>ERZ779922.1447-NODE-1447-length-16497-cov-4.307384_pt1 | contig 16497 bp, 14 predicted proteins | sample MGYA00511544_ERZ779922 | MGnify/ENA primary metagenome ERZ779922 (study PRJEB29588, sample SAMEA2154516) | human gut metagenome | biome: human gut; feature: human-associated habitat; material: faeces | place: Denmark | collected 2008/2010 ... | reverse complement strand
TGCTGCCGCTGCACTTGATCTTGCCGCCGTTGGCATCGATCGGCGTCAGCACCTTCTCTGCCCAGCCTTTTTTCCAGCCTTCCGGAGAGGAGAGAATCCATTTCACCTTTTTGTCACGGCCAATCTTAATAATGGCGGACTGGTGCCGAGAGCTGATAATGATCGAATCATCTTCAGGATCGTAGTCGACTGAATTGACGTGTGCCCAGTTGCGGCCAGGGCCCGTACCGACGATGTCACCGAATTTATCGGAAGCATCCAGCTTGGCGATTTCCTCCGCCGTGAGCGTCTTGCCGGCCTGTGAAGCATCAATATTGAGACAGACAGCGCCCTGATCCAAGACCTTCATTACGTTGTCGCGGTACGGATCAAGAATTTCAGCCAAACGCCATTCGTCTACCACATTGCCGTTCTGATCGACCTCAGCAATCACATCGCGCACTGTGCGTACGTTCTTGCCGTCAGCGCGCTTCCAATTGGAGCTCGAGACACGCAGGAAATAGTGCCCGTTGTCCGCATCGTCCATGGAATGCGAGAAGTCACCGTAGCGCATCGGAAGACGGCGATTGAAGACCTCGCGTCCCAAAATGTCGTACTTCACGTAGCGCTGGCCAAAGCCCCAGGTGAGCAGACCGTCAGCATTCTGCTTGAAGCCCATCATGACGCCCGCAGAATAAAGTGAATTGAGGTCATAGATCGGGTTGGCGAACATGAACCAACGAACTTCACCCTTGGTATCAATAACGGTGTTCTGCGGCCAGTAATTCCATTCGAGTGCGCCGCCGGTCGGATTGTTCCAAACTGCACGAGTGCCGATGCTGGATTTCTGACCAAAGTTGTTGACGAAGTAGAGGCGGTCAGAGAATTCCGGATCGGCCTTCTTCACTTCTGCCTCAAACGGCATCATGCGCTCCATGGTGTTTCCTGCAGGCTCAAAGTAAACAGGAGGCGCATAGAGCTTATATTCGTCTGAAAACTTTTCCTTTTTGCCCGTCGTGTCAATTCTCGTGTAATCAACACGAATGGTGTTGAGATAGTCCGGATACAGCCCGAAGATAGGAACGCCGCCGTGCGTGAGAAGCTGTGAGCGTGAGACCTTGTAGCTGATCTTTTGTCCGCCCTGCTTAGGCACAATGTGCACCGTCACATCCGCGAGCGTGTAACCGCCGTCACGAATCACAGCAGTGAGCGGCGCAATGCCATAGGGATTGCCCATCACTTCTCCGATGTGGCCTTGCACCTCATAATCGATCTTCGGACCAGAGGCCCCGCCGATCGCCATAGCGGCGGCAGGGATGGCAGCAGCGACGGCCAGAGCGATCCACTTCATCTTCATTACAAAATCTCCTTTTAGCGAGTGCAGAAACAAAAGAAACTGCATCGTTGAAATCGTTCCGTTTCAAGCGGAACGCGACGAAACTCAGTATGAAGACTTAGCCGAAATAACTAAATCGGGGCTTGCGCAGGATTGCGTTGCGGATCTCGAAGATCGCTTTCTTCAAAAAGAGAAAACTGTCAGTCCTCAATAAAATGAATGGAATTCACATCCGCCAAGGTCTTGGGTGCACTCACGATCACCGAGCGCACCCAGACAGATGCCGGATCCTGATGGGTTCGGTTGTGCCAGATGAGTGTCGGCCCGTAGACAACTGCATTTTTGGGTCTCCCCAAAATTATGAGATCAGGCATTAATTTTTGAAGCTGAACGGCGAGCTGCAATGGCACCGCTCCCCAAAGATTGGTCTGACAAAGAATCTGTGCAATGGGAATAAAGAACGAGGACCAAACGGCGATATTTTCCGCCATCAACGGAATATCGGCTTCAGCATCAAACCATGGATCATCTAAATCGTTCAGCGGACCAGTCATCACCCGAATCTGTCGATAAGCCTTGAAGTCTTTTCGAGTCAATGTCCGCTCTTGAGCGAGTTTTACCAATGGATGGTGCCTTCCGCAGACCAGAACAAAAACGTCATCAGCAAGCCGAAGGCTATGTAAATTTGGATCTGACGGAACAAACGGAAAGATTGCAAAATCGGCCTCTCCCGACGAAAGCAATCTTCCAAAATCAGCTCGAATAGGGCGAAATTCAACACCAATTGAAGGCGCCTTTTCAAGCAGTGCAGAAACGGATGGCGTCAGAAAAGTGAAAATCGCATTATCTACGCATAGAATTCGAAAAATTCGACGCACATCACTTGGCCGGAAAACTTCCTTCTCAAAAAGCCGGCCGTAATTAACAAGAAGTTCAGCAACACCGCCATTGAGTTCACAAGCGCGCGGCGTGGGAACCAAACCTCGATTAGTTCGAAGAAAAAGATCGTCATCGAGGAGCTCACGCAGCTTGGCAAGCGTGCGGCTGGCGCCGCCGACCGACATAGCGCATTCCTGTGCAGCCTTCGTTAAAGATCCCGTTCGGAAAATAGCAGAAAAGAGAAAAAGTGCATCGGTGTCTATATTTGGTCGCTGCATATGGTTTCGGGCAATCATTTAGGCCGTCAAGAGATAACGGCAGTAAAAAAGGCGGCACCCGCAGACGCCGCCTTTTGTGAACTCAGACTGCGGCGAATATTTTTTTCCGCCGCAGCTGACCGAGCACTAAAGAAAGCTTAGTGCTTGCCGCCGCAACCGCAGCCGTCCTGCTTCTTTTCCTCGTTGCTCTCGTGATGATGGCCGCAGCAGCCTTCGCCTTCGCCGTGCTTATGCTCATGGCCGTGCCCTCCGCAGCAGCATTCGCCTTCCTCATGATCGTGCTCATGATGATCGTGACCGCAGCAGCAATCATGATGATGCTCATGCTTGCCGGAGTGGCTGTGGTGGGTGTGAGCGCCGTCTCTGGGGTAGAATTCCACCTCCGGCTCCACCTTCTGAGCGGCCTCCTGCAATTTGGGGAGCAGGGCGTCGGGGTCTTCGGCGGTGATCCGAAGCTGCATCGTGGCGTAGGTGAGTACAGCCTCCTGCACCTCCGGGAGCGCGTTGAGTGCCGCCTCCACCTTCGCCGCGCAGTTGGCGCAGTCCAGATTCTCTACCAGATATGCTTTCTTCACCATGGGAATGCCTCCCTAATTAAATGTATATATGAGCATACGCTCATTTGTTGATATCAGTATACACTGCATTTTTCCCTTTGTCAATAGGCAAATACAAAAAAATCCGGGCAGCGCCGCATGGATACGGCGCTGCTCCGGCATTTTTCAGAAAAGCAGCAAAGAAATCCACGTCACAACATTGTCCCCGTACTGGAACTCGATCCCGCAGCGCTCCAGCGTGGGAATAATGTTGATGCCCTGACTTTCCACGCAGGGGTGCATCCGCTCCGGGTGGCGGCAAGGCAGGCCGTCCTCGATGGCGCACCGGGGGCAGATGGCGCAGGATTCCGTGGACAGGATATAAGGTTCCACACCCTGTTCCCGGAAGAAGCCGCCCACCTGATTGGTGATGTCCTCGTGGTCGGTGCGGGTAGCGAGGGTCTGGGTGATGTCGGCGATGTCGGGGACCTCGGTGACGGTGGCGATCATCAGGCAGTTTTTGTGGCGCATACACTTTTCCTGACATGTCTCCACACTGCCGACGCCGGGAGGGCACGCCCAGCTTTTGCCGTACATGGGGCATTCGTGCTCGCAGATCCACCGGACGCGCTGGGAGAATTCCAGCTCCTGCGGATCGAAGAACTGGTAGCAGTACAGGGGCAGCTCCGCCAGCTTTTCCTCTAAGATTTCCTGATTCATCCAAATTCCTCCATAATCTGAGTGCAGCCCTCTACAAGGTCGTCCCATGTTTTGCCAAAATCCCCCGTATACCAGGGATCGGCCACGTCCCGGTCAAGCAGCGGCCGGATCTTCTCCGGGTCGTCGGGAAGCAGCCGCCTCAGGAGCCGGGCGTTGCTGCTATCCATATAATAGATCCGGTCGAAATGCCGCAAGTCCGCGGCGGTCACCTGCCGTGCGGTGTGATCGCCGCAGAATACGCCGTGCCGTCCCAATTCCCGGCGTGCAGCCGGGTAGACGGGGTTACCGATCTCCTCCCGGCTCACCGCGGCGGAGTCAATCTCAAACCGGTCGGCCACTCCCGCTCGCGCGGCCATGTCCTTTAGAATATACTCCGCCATAGGACTGCGGCAAATATTGCCGTGGCAGATAAATAATATTTTTACCATTGTTTTCTTCCTTTTATATCGCTTTGTAAGTCGAAAAGTTTCGCTTTTCAGAATTTCGTTGGTGTATAACCCGTTACATCTCTTTACCGTTCTATGGCCAATTGGTGTAAATTTGGTGTAACTTCAACCGAACTTTTGGGATTTTCCGTTGGGCTGGAACTGTAATATCTTCCACATGGCGGACTCCGCGTGCGCATAGGAAGCATGGGTATAGACATTCAATGTCACATCTGCATCCGAGTGTCCCATCAGGTATTGCAGGTCCTTGATTGCCATTCCGGCATTGGCCATATTGGTGCAAAAGGTGTGCCGCAGAACATGGGGCGTAATCGTTGGAAGCGGATCGTCAGGGTGGAGCTTTCGGTACTTCTTCATGGCCCACTGCATATGATGCTCAATGTGCATGGCCACGCAGGGCTTTCCGTTCTTGTCCAGAAGCAGGAAACCACTATACCCATCCACACAGTATTCAATGTCCGGCTTCTTTCGATTCACAATAATGCGTTGCAGAGCATCCCGGACATTGTCTGCCATAGGCAGGAAACGGCATCCGCTTTCGGTTTTGGTTTTCTCTACAAAGAGCGTCCCATCTGACATACGGACAAGCTGGTGATCCACCCTGATGCGCCGGTTGGCAAAATCCAATTGCTCCCTGGTAAGCCCGCACATCTCACTGACGCGCATTCCCGTTTCCAACAGCACCGTGAACTCATCGTAGTATCGGCTGAAATGCTTGTCACCCTTGATAAAGCCCATGAAGGTATCCCTTTGCTCCTGGGTCAGTGCGATTCGCTTCTTGGAGTCATTCTTCACCACGTCGGACAGCTTGAAGTCAAAGGGATTTCTGCGCAGAATTTCTTCCTCGTAGGCCATCTGAAAAGCGGGCTTCACAACGCCGCGGACGCTGGTAATGGTACTGTAGCCCCTGCCATCCTTTTGCAGCTTCATGAACCAGAGCTTTGCGTCAGAGGGTTTGATATCCCGGATTCTTCGTTGTCCAAAAGCTTCTTTTTTCACAAGGCTTAGAACAAACCCATAGCCGACTGTCGTTGCGTAGCGGACGCCCTGTTTCAGATTGATATAGCGCTCTAGCAATTCAATTACGGTAATCCCGCCATCGTTGTAGCTGGCTCCCGCATTTTCAATGCTGTTGATTTCTTTCTCTTTTTCGCGAAGCCCATCCAGCGTTGGCGCATACACTGTATGTCGCTTCCCACTGGAATCTGTGTAACGGTATTGATAAGTAAGATCTTTGCGTTGGCTCTCTCCTGTCCGAAGAACACGGCCTTTTTTATCCTTTCTCTTTGCGGACATTGTCAAACTCCTTTCCGCTGTGGAAAGAGCCTGAATTGACAGGATTATTTTATCATATCCAGGCCCCATTTTCCACAGCAAAATATAAAAATCAAACGGAAAATGCCGTTTCCAGATACCGTTCAAAGGCTCGGCGCTTTATCAGCCGTTTGGAGCCAATCCACAAAACATACGGACAATTATCATTACTGGTCAAATCCCGCAGCTTGTTAATGCCGATGCCAAAATAGGCTGCCGCTTCTTCAAAGGTCAGATTTGCTTTTTCCCAAATGGGAACCTCGTATTTCAACCAGCAGCACCATCCTTTTCAAAATATTTTTCTGTTTCTGTTCTTTTCATGTGTTTCATTCCCTTCTAAAAATAATGGTGAATTGGAAAGTACGTGTACCAGGTGTACCATGCGTACTGATTCGGTACACTTGGTACGGATAGTACGCGTACTTTTGGGTTTGTTCCTAATTTCCCAGAACCCGGATACCCCAGAAGCCTCTGGCAAAGCGTCCGTCGCCTATGGAGATTTTGTTGGTGTACTCCAGATTATACTGGCGGCTGTTTTGCTTTAAGTAGTTGATAACGGTTTTCTGCGCCAATGGGCTTAGAGCATTATCCATGCACCACTGTAAATACACAGCGTAAAAATCTCTGGACGAAACTTCGCTGTCCGCTTGGAACAGGAAATAGCCCTCGGATTTCATGAACTCCACCAAATTATTCCCCTCTGCTATGGCAACCTCCATATTCTCCTGTGCCTGCTGGCTCAGAGTAAAGTGGAAGTCGTTTGCCACCAGCCTCTGCAATCCCGCAAAGGCCCAGAGGAAGATTCCTTCCTTTTCGGCGCATAGCCGCTGGGCAAGATAGGGATCGTCCCGCCGATCCGGCGACTGTTCCTTTGCCTCCAATAGAATTTGTCTGCGGAAGAAGCCATAGCTTCGGTCATGGAGAGCCTGCATTCTGCCATTGCCCAATGCTAAAAAGCGTACCCGCATATCTGCCTGGTAGCTCTGCTGCCCCTTTCGCTCCAAATCCATGGGAAGCTCTGCTGTAACAATGGCCTTGATATTATTGGTTTGGGTCAGTGCCTCCATCTTCATATCATCGTCCAGCATCACCAGCATATTTTGAAGGTCAGCTCTTGCAAAGGGACTGATTTCCACTTTGGTAATGGAACCGGTTTTCAGATTGCAGCCCAGCAATGTTTGGAGGACAACGCCGACTCGGGATTTGCCTTCGCCTCCTTTTCCAGTCAGCAGGAGCATTTTCTGTCCCTTGGTGCTAGAAATCAGGCAATAGCCGAAGAACTCCTGAAGCGTCAGAACATCTTCCTCCTGCAAAAGCTGAGAAAGAAAGGCTTTCCATTGCACCGGTTTCCCGGCATTGGGATTGTAGCGCACGGGGAGACGGTTTCGGCAAAACGACTTTTCTTCTGAAAAGCTGCCGTCCAAATACAGCGTTCCGTTTTCCACATGAATGCGATCCTCCTGGATAGGCAGGGATTCCACACAGCATTCCATCCGCAGAACCTCCAACAACCCGGACACTTTTTTGGAAAGCCCAGCGGTGACAAAAGCTTTCAGTTCCTCATAGATTTGCTTTTTCAGCAGGGCTTCATCCGGCACAATACCATCTTTTGTAAAGAAGCTGCCGCCCAGACTTACCATGGGGTGCGTTTGCAGGAACTCCTGGCAGAACAGGACTTCATTCAGCCTATCGCCGGAAAACCATGCAGACTGTTTATCGTCCTCGATTTCGATTCACCTCCATTCTTTTGTTTTTCTCGTGCTGGGGATGCTCCGCTTCAAAAGCACGATCCAGCGTATCCTGGATTTCCAGGGAACGCTGTTCGATTTCCTTACCGTCCCGGATGTCCTTGCGCAGGGCTGTGATTCTGGCAGTAACCTCCGCTTTCTCTTTTCGGAGAAGAATCTTCTGCTCCGGGGAAGCACGGCGGATTTTATTTTGAAGTTTGGTACGCTGAGCAGTCAACGTTTCCAGCTGTGATTCTTTTGCTGCTCGATCTGCCAATAATTCCTCCACGGTTTCGATGTTGTGACTGGCCAGATACCGGGTCTGTCGGTCAATATCATCCAGATGCTGGAGATCGGCTCGCAGCTGTGGACTTGCCGGGTGGTAAGTCGTGCCTTTGGGCAAAATCCCCAGCTGGTAGCAATAGTAGAGATAGAGCCTATAAATTTTAGTTGTTCGTTTCCGGGGCTGGTATGCTGCTTTCAGCCAGTCCGGGATTTCAAGCACCTGCGGACGTTCCGGGCGGCCAAACTCGGATATGTCCCGGTCATAAATCAGGTGCTCCAGCCCCTTGTTGGTCCAGTTGGGATTCAACGTGTCCAGCCGGGTAAAATGCGGATACTGGGGTAATCGTATTTTCAGATTCGTTCCTCTGGTATTTACAATGTATCCCATCTTCCGCAAGTGCTGTACGACCTGTTTCCCGGTGGCGTTGCAGTCGATGGCTTTCTGCACATCCGCCCGGTAGATGTTGTACCGGGTGGGTTTCCCAGCCTGTTCGTTCAGCCACACCTGCCGGGATGGGGCTTTGTGGGGATGCTCCACCACCGACAAGCCTTGCTCTCGGCACAGGCGGTCAGAGGTATCCCGCAGACGTTTCAATTCTTTCTTTGAGAAATTGTACTTGCCGCCATCCTTGAAGGATACGGAGTTAATGCAGAAATGATTGTGCAGATGCTCCTTGTCCAGATGGGTGGTGACAATGATCTGAAAGCGGTCTCCCCACATCTGCCTTGCTAGCTCCACCCCCAAAGCGTGACACTGTTCCGGCGTGACCTCTCCTGGCTTGAAGCTCTGGTAGCCGTGCCACGCAATATAACCGTCCTCCTTGCCGTAGCGTTGTTTGGTGAGAATCATCTGCTGCAAGGCAATGTCTTTCTGGCAGTTGATGGCGGTAACGAATTGACCGCCCGCTGTCTTGTTTGGATTCTGTGTGTAAGAGAACACGTTGAGGAAATCCTGCAATCCTGGTTTCACCGTCTTTTCCGGATTTTCCACATAATCCACCAAGTCTTTTAACCGCCCCTGGATATGCCAGAGCTTTGTAGTCGCCATCTACACCGCCTCCTGTAACCGCAGAATCAGCCCGGAAAGCCGCTGCTGTTCCGGCATTGGGAGAAGTGCCGTTATAGTGTACAGTTCTTCCAGCAACTCCCAGAACACATCCGGCGGCCTGCCTTTCGGCTCCCGGCCCAGGCAACATTGCCGGACATACCCGGATACGCTCATACCGCAGCGTTTGGCATTACGTTCAATTTTTTCTTTCTCTTTCAGGCTCAACCGCAATTGAAGCCTTGTGTCGTTTTTCTTCATATACCTCCTGATTTTTTGAATAGTCCACACCCGGAAGTGGTGTGGATTCTGGATTTGTGCCAACAAATCCGATGCTCGTTACCTCTAAGGACATACCCTCAGACTTCTTGGCTTCGTGGATAAAATGGAACACACAGGCCGGACACTATGTGTTCCACTGGGAAACGAGGACGACGGAATCATTTACACCGACTGCTCCCAATTTCACTATTTTCCTGACAGCAGGATGAAATATGGCACTCTCATCTGCCTTTCGACTGCTGTCAAAAAGCTACAGGATTTGCATCTAATTTTTGCCATTTGCCTGCAATTTTCGGAGATTCTTGCAGTCAGAAGAAGCTTTTCAGGAAATTCCCAGCCTTTTCCGCACTCCTTTCCGCAGTCTTTTGATTCCCGGACGAAGCTTCCGGTGCGGCTTCCGCTGGAACAGTTCGGACAATGGCATCCCCTAATACTTCCAGTAACGTCTTTCGCAGAGAATCATTGACCTGCTGAACAAAGTGCCGCTTCGCTTCTTCCTCGTCCAGGTAGCTCCCGTAGGCATTCACCGCCGCAATAATAAACTGGCTCATGGATCGTCCGCTGCTGCTCAAAATTTCGTTAGCTCTCCTGGCCTCCGGCTTGTCGAGATTCAAGCGGAGTTTGATATTCCGGATGTTTTCAGCCATTGCGCAGATGATATTCCGTCAGGAATTCGTAACCCTTTGCAGTGGCACAGATGTTATCATCGAATGTGACACGGCTGCTGTCCAGCTTGGCAAAATTCCGCAACAGGCAGCCCCCGCCGCCTACCACATACAGCCGCATGAGGGATGGCGTATAATCATGTACCTGGAGCCGCCGCAGAATTTCCTGGGCATACCGACTGGCCGCTGTTTTCATGATCTTGAGATATTCCTTGGCGACATCCGCCTCGCCGGTTCGCAGATACGCCTCCACGATGCCCTCGTCCATGACCACCTGGTACTTGTTCATAACCGCCTCCAGGATGGCGTTCACGCACTGCTGAGTCCCAAATTTCTCTGTGTACATTTTATTTGGAATGGCATCCCCATCCCGAAGATACATGAGATTCATGGTGCCGTTGCCAATATCGCAGAGCAATGTCATCCCTTTCAGGTCATCCAGCTTGTCCGCAATGGCGGCGTACCCCTGGGGGAGAATGTCCGCACCGACTATGCAAATTTTGTACCGTACTCCCTTAAACGAAAATTCCACTTCCTGATTCTTCAGCAAGCAGGCAAGATAATCGTCCTTCTGCTCCAGCACCCAGCTAAGGGGCAATCCGGCGGAGAGATAAACGTCTGCCTCCGTCAGCTGTTCCCGGTTCAGTTCCATGGCAATGGCGGCCAAAGTGAGAATGTAGTAATCCTCGTCCAGGGTTTTCTCGGCGGTGTAGGTCTTGTGTCCCTCACCGATCAGGTAGTAGCGGCCCTCGTAGACCAGCATATTCTTGGTGAACAATGGCTCCGTGTCGTAGGCGGTCAGGCCGGTGCGGAAGCAGAAATTTGCTGTTTTCATGTTTCCGTACCCGGCATCCACGCCGATGATTTTGATGTTGTTGATTGTTTTCATTTGATTTTCCTTTCAAAATTTAGTTTTTCGCACACCTATTTGACCTCGCCCCCGTGCGCACTGGATTCATCTGACGCCCGATAGCAAATCGGGTCCATGGGAGTTTCACCCCTGCGCTTCCGCCCAGCTCTTTCGAGAAGTATCATTGTCCTGCCCCCACCGTCGTCGCCTTGTCGGTTGCTATCCGGCATTTGAGGCCCGTGGTTGTCGCTCGCATAAAATGGTCATGGCGCACTGGACTCTTGGCTCGGGTGGGGGAGAATGTATCAGATGAATGAGTATGAAATTGTCAAGGTACATTGAGAGGGACAATACCCCTTCACCTATCGCGGTGAAAACGGGGTTTTGTTAGGGGGTTTTGGGAAAGATACTTATTTTTCATTGATATTCCACAAAAGTCGCATTGAAAAATTAGCAACTATTACATTTCTTTCACGCTGTTCCTATTCCCCCCTGACGTACCTTTTTATGCTGCCCTATTCCAATGTCGTTCCTGCCCCGGAATCTCACCGGAGCGTTGCCTCGCTCTTATCCTCGCAAAGTCGTATCCCATTTTCTGGCAGGTATGCACTTGTCAAGCTGCACGGTTTCACACCGCCAATATTCATTCTCTCAATTCGGGACAAAACAAAAGCACCGTAAGATGCCAACCACACAGGCAGAATTTCTTCTGTCTGAAGGTAAGCCTCTTACGGTGCTAGGGCAGTCTCAATGATAAACCATCATTGGCTCCGCATACGCGAATCGAGAACACAAATATTCAATTGCGGTATTTCAACCTGCTTGTATTGTAGAATATATGTTCGTAAATGTCAAGAAAAAATTTTCCATCATAATATGTTGCCGCCCTATTCCAATGCCGTTCCTGTCCCGGAGTTTCACCGCAGCGTTGCCTTGCTTCTATCCTCGCAAAGTCGTATCCCATTTTCTGGCGGGTATGAACTTGTCAAGCTGCAAAGCCTCACATCACAACCCCCACACCTAAAAAGCAAAAAACACCGCAAGACACTAACCACACAGGCAGGATTTCTCCTGTCTGAAGATCAGCCTCTTACGGTGCTTGGTAGCTCAATGATGTTGCATCACTGTCTCCGCTTGCGCGATTTGAGTATGGGGATTATTTCGTTGTGATGATTTAGCCTGTCTGAATTATGGAACATATATTCGCATTTGTCAAGAGTATTTTTTTACCTTCTAATTACTTTTCCCCAAAATGTTTTGTATACGCTCAATACGCATCCTGCACAGCCAATACTCTGCCCAGTTCCTTGAAAAACTCACTATGAGTCATTCGAGGTTTTGGAAATTATTTCATGGGGCACAGGAAATACTAGGTAGGTTGCCGTTAAACGCTTATGAGACTTCCATAGCATAAAATGATATAATGTATATTCCTCTACACAGTACTAAACTACCGTTCAACAATAACCGGCGAGCTGCTTTTTATTGTTTAATTGGCCATTTCCATAAATTGCCGATAAGTAATAATATTATCTTTGCCAACCAAAGTTATCAAACACCAGCTCTCGAATTGTCCCATGAAGGTGGGCCTCCGTATCTGCGCCGTCCTCGAGCTGGACCCATACGAAATTATCTTTGAGAGCGAACCATAAGGCCTGCCTTCTTGCCCACACTTCGCGGAAGTCTGCGGAGGTGGGCTTTTTTCATCAATTTTTCGCCAAAATACGTCTGCGCAGACGTGAATAAACCTCCTGCTCTATGCCAATATGGTACTGCCATTATGGCAAATCTAACATCCTTTCGGGAAGGAGGTTGTAAACGTGTACGCAGCAATGAAATACAGTAAGCGGGAGGTGATGGTATGGAAGATGTTCGGCAGGTTGCTCAGGAACGAGCATCGCGTCCGAAGAAAGCCCCGGTAGGTGCCAGCTTTGAATCCGAACGTCAGCGATCCAAAAACGCACTTGTAAAACAGATTGCCTCACAGGACGGAAGAAACGTACGGATGATCGCCGCCGCCACCGAAACGCCGGAGGAGAAACGGATTCTCCGGGTGGCCGCGTACTGCCGCGTCTCGACAGATGATATCGATCAGGCCCTTTCCATCCACCTCCAGATCCAGCAGTACATGAAAAAGGTCAAGGAGAACCCCAACTGGAAGTACGCGGGCTGCTATGTCGATGACGGCTTCTCTGGCACGAACACGGACCATCGGCAGGGCTTTCAGAAGCTCATGAAAGACTGTATGGACGGTAAAATCGAAGTCATCATCATGAACCGCCTCGGCGGATATCTGACGAACGCGACGATTGTCAACAGCGACTTCAAGTATTACCGCAGCACCGACTGGGGCAGCATTTCCAAAGAGGACGCCATCGCCAAGGCGGATGCAGTGATGCAGGAGCTGGGTCTTAGCGATATGGTTCTGGCCGACGCGCAGACGCCCAGAGAGGGCGAACGGAAAGGCACCTGGGAGCTTTACTATACCCCCAGCGTAAACGGCCTGCCCATTCCCGGCATCCGGGAGGATCGTGTGTTCAGCGATCCAGCCATCGGAGAGGATTATCAGTACTGGACTTACCGCAGCTCCGAGGAGACCAACGCGGATACCGTTTCCTGGTACATGGAAAGCGTCTGGATCACGGTGGGAAGGGACGGCATTCTTTCCTTCGAGTGGGATTCTCCCAGCACTGAGCCGGTTGTCAAGGAAACACAGACCGCCCTTATGCCCTTTGAAGACATTGCGTCCATCGCAAATACCATGCTGCCCGTGGTGGTCATCGGACCGTCGGAAGCCCGCAGCCTTGTGGAGATCGACAAGATCAACGGCGACGAGACATACATGGACGTGGAGATTACGAAGGTCTCCCTGTCGCTGATGCGCATCCGGGATAAAGGCTCCTTGCAGGGGACGATCGTTCCCGTGTGGGATTTCTGGGGAACGTGGGACTGGTATGAGCCCGGAGACAACGCCTCGGAGTCCATGAAAAAGGGCGCGAACTATGTGACCCAGCCCATGCTGACCCTGAACGCCATCGACGGCAACGTGGTCAGCCGGATGTTTGGATATTGACAGAAAAACCGGGAGCAGTCCGAAACGGATTGCTCCCGGCGGCTTTTTGGGAAGCTCTGATGAAATCTCCACTCACGGCCGGAAGGCGGATTGATTCAAAGCTTCCTTAGAATTCGACGAAAAGCGTATGCGTAATGGCAAAAGCACTAAAAATACAAGAGGCATTTTGGCAATAGAGACGAAAAATAAAAAATGTATTGACTTAAGGCGGAAGCCTGCATATAATATAGCTGTAATGAAACCGATTTCATCAATTAATTAACGTTATATTTCTGATTTTCAACGGAATATGCAGGAATAATGATAAATATTACTGCGATTTATTTGGAATAAAATGAAAAAATTGTATTGAATAGAAATCGGTTACAAAAACAAGGGGATGATATTATGAAGAAAAAGAAGCTGATTATCGACACCGACATCGGAACGGATTTCGACGATGCATTTGCCGTCCTGCTTGCCGGGGTCAGCGAGGAGGTTGACTTTCTGGGTGTAACGACCGTTTGGTCAAGAGCACATGAGAGAGCCAGAATCGCAAAAAAGGTGCTGGCAATTGCCGGGAGAGAGGATGTTCCGGTGTTTGCCGGAATCAGCAAGCCAATCGATCAAAGCGAAAACGTTTGGTACGGATATGAAGGCGGCGGAATTCTTGACGAAGGCGATGAAAGCAATGACGCGCTGGAACCTGAAAAGAAGCATGCAGTAGACTTCATTATTGACACAGTTATGGCTAACCCCGGGGAGGTCACGCTGATTACCTTGGGTTCGCTGTCGAACCTGGCGGTCGCCTTGATCAAAGAGCCGATGATTGCGCAAAATCTCAAGGAGGTAATCTCGATGGGCGGCGTGATCGTCCCTATCGTGGACAAAATGGGAATCTCCCGTTCTCCCATTGAGGAATATAACTTCAACTGTGACAAAATCGCTACGGAGATTGTATTCAAATCCGGTGTCAATCTGACAATCATCCCCATCGATGTCACATTGAAGGTTCCTGTTCCGCCTACATATGTGCAGATGCTCAAGGATTGTGATAGACCAATCGCAAAAGCGGCTTATCGTATGCTGGAGGTTTGGCCGGAGCAGGAAAAAATACTGTATATCAGTGGTGGTGTACCGACCGAGCACACGGACCTCTGGATGCATGATCCGCTGTGTGTGGCAACACTGATCAACAGGGACTTTGTGGATCTGTTTGACCTCCACATTGATATCGAGTACGGCCCCACGTTCATTCCCAGAGAGCTTATTGTTCGAGACGACATTCTCCGCACGGTACCCAAGAAACTGCCGCCCAACTGCCGTGTTGCACTCGGCGTTCGCAGTGAAGAATTTGCCAAGTTTATCATTGGCAGATTTTGTAAGAATTGAGCATCCGTCTGGGCAGAACTCACTGGCAAAGCGAGTCGTCGGTGTAACAGCACGCTCAACAAAGGCTGCAAATAAGAAGTCAATCTCTGAGAAAGACTTCTGTTTGCGTGATGACACGAACATGTGGCTCTGCCGGTTCAGGCAGCGAGAGACCTCGTCTCGTAGCTGACTGCCATATTTTCGATACAATTATCAATTATATAGTAATAAAGGAGATATCATTATGAAACGAGTAATTGCAATTTGCCTTACCCTGATGCTGGTTTTTTCTCTCTGTGCCTGCGGACAGTCCGATAAGCCTGTCACCGAGAAAGCCACTGAAGAGGTTGTCGAGAAAGCGGAAACTGAAAGCGCAAAGTCCGGCTTCACCATGGGTGTTGTAGTTAAGGTTGACGTACCCTGGTTTGATCGGCTGAACCAGGGACTCCAGCGGTATGCAGAAGAATACGGCTGCACGATCAATCTCTACGCCCCCTCTTCGCCGGATGCATCCCAGCAGGTGGCCTATATTGAAGACCTGATTGCACAGCAGGTTGATGTCATCGGTATTATCCCCGTATCTACTGAAGCGCTGGAAACGGTACTGCAAAAAGCACGGGATCAGGGAATCGTTGTTGTGAGCCATGAGGCACCTACCCTCAAAAATACCGATGCGGATGTGGAAGCTTTTACCGATGAGGCGTTCGGCGAATTTTTCATGCAGAGCCTTGCCAAAGCAATGAACTACGAAGGTGAATACGCAACCATCATCGAATCCCTTATGAACCCCAATCATAACATTTGGACAGATTCCGCCATTGCCTATCAGGTTGCAAATTATCCGGACATGACCTGTGTCAGCTCCAAGAATGAAACAAATGCTGATGTGAGCCAGGCTCAGAGTATTTGTGAGGAGCTCATGAAAACCTACCCCAACCTCAAAGGCATCATGGGTACCGGTTCCGCCGATATTGTCGGTGCGGGTCTCGCAATTGAAAACAAGGGTATGATTGGTAAAATTGCTTCGGTTGGTTGTACATCCCCTGCTGATGCAGCACAGTATCTGGAGTCCGGCAGCGTATCTATGATCGGCCTTTGGGATCCTGCCAATGCGGGATATGCAATGTGCAAGCTGGCGCAGATGGTTATTGACGGCACGACGACTTTTGAGGATGGCGTTGACCTTGGAATTGAAGGCTACAATAGCTGCTCTGTTCACGATAAGGTCTATGTTGTCGGTAATGCCATGATGGGCTGTTATGCCGGCGATGATGTGTCCGGCCTAGGCTTCTGATAAGCGTTATCAGGTAGATCGATATAAGCTTACGGGCAGCGCAGCGGCAAAAACGCTGCGTTGCCCTGCTCTTTGACGGATATGAGTGAGGTAATACTATGGATAGACCCATCTTAAAACTGACAGGAATAAGCAAATCATTCTCAGGGGTCAAGGTGCTGAACAACATCAGTCTGGAAATTCTTCCGGGTACAATTTATTGCTTGGCTGGCGAAAACGGATGCGGAAAATCTACGTTGATTAAAATTATTTCCGGCGTGTATTCAGCCGATGCCGGAACGATCGAGTTGGATGGCCGCATGGTGAAACGTATGACGCCTCAGGAGGCAATGAACGGGGGCATTGAGGTAATCTACCAGGATTTTTCGGTTTTCCCCAATTTGACGGTAGCTGAGAATATCGTGCTCAATACCGAAATAACAGAACGGCGAAAGCTCG
>ERZ779922.1443-NODE-1443-length-16558-cov-3.543053_pt1 | contig 16558 bp, 8 predicted proteins | sample MGYA00511544_ERZ779922 | MGnify/ENA primary metagenome ERZ779922 (study PRJEB29588, sample SAMEA2154516) | human gut metagenome | biome: human gut; feature: human-associated habitat; material: faeces | place: Denmark | collected 2008/2010 ... | reverse complement strand
AGCTGGTTGGTTTCCAGTTGGCTTAGACATAAAAATAGTTATAGGCTCTGTTTTAATTATGATTGCACTATCATTTATAATTTACTTTTTCTTTTGGCTTTATTATAAAAACGAAGCTAAAAAGATAAATCAAAAAATAAAAAACCATTAAAATAAGTCTTAATTTTTTTAATTTATGTCATATTAAAAATCCTATCTATATTAAAGCAATAAATTGCCCAATAGATAGGATTTTCTTATATATAAACTAACTTTCCTGCATTGGTGGAGTAAAATTCTCTATTGCCTCTCTAAGCTTTGGGTGATGAATTATAAAATGAATTGCCGGAGATTTTCCCTTAGAAATCATAACCCACTGCCCTTGATGTATTATTATCTGCAAGTTGCGGAAAGTATGTGCAGATGTCTGCTTAAAAATATAATTTGGGTGTTTTTCTGCATACTTCAGGCTTTGCTTTAAATGTTCAAGATAGTCTTTGTATGTATACAGTATATCATTCTCGTAAAACATTCCGGAAAGAGAGAGCGACATAGGATAGTTTTCAAATTCTTCTTTAGTTATATAAGGAATTTCGTCCTCAATGATATTATTTTTAAGAATTTGCCCTGCAATATTTCTTTGTTGTTCAGCATAAGACATTATATTCTGTTTATCTGCTTCCGAAAGAGAATGTTTTTCTAAAAACTTCTTTAAATAATTCTCCTCCATAGTATAAAGTGGTAGTGAAGATAAAATACTTCTTCTCTTTCCTTCTGTGTGAACATCTGAAAATAAAAAAGCATTCAATGCACTTACACTATCCTCTCTATAAATATCCATAAGGGAATGTGCATTGCTTAACAGTTCGTTCGCTCTCTTATTATAATAGGCAACCTCGTCCTTAGATTTTGTAAGGTAATACTTTCCGTCACTATGATAACCAGAAATAGCCTCACCAGATAATGCAACTGTTCCTGATACTTTAAGGAAATGCAAAAAAACACTATTCTGTATACCTTTTATATAATATGGCGAAATCTGACCTGTCATATACATAGGTATATAGCTTTCAAGCCCGAGCATCATTTCTGAAAACGGTCTATCAACATTATGTATCATATTTAAGTGCAAGCCTTTTTTTAGCATCATAGCCATACCAAACATCCATTTTTTAGGAAAATCTGCGTCCTTAGCCATACTTTCCATTGGCATATCACTATACATTATAACTTGTTCCATAGATTTAGAAAGAACTGTCGCCTTGAGAAAATCAAGCTCACTCTGCATCATATTTTTTAAACCAAAATAGCTTTTTGATTTCGGAAGCTGAAACGGCAATGTTGGTACTTTTAATTCATCAAAATGTATCGCTTTAATATATTCATTTAAATCAAATTCATTTAGCTTATCTAAAAAATTTGATATGTTATTATCACTCTTGCCTTTTCCATCTATAAGCCATTCTTTTATCTTTTCAAAACGCTTTGAATTATCAGAAAGTTCTTCTTTTGAACATTCCAAAAGTTCAGAAAGTATTTTTATCTGAGAATCGTCCTCAATTTCTCTCGCAACACAGCTTGCAACACTCTCTGCAAATTTAACAGGTTCAGCAGGCTGACGAGAACCATTCTTTATTCTGAATATTGTTGAAGAATCATAGTTTATATATTTGCAAAGCTTTGATACATTTATATTCATTATTGAAATCAATGTATTAAAATTTTTTCTTAATTGCTCTCTATCTGCTGTACTTACATCATCACATTCAAGAAAAGAATCTATAACTGATTTTTTTGTTATATTAGGTTGTTTATTTTCTGCTAATATAGCAATAGCTTCACAAATCCTTTCTAAGGCATCGCTATTAATTTCAGGCACACGCTCACCCGAGCGATAGCGACTAATAGTAGAAGCTGACAAGCCTGAAATTTCACATAAATCCTTAGCAGTACAATTTATAATTTCTATATAATCATTAAGTCTTTCATTAAATTTCATCTTATAAACCCCACACTTCTATATAATTATACACCCCATGTTAAATTATAAAAGTTATTTTCCAAATTGGAAAGTGACATTATGGAAATAATTCACTACACTATAATATCTTATAGTATAATAAAAGTGTAAAAATTTCAAGCCTATGGAGGTGCATTTTAGCTATGGTAACTAAAACTTAAACTAAACAAAGCTAAAATAAATTATTTAGTAAAGCGAGGTTGAGAAAATATGAAAAAAACATCAATCAAAAAAACAAACCAAGTGCTGTCGGTTTTGTTATCGTCTTGTATGCTGCTATCAGCTACCACAGCGGCTTCGGCTACTTTAGTAACTGACACTACACAAAACGAACAAATACAAACAAATCTTCCGCCCGAACATACTCCAAAAACATGGACACTGACTTCTGATGTTGGACCTTCTAATAAATATATCATTATGCCAGGTGATAGTGTGATATATGAGGGTAAAACATCAAGTGGTACAGGTATGACGGATACTGGACCTGTTGAATACACATGGAAACAGATAGGATTTAAAATAACCTCTTATCGCACACAATATCTTAAATCGGCTCTGCCTCAAATTGAGTTTACAACAGCCAAGTACAAAACAGATGACGATACCGAGATATCAACCAATATAGGATTTACAATAATACTGGTAAAGCGCTTAGATTATGGTGTACAGGCGGTGGCGATATTGGACGCAATTCTTTTACAATTTTTACTGAATCGTCTATAATCTTAGAGGCATATGAACCTGAATATAATTTCTCATATGATTTACAAGGTGGCACAGTTCAAGGCGAAAGCTTGCCAAATAAATATTATATAACTAATGAAGAATATACTCTCCATATTCCTGCACCTGTAATAGCAGGCGAACATTTCTACCGCTGGAGCGGAAGTGTTCCATGGGGAACTAGTGCAAGTATTTATCCTACTGGCAGGGCAAAAGGACAATCATACACTGATTTCACCTGGAGTTTGGATGATAATTCGTTGGGTACTTGTGATTTTAAAGATTCCGAATTAGTTGCAAACTATCAACCAGGCTTCACTATGAGTTTTCATGGTATGAAGGGCACAGTAAATAATCAAAGTGATTATATTTACGAAATTGACAAAGAATATAATAAGGAAAAAGATGTCACTGAATATATAGGTTTTGATGAAACTGATTTAGATATTTCCAGAAACGGCTATACCTTTGCAGGCTGGTATCTTGATTCCGATTATACTCGTCCATTCTATGGTCTTAATGATGACCGCACCTATGATATGAATGGTGATGGTGTATATGATTATAAGGATAAAGGCGAACCTTTTGAGGGTAGTAACTGGAATATGGATTTATATGCCAAATGGGAGTCTGCTAAAGCGCCTGAAATAACCGAAGGCTCAAAGCAAACATGGATAAAGGCTTCAAACGAAGGAGCAAGCTTCCGCTCTGATGCTGAATATGATGATTTTATCAAAGTTACTATTGATGGTGCAGACCTCTCAACAGAGAATTATACTGTTGAATCAGGAAGCACTATTGTAAAACTTAAAGCCTCATATCTCGAAACTCTTACTATTGGCAAACATACAATCGCAATTGTGTCTGAAAGTGGTACGGCTGAAACAGAGTTTTCTGTTGAAACACAAAAAACTGATGTAGACACAACTATTGCTTTTAACCCAGGTGGGACTTGGATACTTATAAATCCTGGCAATAAAGTAGACAGCAACCATTGCGCCTATGGTGAGTTAACAGTCGATTCAGACCAACAATATGAAATTATAAATGAATTTTGGGTTCGTGACGATGGCAAAGTAAACTCTTCATCAGGCAAACATGAATACGATATATTTGAATCTGGCCGCAGCTACACTTATGGTATGGAGCTTAAAGCAAAAGACGGATATAAGTTCAATAAAACTGCCAAATATCTGATTAAAGACTCTTGGCATTTTGAAGATATAGATGATGCAATTTGCACTGTTTCTGAAGATGAAAGTATTCTTACCATAAAGAATATGCACACAACGACATTTGAATCTCTTGACAATTACAAAGTAATTGATACGATAGAAGTCAACAATGCTACTTTGACATTCAATGTGGGTGATACTCCTAAATTCACAGGCAAAGAACCCGAAAACAGTAAATACAGTATTGTAGAATATTGGCGTGATAATGTCAATGGTGAAGGTATATGTACAAGTCCATTCTTCAATCAGGCTTTTGAAAAACATATTGAGAAATTCAAGTCAGGCGTCAACTACGAATACAGTATATATTTTAGAATAGATGGAGACGCATGGGAAGAAGGTTATCGCTTAGCTGATAGTGTTACGATTAAAATTAACGGAAAAGACATAGATAATATTGAAGATATTGATTATAACGCTAGTGTCGAAGCTTGGACTTCCAATCTTATTTCTATGACACCAACAGAAGTTACTCAAGACAATAAGGTAGATACCAATATCAGAATTACAAACACAATGCTTGATATTTACCCAGGAAACACACCGAGAGGTCCTCTTTCAAACGGCACTGACGCTCATGGCTATGGTGCAAAAACAAATTCAGAGCAATATGAGCTTACAGATGAATTCTGGGTTCGTGATGATGGTAAGGTAAATTATTACAGTGACCCATACGGTAGTGAAGGAAAAAACGAATATGGTACTTTTGAAGTCGGCCATAGCTATACCTATGGCATAGAGCTTAAGGCGAAAAGTGGATATATATTCGACAAAAATGCTGAATATAAAGTAAATGTGGACGGCACAGATATGACTGGTACAACTTCTGTTGTTTCAGAGGACGGCAAAACTCTTACCATAAAGAATATCAAAACAGAAGAGTTTAAAGCTCCAAGTGCTGATAAAGAAATTAACACTGTAGAAATTAATAATGCAACCCTCAACTTTAAGGTTGGAGATGTTCCCGTATTTACAGGAAAAATCGACAATGATATGTATTATATTGACCACGAGAGATGGGATGGCTCAGACAACACTGGCTGGACATCATCTGAATACTGGAATCAAAGATATGGCGATTTTGAAGGAAGCTGGGGTATGCCTATTACAGCCTTTGCTGCTAACACAGAATATACCTACGGCGTTTATCTGAAGCTGACGAAAAATGCATATAAAGAAGGTTATCGTTTCAGCAAAGATGCTAATAAGCTTAAGTTAATATTAAACGGTCAGACTATCAATTTTAGCAACCCTGAAAATGATATAAGCACTGACGATTATGATGGCTTCTCAGTATGGTTTAGCAATGTTCTTGTAATGACACCTACACAAAATTCTGAACCAGATAACCCATCTAATCCTGAAAATCCAAACAAACCTGGCGAACCAGCTACACCTGATAAACCAAGCAATCCTGGCGAACCATCTACGCCTGATAAACCAAACAAGCCAGGTGAACCATCTACACCTGATAAACCAAGCAATCCTGGCGAACCAGCTACACCTGATAAACCATCTACCCCGAGCATTCCTAATAACTCTTCCAATCAAAATGGAAAAGTTCCGCAAACTGGTGCAGACAATATGATTATATGGTTTACACTTGGTTTAATCTCAAGTACCTCTATTATTGCAATAGCAATGTATAGAAAAAGAAAAAAATCCTCTAAGTAATTTGATATAACTTTCCCCGAGTTAAGGGCAGGAGGGTAGAAAAATATTCCAGTGGAATGTTTTTCGTAGGGAACTCTATCAAGGGTTTTCTATTCAACTAATGTTACTGATAAGAAAAATAAAAGAGGTGAACTTAGTGACCTAATCTGCCCCAGATTGTGCAGACAGTATAAAAAGTGTACTTAAGATAGAAAATTAAATTTTAAGAAACAAACTGATTTCGTTTTTCAAGCGAAGTCAGTTTTGTTTTTGTTTGAATACGGTAATTGTTGTAGAAGTTGATGTATTCTGTGGATACACTCGGTTTTGAGTATGAAAAAGAAATTTTCAGCTAAAGCACAATATTTGCTACTTGATATTCAATAGATAACTCCACTTCCTTTTTGTGAGCAAGAGAAAATCCCGTATTAATATGTTTTCTATTTCTAATCGCTTATATATCTGTAACTTCTTGATATAAAAAATCCCCCTATGGTAGTTTCCTTTATTCCACCATAGAGGGTATCTTTTTCTATTTTCCGTTTTTTACAGACTTGTCCATAGCCTACCTCTTTAGAAACAAAGAGATGTTAAGGACTTTGTCATTAACAATCACAAGGACTCCGTCCACCGATTCTACAAGCTTTTTATTTTAGAACCTGTCTTAGATTATCAGCCAGAAATGGCAGAATTGATGTCATCTCTCATACGGATAGCTTCTCGTCTTGCGGCGGCTGCAAAATCCTTTTCGTCACAGCCTTCTTTTTTGTATGCACACATAATTCCACGAGAAGAATTGATGATAGCACCAATGCCGTTTGAATCAAATGCAGGAGCAACATCTTTTGCACCGCCACCCTGAGCACCATAGCCAGGTACAAGGAAGAATGTGTGAGGCATAGACTTTCTCAATTCGCCGAGCTGTGTAGGGTATGTTGCACCTACAACAGAGCCTACTGCTGAATATCCATATTTACCGACAAGCTCTGAGCCCCAGTTTTCGCACATTTCGCCCATAGTTGCATATACAGACTTGCCGTCTGCAAACTCTCTGTCTTGAAGTTCGCCTGATGATGGATTAGATGTTTTGACAAGTACGAAAATTCCCTTGTCAGAATCTTCACAAATCTTGAGCAATGGCTTAATGCCGTCTGTTCCGAGATAACCATTAACAGTAAGTGCGTCTGCACCAAAAGCCTCAAACTTAACACCCTCAACATCTGTTTTGCCAAGGTGAGCAGTTGCATAAGCCTCCATAGTTGTGCCTATGTCGTTTCTCTTGCCGTCTGTAATTACGAACATACCTTTTTCTTTAGCATATGAGATAGTTTCATATAGAGCCTTAACACCATAGAAACCATACATTTCATAGTAAGCTGCCTGTGGCTTTATAGCAGGAACTATATCGCAAAGAGCATCAATAAGAGCCTTGTTGAATGTGAGGAGAGCATCTGCTGCACCCTCAAGATTCTTGCCATATTTTGCGTAGGATTCCTCTTTAATGTATACAGGAATATAATCAAGCTTTGGGTCAAGTCCTGCTACTGTCGGATTTTTAGTTTCAATAATTTTAGCGATAAGTCTGTCAAATGACATTGTAATCAGCCTCCGTTTAATTTTATTCTGCAGTGTATACTATTCTGCCACCACAAATTGTATATTTAACACGAGATTTAAGAGTTTTACCCTTAAATGGTGTGTTTTTTGATTTTCCGTGCAGTTTATTTTCATCAACTACCCATTCTTCATCAGAGTCAAAGAGCATAATATCAGCAGGTGAACCAACTGTTAGTGAGCCAGCATTTATTCCAAGAATTTCTGCAGGGGTTGTTGACATAAGCTTTATAAGCTTTTCGAGCGACATAATACCAGTGCTTACAAGAGCGGTATATGAAGCCGAGAAAGAAGTTTCCATACCAATACTTCCGTTAGGTGACTTCTCAAAATCAGCTTTTTCTTCTGGAGTATGTGGTGCATGGTCTGTTGAGATTGCATCGAGAGTACCATCAAGAAGTCCGTCTATGATAGCTTGCCTGTCTGTTTCTGTTCTAAGAGGAGGGTTCATTCTGAAATCTGCATCACGCTTGAGAAGTTCATTTTCTGTAAAGGTAAAGTAATGTGGGCAGGTTTCTGCGGTAACACGAACACCACGAGCCTTTGCATCACGAACAAGTGCAACAGAAGTAGCTGTGCTGACATGGCATATATGAATAGCAGTTCCATATGCAGCAGCTATTGCAATTTCTCTTGCTGTACCAGTATCCTCAGCGGCGGCAGGTATGCCTTTTATACCAAGAAGTTTAGAAACCTTGCCTTCGTTAATTTTTCCGCCGTCTGCAAGAAATAAATCTTCGCAGTGTGCAGTAACTGTAAGACCAAGCTCATCAGCAAGTTGCATAGCCTCTGCCATAAATTTTGTATTTACAACAGGTCTGCCATCATCAGAGAGAGCAATAATTCCCGCCTCTTTAAGTGCAGGAATATCAGTCATTTCCTCACTTTTTAAGCCCTTAGTAATCGCTCCTACAACATAAACTCTTGCATCTGCATTTTTTGCTTTATCAAGAATATACTTTACAGTTTCTGGAGTATCAACAGCAGGCTTTGTGTTTGGCATGGCAAGTAAGCTTGTTACACCACCAGCCGCTGCACTTTTACACCCAGTCATAATATCTTCTTTATCAGTAAAGCCTGGGTCACGAAGATGTACATGCATATCTACAAGACCTGGAGCGGCATAAAGACCTGAACCATCAATGGTTTTGCAATCGACAGTAAGATTTTTACCAAGCTTTGATATAACGCCGTCCTCAATCATAATATCGCTTATGCAGTTAAGGGATTGTGAAGGGTCGATGATATGCACATTTTTAATGAGCAGTTTATCCATTGGAAATCAAACCTTTCTTGAAATTTTATCAGCCAAGCTGATATAAGTTTATTTCTTCTCGGAATTATTGATTTCATCTGTTGTCTGCTGTGCCTTAGTCTGTGACTGTGAAAGGCTTTCAGGGTCGTTTTTTCCGAAAAGTTTTTCAAAGCGAGATTCTGTTTTTAGAGCAGGAATTGTGCTTTGAGGGGTTCTGTTGTGAACATTTTCTTCATCATTTTGAATAGGCTTTTCAAAAACAACGCTATCATCTTTTGACTCGTTATTAGCATTGGTTTGTTTATTGTCGGAGTTCTCGTTATTTTCTGTTGAATTTTTAACACCAAAGAGCTTTTCAAAACGGGATTCTGTTTTATCAAGGCTTTCGCTGTTTTCAGAAGATGAATCGTTTTTGCCAAAAAGTTTTTCGTATCTTGAAGATATATCACTTTCTGTTGTAGTTTCCTTTATTGGAGCAGATGGAGCTTTTTTAACAGGCTCTGCAGGATTAGCAGTAGGCTGTGGCTTTTCAACGGGTTCTACAGGCGCAACAATAGGCTGTGGCTTTTCAACAAGCTTTGCAGGTGCAATTACTGGCTTTGGAGTATTGTCGATAGGCTTAGTGCTTGCATTTATTGTATTTTCATGCTCAAAAGCATCTTCATCAATTTCAGGAACAACAGCCTTTTTAATTCTTCCGAGGAAGCTTTTTAAAGACTTATCTTTAGTGTCATGAGTATCAGGTTCGGTAATTTCAGGCTTTTTATCCTCAACTACTGGAGCAGACTCAATTTTTTCAGAGGTTTCTTCCTCGATTGGTTTAATATCATTCTTAGTCTTTGGAACGGTAAAGGTTTCAGTTGTAAGCTGAATACCAGCTTGCTCAGGCGTTTTAGAAACACCAGTTGTTATATAATCCACTGTTCCAGGAGGATTATATTTAGGTGCTTTTGGAAGATTTGGATTTACTTTAGTTTGCTCATCATTTGAATTATAAATCTCAATTTTCTCTATCGTTGGTTGTGCATCAAATAGTGCAAAATCATCAAACTTATAAGCACTTTCTTCTGAAACAGCTTTTTCTTCTATTTTTGTTTCAGTCTTTTTATCATCTGTTTTTGACTCAGAATTTTTTTCGTACTTAGGTTCAATAGATGTTACATCTTTTTTTGATTCGAGCTTAGGTTTGTCAGGTTTCTTAGAATCCTTTTTTTTATCTTGCTTTTTAGGCTTCTGTTTTTTGTCTGACTTTTCGGCTTTTTTACCATCTTTTTTCTTTGACTTGTCTTCGGCCTTATTCTTTGTTTCAGAATTTTTCTTTTCAGGTTTTTGCTCTGAAATATTATTATTTTCAATTTCGGCTAAAAGTTTCTTTTTCTTGCGAGAGCGACTTATAAGAACTGAAATCAAAACTATGAAAAGAACTATACATACACCAGCAGTAGTATAAATGAGAATCATCATATTTTTGATTTCGTCCTCATTTGTATCTGCTTTAACAGGTGGCTTAATATCTGTAAAGGAAACGCTTTTCATAACAGCTTCAAGAATTTCTTTTTGTTGGTCGCTGAGGTCTTTTGCACGAGTTTGAAGTGTAATGGTAATTTTCTGACCATTTACAACAGTATAATTTTGAATACCAGCAATATCATCGCCATCTTCTGTTGAATGATAATTTAAGCTAAGATATAGAACATCACCATATTTTTTCTGTGTGCAAGAGGTGTATTCTTTTTGTTTTGTAAGAGAGTTTGTAATTTCAATTAAATCCTTGTCAGAAAGTTCTGTGAAGTTATTTATTGTTTTACTGTCCTCATCTTGTGTCATAGTTACAGTTATATCATAGGCAAAATCCTCTGGAGAAGCTTTGAGATACATATTAGATTTTTTAAGAGATGCAACAGCTTCTTCTGCGGTCATCTTAAAAAGCTCAAGGGCTTTTTCGTTTTGCTCACCACTTCTCAAGATTGCATAAACATCATTTGGGAGAGCAATATTCATTTTAAGTGCGTCAAGCTTATAATTGATAAGGGGAATTTCGCTTTTGTCACTTCTTTTAGAGGTTTCTTTTGAGCTTTCTTGTTTGCTTGGCTCTTGGCTTGATTCTACAACACTTGGTTCAGAGCTTGGCTCTTGACTCGATTCTTCAACACTTGGTTCAGAGCTTGGCTCTTGGCTTGGCTCTTCATATGGATTATTTATAGGAACAAAATATCCATAGGAGTTAAGGTCATAATATATTCTTGTGCCGTCTTCATCATCAATATACGCATATCCCAATGCATCATATCTAATATTATCTTGTACATATTGGTTGTAACCTGTTTGCGGGTCGGTTTCACCAGGAATAGCCATTACGGCAGAAGAAAATACGCACGAGGCCGCCAAAAGTGCAGCTAAAATAGCCGTAAAACGCTTCATAACAATTACCTCCGTTTTTAGTTCATATGCACGCTTAGACATATGTAGGTCGTTTTATAGTATAATGTGGCTGTGGATTTTTTATATAATTAGCCGATTATATTATCATTATACTTTATATTGTCGAAAAACACAAGTAGCGGATAAATCTGTTTATTTTGTTTTAGGATAATAGTTAAGAGATTTAGCTCTTTACGGAGAGCGACCAAAGACTCTGCTTTTAAAAAAGCTTGAGCAAAACTTTTACCTATCTTAGGTAAGTAAATCTAATCCACATAAAAAGGACACAACTCATAATCTGAGCTGTATCCTTTATTTATACTTAATTTATTTAACTTAGAAAAGTGTTGTTGAGAGGTATCTCTCGCCTGTATCCGGAAGAAGAACTACAATATTCTTGCCCTTATTCTCAGGACGCTTTGCAAGAACTGTTGCAGCGTGAATTGCAGCACCTGATGAAATACCCACAAGAAGTCCATCACTCTTTGCTACTGCTCTTGCACCCTCAAAAGCATCGTCATTAGAAACCTTTATAATCTCATCAACTATATCAAGATTCATTACGCCAGGAACAAAGCCTGCTCCAATACCCTGAATCTTATGTGGACCTGCCTTTCCGCCCGAAAGAACTGGTGATGATTCAGGTTCAACAGCAACAATCTTAACATTAGGATTCTTAGCCTTGAGAGCCTCGCCATTACCTGTTATAGTACCACCTGTTCCAACACCTGCAACAAAAATATCAACCTTGCCATCAGTATCTCTCCAGATTTCTTCAGCAGTAGTCTTTTTGTGAATTTCTGGATTAGCCTCATTTTCAAACTGCTGTGGAATTATAGCGTTTCCATATTCCTCAACAAGTGCATTAGCCTTTGCAATAGCACCCTTCATACCCTCTGCACCAGGGGTCAACACAACCTCAGCACCAAGTGCTGAAACAATCTTTCTACGCTCAATACTCATTGTTTCAGGCATTGTAAGAATAAGTCTTAAACCCTTTGAAGCAGCAACAAACGCAAGTCCAATGCCCGTATTACCACTTGTAGGCTCAATAATAACAGTATCCTTGTTAATCTTGCCATTAGCAATGCCTTTTTCAATCATAGCATAAGCAACTCTGTCCTTAACGCTTCCGAGAGGGTTAAAATACTCAAGCTTTGCAATAATCTTAGCATCAAGATTATTATTAGCTTCATAGTTTGTGATTTCTAGTAAAGGTGTATTTCCAATAAGGTCTGTAAGTTTAGTAGCAATTTTTGACATAATATCTATCTCCTCTAATAATATATTTTTATTTAATTCAGATTATGATTAGGGATTATACGCGGCAACATCGAAAGTCGATATAAAGCATCTTTTCTATTCTCCTGTATTCCTATCTTTTTAGTATGTTTTACTGTGATTACATTATATGACGATTCAAACTATTTGTCAATAGCTTTTATTTATATTTTTAAAACTTTCTAAAAAAGCGGAAATCCATATTTTTATAAAGGATTTCCGCTTTAACTTTTATCATTATGTGAGTTTGATAATAACCTTTAGCTCATAATAATCTTGAAAAAGATTGGGCAAAATTTTAAATTGTCTTAGAAAATCTCTCAATTATTCTTCCTCATCATCAGAAAGCTCCTGATTATAGAATAGCCAGCTATTCTTTCCTTTATGCTTTATCGAGAAAAGTGCTATCTTAGAATTACTATAAAGCTCATCAAAGTTAGCCCCATCGTGTGGATAAATTGAAATTCCAACACTTCCAGAAACTGAAATAAGATTATCTCCAGACTCAAAGTCCTGTTTTAAGATATTACAAATACTTTCAGCTCTCTTTGGAAGAATATCATTACTCTCTAAACATTTTATAAAGATAACGAATTGGTCTCTGCCTACTCTGCCGATAAGGTCATATTCTCTGAAAAGTTTTTTGAGTCTTTTTGTTATATCCTTGAGAACAGCATCAGCAAAAATCTGTCCCATTTGGTCATAAACATTTTTGAAATTATCTATATCAACAATCATAAAGGCATGTATGCCTCTTTCGCCTTCTACAGTCTGTAAGAAATCATCAATTTCATATTTAAGATTATCTTTATTAAGCAGTTGAGTCAGAAAATCGTGTTTAAGCATATTTTTCATATTCTGATGCTCACGCCTTTCATCATCAATATCGCTTTCAAAGCCGATAACTGAATCTGGCAAACCTTGTTCATTAAAAATGCAAGTAAATCTCAGCTTGCTCCAACGATAGTTGTCGCTTATAGATTTTTTTATAATTCTTACAAAACACTCTGCATCATGATAACCAGCTCTTACAGCTAAAAGCTTATTAAGATATTTCTGTCTGTCCTCTGGATAAATAAACTCGCAATTTTTAATATATTCTATTGGATTTTCTGTTGGAGGCTCTATGCCATATATTTCCTTGAAAGAATCTGAAAACCACACTGCATCATTACTAAGTTGCCAACGAAACAGAACGAACTTCATATCCTTGAAAATTTCACTATACATATTTGTTGTAAGTGCAAGCTCATATTTTTCGTGGCAAATCATAGGAGCTTTTGGCATAGTCTTTGTAAGTTCTCTTTCCATTCTAAAAGCATCTAAATTCAGTAACTTAGAGCTATGATATGCAAATTTATTGCATCCAAACTTTTTAACAGTTTCTATTATCGCAGAACTCAGATTATATGGAAGTATAATAGAAACTCCACTTGATGTAAAATAATCAAAAACAAATTTAAGCAATTTATTAGGATAATAACCATCAATAATTCCACTTATAAAGCTTGCTGAGAAAGATACCGAATCAAAAAGCTTTTCACTAAAACACTTTATATTGATATACTCTAAACCAAAGCCAAATAGACCAAGCTTAAAACCAAATGAACGAATCGCTGATGAGAAATTGACAAGTTCCCTATGGCTCATAGTGTTCAGCATATCTTGTGTTATGTTTATAGTTATATTCCTACAATTTAATTGATGTTCAGAAAGAAAATTCTCGATATTTTTTAAAAGAACAGGTGCATCTATGCCTTTAAACATAGTATAAAGTGATATTTCAGGCAATATATCACAATCCTTTTGAAGCTCATATAATCCAAGCAAAAGGCGTTTAATACTATTCAAACCAAGAACTGTTATATTATCAGCAACAGATACCATTTCACAAAGCTCATTAAATGTATATGTAATATCCGTACTTGGCAATTCCAGATAATCATAAGAAATAATACTCTCTGTTTCAGAATCTATTAATGGAGAAAATACTCTTTTAAAGTCATAAATATTAACACGCTCTTCATTAGAAATAAGCGAAAGTGAGGGCTTTTCTTGAAAGGATTTTCGCATCTCTTTATTATAGAAAAGATACATATCCTTGCCACGAAGCTTTGACATCTCTGTTGCAAAATCAGCATTATTCATAAGTTCAGTAAAGTTTGTTCCATCATTAGGATACTGTGCAACACCTATGCTTACCGAAATATTATGCTTGCTCAATAAATAATCGAATGACATATGCATAGATTTATAAAGTCCTTCGACCGCATTCAAGAGTTCTTTTACATCAAGGCAATCACGCAAGAAAATCACAAAATTATCTGAACCAATTCTTGCAATTAATGAATTGGTTTCAAAATGCTCCTTTAATTTTTCAGCAACCTTACAGAGAACTTCATCTCCAAAAGTAGTATTTGTAGCAGAATTTAAAGCCTTAAAATCATCTATATCTATATTTATCAATATATGCATACCATCTTTGCCAGAATGCGTAAGATAATCATCAACAGCTTTTCTTAGATAGTTCACATTCCAAAGACCTGTAAGATTATCGTGCTGAACATTATAGCGGTCATCTCCGTTTTTAGAGTTTTTCTCACTGATTTTAGATGCACAACAATATAGCTTTCTAAGCTTACCGTCCTCACAGAAAGGAATTACTATACAACGATACCAACGATAGGCTTTTTTTCCTATAATAAATCTGCCATCAAATTCAAGCTTTTCTTTTCCCTTATCAACAGCCCTCTGCACATTGCTAAGACGAAAAATTTTCTTAAAAGCGACCACATCATCAGCATGACAAGATGATGACATCATAGTTACAGCCTCGGTATAATTTTTAGGAAAATAATTATACATCTTTTCCCAATTGCCCTTACGAACATAAAAATTATCATGCTTTAAATCGCATTCAAATACAATGTCATTTATTCTATAAAAGATTTGGCAATCTCTTTCATGAGTTTCTTTTGCTACCTGTTTCTGACGATCTAAAGCCTTTATAAGCTCTTCTCTGCCCATATTAGCATAAATACTCATAGCAGTATCACTAAAGTTGCGTTTGGTCATATTATCGGCTGCTTTAAGAGAGCCTTTCGTTTGATTATTTTTATCAATATGGGCTTTATCTGCATATATTCTCGCAAGCTCTTCAAACTGCGGAAGAACAAGATTAAAGCATTCCATAAGCTTTTCGGAAAACGCACCACATGCACCATTTTTAATCATTTCTACGGCTTGTTTATGCGGTATTCCAGCTTTGTATGGTCTATCACTGGTCAAGGCATCATAACAGTCCGCAACAGAAACAACCTGTGCACAGATTGGAATGTCATCTCCTTGCAAGCCATCAGGATAACCCATTCCGTCCCATTTCTCATGATGATAACGGCAAATATTATAACAGTACTGAAAATATTCATTTTTTTCCTGCAAATCAAGTAAATTAAGAATCTCACAGCCCTTTGTTGTATGCTCTTTCATTATGCGAAATTCATCATATGTAAGTCGTCTTGGCGCAAGAAGTATTGCATCTGGAATAGCTATCTTACCTATATCATGAGTTGATGATGCTGAAACTATAAGATTAATTTTGCTTTCAGTAAGATTATATTCCGGGCATCTTTCAGCAACAACACGCAAAAGAATTTCAGTAAACTTGCGTATTCTATGAACATGCTTTCCGCTTTCAACATCACGATATTCAATAACAGTGCTAAGAGTATCAAGCATAGTATTATTCATATTATTAATAGTACTCTGCTGTTGATGAATTTTTTCATTCTGTTGCATTAAATAAGTTGCCTGCTTTTTCAAGAGTGTTTCAAGCTTATTTTTCTGCTCATAAAGCTCAACCAGATTATCAATTCGCCTTAAGACCGCATGAGGGTCAAATGGTTTCTCAATAATATCACAAGCGCCATATTCATGTCCGTTAAACAATGATTCATCATTAAATTCTGCACTCATAAGAACTGTTGGAATAATATTTGTTATACCAAAATCCTTTAGTTCTCTTAGCGTTTCTACACCATCTTTTTTTGGCATAATCATATCAAGCAAAATAACAGCTATTTTATCATTGTTTTCATCAGCAATAGCTACTGCATCATAACCATTATCAGCCTCTAAAATTCTATACTTATCTTTGAAGAGTTCTGAAAGAATAGCTCTATTCATTTCTATATCATCAACAATCAAAATAGTATCTCGATTTGCCATTATCTCACCACCTTATATATTAAAGTTTTCGATAAAATCTATTATATTAGAATAATCATCTTTTAGTTTTTCAAAGAGAATTATTGCATCACTTACACTATTATTTTTTATTTTTTTAAGTAACTCACGAGAATCATTATATAAATC
>ERZ779922.1441-NODE-1441-length-16565-cov-4.818050_pt1 | contig 16565 bp, 14 predicted proteins | sample MGYA00511544_ERZ779922 | MGnify/ENA primary metagenome ERZ779922 (study PRJEB29588, sample SAMEA2154516) | human gut metagenome | biome: human gut; feature: human-associated habitat; material: faeces | place: Denmark | collected 2008/2010 ... | reverse complement strand
GCAAAATGCACGGAAAACGGCGGCGCGGTACCGGGAATGACCGGTGGACGGATTTTTTATAAAAGAGCTCTTGACAACGGCGCCGCAAGGTATTATAATCGGCGCTCTGAGAGAGATAATTGTCTATACTATACAAAAGGAGGGAGCGATTTCTGTGAAAACAGCACATAAAAGAAGGGAGCCCATCGACTTGACCCAGGGGCCGTGCTGGAAGGTGATCCTCCTGTTTTCTCTGCCGGTGATCCTGTCCTACCTTTTGCAGCAGGTGTACTCCATCAGCGACGCGGCCATCGTTGGGCAGACGCTGACCGCCGCCGAGGTGGCCGGTGTCAACGATACCAATTCTCTGGTGTTCATCTTTTTGCAGTTCGCCTTCGGCGTCAGCGCGGGCTTCTGCGTCATCACGTCCTACTATGTGGGCATGCACGACGAACGGGGCGTGCGCCGCTCGCTGGCCACGCAGCTGCTGCTGTCCGCCGCGCTGACGGTGGTGCTGACGGCGCTGGCGCTGGTGCTGCTGGATCCCATGCTGGCGTGGATCAACGTGACGCCGGACAACCATGAGGTATACACCGCGGCGTACACCTACTGCGCCATCATCTTCGCCGGCATCGGCGCGCAGCTGTTCTATAACTTTATCTGCTCGTTCCTGCGGGCTATGGGCGACTCGGTGACGCCGCTGGTGTTCCTGCTGTTCTCCACGATACTGAACGTGGGGCTGGACCTGTGGTTCATTGCCGGGCTGGGCATGGGCGTGCAGGGCGCGGCGGTGGCTACCGTCATTGCGCAGGGCATCTCGGTGGTGCTGTGCATTCTGTATGTGATGCGCCGCGTGCCGCTGCTGCTGCCTGCCCGCAAGCACTGGGCGGTGGGACAGCATTTGTACTGGGAGCTGTTCATCCGGTGCTGCGCCTGCACCGGGAGGACTGGCGCATCACCATGATGGATGTGAAACGGCACCTGACCCGCGGCATTCCCCTTGGCCTGCAGTTCTCCGTGCTGGCGGTGGGCATCATCGTCATGCAGGGCGGCGTGGTGCAATTCGATATGCGGGACGGTGTGATGGTGTCCAACGCGGCGCAGAACGGCTTTGGCGCAGCCAACCGGCTGTTCAATCTGGTGGCCACGCCCATGAACGCGCTGGGCGGCGCCATGACCAGCTTCACGGCGCAGAATCTGGGCGCAGGTCAGTACGACCGCATTCGCCGGGGCACGCTGCAGGCGCTGGGCATGGTGTCCATTCTGGCGATTCTGGCGGCGGGCACGGGTCTGCTGCTGACAAGGGGCGACTTCTGCTACCATGTGTTCCTCAGCGCCGACAAGGTGACGCCGGACGCGGTGCGCTACGGCAACTCGCTGCTGTATGTGGACTTCTCCATGTACCTGTTTCTGGGCTTCGTCTTTGTGGTGCGCAACTGCGTGCAGGGCATCGGGCGCAGCGGCTTCGTGCTGGGCGCAGGCGCGGCAGAGCTGGTGGCGCGTATCACCGTGTGTCTGGTGCTGCCGGGGCTGTTTGCCGGCGGCGCCGTCAGCGCCGATGCACCGGCCATGGCTTTCTACGCCCTCTGCGCCGCCGACCCCATGGCGTGGATCGCGGCGGATACGGTGCTGTGCATCCCCTTCTTCCGCAACATACTCAAGAAGAACTATGGCTACCTGCGCAGTGGCCGCGCATAAGAGCATAAGAACCTAAAAGGGAGCACCGCTGCGGCGGTGCTCCCTTTTTTGATGGCCGCGGATCGGGACGCCGCGGGACGCCGTTCCCTGTGCAGGCAGTCTTCGGACGTTTCCCTTGAAGAAACTTTCACGCTTTAAATCTATCGGTTTGTGCTGTAAATAACGTTAAAAACCAGGCAATTTACAATAATTTCCTCTTATGAAAACAATCTTTTTTCTTATGTTGACTTTTGGTGGATTTTGTGTCATTCTTTTGTTTAACTTATAATTTCCAAGCGCCGCGCGGACACGCCTCCGCGCAGTGCAGACGGAAGGAGTGACCCCCTTGAGCAGACTCGACATCAAGAACCCAAGCCGCGCCCAGACCGTGGTGGATAATCTCTACCGGGACGTGGAGCGCCGCATCGCCGCCAGTCCTCCGGGCCTCTGTCCGGTGGATATGTCCCTGTCGTTTTTGCAGCTGTGCCACGCCCAGTCCTGCGGCAAGTGCGTGCCCTGCCGTATCGGTCTGGGGCAGCTGAGCAAGCTCATCGCCACCGTGCTGGACGGCACCGCCGACATGGGCACCCTGGCCATTATCGAGAAAACGGCGCGGACCGTGGTGAACACCGCCGACTGCGCCATCGGGCGCGACGCCGCCCGACTGGTGCTGGACGGGCTGGAGGGCTTCCGGGATGACTACGAGGAACACATCCTGCACCACCGCTGTCTGGCGGGCTTGCAGCTGCCGGTGCCCTGCGTGGCCCTGTGTCCCGCCGGTGTGGACGTACCCGGCTATATGGCCCTGATAGGCGAGGGACGCTGCGCCGATGCGGTGCGGCTGATCCGTAAGGACAATCCTTTCCCCACCGCCTGTGCCCTGATCTGTGAGCATCCCTGTGAGGCAAGATGCCGCCGCAACATGATCGATAGTGCCATCAATATCCGCGGCCTGAAGCGTATGGCAGTGGACAATGCCAGAGCCAACACGGTTCCCGTGCCTGAGAAAGCGGAGAGCACCGGTAAAAAAGTAGCAATCATCGGCGGAGGCCCCGGCGGACTGTCTGCGGCATATTATCTGGAGCTGATGGGACACCATGCCGTGGTATTTGAGGAAAAGAGCAAGCTGGGCGGTATGCTGCGCTACGGAATTCCCAACTATCGTTTCCCAAGAGAACGCTTACAGGAGGACATTGACACTATTCTGTCCACCGGAGTGGAAGTGAAATTGAACACCAGAGTCGGCAATGGCGAAGGTGAGATTTCTTATAATAAGCTGCACGAAGAATACGATGCAGTCTATATTGCCATCGGTGCCCATACGGATAAAAAGATCGGTATCGAGGGAGAGGATGCCAACGGTGTCATGTCTGCAGTGGAAATGCTGCGCCGCATCGGTGACGATGACATGCCGGACTTCAAGGACAAGACCGTAGTCGTAGTCGGCGGCGGTAACGTAGCCATGGACTGTACCCGTTCCGCCATTCGTCTGGGTGCGAAAAAGGTGGGAATTGCCTACCGCAGAAGACAGACCGATATGACGGCGCTTCCTGAAGAAGTGGAAGGCGCCATCGCAGAGGGCGCAGAGCTTTACAGCCTGAAAGCACCTCACAAGATCGAAGCCGACGAGAACGGCAATGTGACGGCTCTGTGGGTAGAACCTCAGATCATCGGCCCCATCGATGCCTGGGGACGAGCCCGTCCGATCCAGGCGGATGTGCCTCTCCTTCGAATTCCCTGTGATATCGTCGTGGTGGCCATCGGTCAGGGTATCGAGACCCGCCATTTCGAGGAGGCGGGTATCTCCGTAAAACGAGGCACCATTACTGCCATGAGTGACAGTGAAGTCAAGGATGTCCACGGTGTATTTGCCGGTGGTGACTGTGTGACCGGTCCGGCTACCGTCATCCGTGCCATTGCCGCCGGAAAAGTAGCTGCAGCCAATATCGATGAATATCTGGGTTACCACCATGTAGTACCCTGTGATGTGGAGATCCCGCCGGTATCCTACGAGGACAAGGAACCCTGCGGACGGATCCAGCTGAGTGAAAAGGAAGCCGGAGAGCGCAAGACGAATTTCGATGCATTTGAATGCGGCATGACGAAGCAGGAAGCCTGCCAGGAAGCGGGCAGATGCTTACGCTGCGATAAATACGGCTACGGAAGCTTAAAGGGCGGCCGAGCTGCCATCTGGTAAAAAGAGGAGCAAACAATGGGCGAGAAAATGATAAACCTTACAATAGACGGCGTGCAGCTGCAGGTCCCGGAGGGAACCAGCGTCATGAGCGCGGCAGCAGGCATGGGAATCGAAGTACCGCATCTGTGCTTTTTAAAAGACATCAATGAGATCAGTGCCTGCAAGGTCTGCGTGGTGGAAGTGCAGGGAAAAAGCAAGCTGATCACAGCCTGCAACAGCCCGGTGGAAGAGGGAATGGTAGTGTATACCAATTCTCCGAAGGTACGCCGTGTGCGCAAGACAAATGTGGAACTGATCCTGTCCCAGCATGATTGTCACTGTGCCACCTGCGTCAGAAGCCGTAACTGTAATTTACAGCAGATTTCCAACGATCTGGGAATTCTGGAAGTACCTTTTACCGAGGAGGTTCCCGAGACACCCTGGGATCATTCTTTCCCTCTGATCCGGGATTCCAGAAAATGTATTAAATGTATGCGCTGTGTACAGATCTGCGATAAAGTCCAGGCCATGCATGTCTGGGATGTACAGAACACCGGATCCCGTACCACAGTAGATGTGGCGGATAATAAGACCATCGATTGCACCGACTGTACACTGTGTGGACAGTGTATTACCCATTGTCCTACCGGAGCATTGCGGGAACGGGACGATACATACAAGGCTTTCGAGGCACTGGCGGATCCCGAGAAGGTCACAGTAGTCCAGGTGGCACCGGCGGTAAGAACCGCATGGGGCGAGGAACTGGGACTGAATGCGGAGGAAGCTTCTGAGGGCAAAATGGTGGCAGCGCTGAAGCGCATCGGTTTTGACTATGTATTTGATACCAACTTCGCAGCGGATCTGACGATTATGGAAGAGGGAAACGAACTGCTGGAGCGGCTGGGCAATTCCCGGAAATACGCATGGCCCATGTTTACCTCCTGCTGTCCCGGCTGGGTAAGCTTCGTGTCCAAGAAGTATCCGGAGTATCTGCGGAATTTGTCCACGGCAAAATCCCCCCAGCAGATGTTCGGTGCCATGGCGAAGACTTATTTTGCACAGAAGAAAGGGATTGATCCCAATAATATCTGCTGTATCTCCATCATGCCCTGCGTATCCAAGAAGAGAGAGGCTTCTCTTTCCTATATGAAGAGCGCCGGAGCCGGACAGGATGTGGATATTGTACTGACCACAAGAGAATTCGTGCGGATGATCCGTGCCGAGCATATCAATACCCGGTTCTTAAAGGAGCAGGCTTTTGATTCTCCTCTGGGAGAAAGCACCGGTGCCGGAGTGATCTTCGGCGTCACCGGCGGTGTCATGGAGGCAGCACTTCGTACCGCATATGCAGTAGTGGAAGGCAAGAATCCGGAAGCAGATGCTTTCCGGGCAGTCCGGGGAAGAGACGGCAGAAGAGAAGCAGACTTCACACTGGGAGATCAGACCTTACATACCTGTACTGTCAGCGGACTGGCCAATGCGGAGAAGCTGATGGAGGACATTAAGGCAGGAAGGGTATCCTATGATTTCGTGGAAGTCATGGCATGCCCCGGTGGTTGTGTCGGAGGCGGCGGACAGCCCATCCACGACGGATGCGAATTCGCGGAGCGGCGCGGAGGCACCTTGTACCGTCTGGACAGTGAGAGAAAGCTTCGCTTCTCCCATGAGAACCCCGAGGTACAGAAGGCCTACGAAGAGTTCCTGGGCAAGCCCCTCAGCCGCACCGCCCATAAGCTTTTGCATTCCGAACACGTGAACGAACTGTACTTTGAAACACATAACTACTTGTAATACCAGGTGACCGATTCAGCCGCAGGGCATGCTTGCATGCGCCTGCGGCTGAATCAGGGAACCGCCCAAACATGAGGAAGAAGCGATTTGCGAAGCAAATCAGCGGAATCCGAATGTTTGCAAGACCCTATTGACATTTTTTCACACAGGGTCTATACTGTGTATAGTTTAAAGATGATTACTAGAGTAAGAGTGGACGCGCGCCACTCTTTCTTGTTGTTGTAACGACAGCTCATATCAGTAAAGGAGGGCCTACATGTCCAAACGAGAGGACTACGAAAACAGAACCGAAGAACTGCTGACGCCCATCGCAGAAGTAAGTCAGGTGGAGATCTACGATGTGGAGTATGTAAAAGAAGGCAGTGACTACTATCTGAGAGCTTACATCGACAAGCCGGAAGGTGTGAACATTCTGGATTGCGAGAATGTCAGCAGAGCATTATCCGAAGCTCTGGACAAGGCTGATTTCATTCCGGATGCTTATATTCTGGAAGTCAGCAGCCCGGGACTGGGTAGAACGCTGAAAAAGGATAAGCATTTGCAGAAGAGCATCGGTGAAGAAGTAGAGATCAAGCTGTTCAAGCCCATTGACAAATGCAAAGAGTTTTCTGGCATTCTGGAGAGCTTCAATGCAGATAACATTACGATCACGGAAGACGGCAGCCCGAGAACTTTTGCCAGAGCAGACATTGCCCTGATCCGTCTTGCATTAGATTTTTGATACTATTCAGAGCCAAAGGGCGAAGGAATAGTGATAGCTTGTAGAATAAGAAGAAACCATACACTAAGAAAAGGCGAAAGCCGGAATGGAGGAAATGATGAATAAGGAATTAATGGAGGCACTGGACGTTCTGGAGAAGGAGAAGGAGATCAGCAAGGAGACCTTGTTTGAAGCCATCGAGAACTCCCTGATGACAGCCTGCAAGAACCATTTTGGAAAGGCTGACAATGTCCATGTGGAGATTAATAGAGAGACCTGCGATTTTCTGGTATATGCTGAGAAGGAAGTCGTTCCCACGAAGGATGATGTGGAGGATGACTGCCTGCAGATTGCTCTGGAGGATGCACAGGAGATTTCCAAGAGAGCACAGGTGGGCGACATGATCCATGTGGAGATCAAGTCCAAGGAGTTCGGCCGTATCGCTACCCAGAATGCCAAGAACGTGATCTTACAGAAGATCCGTGAGGAAGAGAGAAGCGTGATCTACAACCAGTACTACGAGAAGGAAAAGGATGTTGTGACCGGCGTAGTACAGCGTTATGTAGGCAAGAACATCAGCATCAATCTGGGTAAGGCAGATGCCATGCTGACCGAGAACGAGCAGGTAAAGGGCGAAGTATTCAAGCCCACCGAGCGTATCAAGGTTTACATTGTGGAAGTAAAGAACACCCCGAAGGGACCCCGTATCAATGTCAGCCGTACCCATCCGGAACTGGTAAAGAGACTGTTCGAGTCCGAGGTTACCGAGATCAAGGACGGTACCGTAGAGATCAAGAGCATTGCCAGAGAGGCAGGAAGCCGTACCAAGATCGCTGTATGGAGCAATAACCCCAATGTAGATGCTGTCGGCGCCTGCGTAGGTATGAATGGTGCCCGCGTCAATGCTATTGTGGAAGAGCTGCGTGGTGAGAAGATCGATATCGTGAACTGGGATGAGAACCCCGGTAACCTGATTCAGAATGCACTTTCTCCTGCCAAGATCGTAGCAGTATTTGCAGATCCCGATGAGAAGACCGCAAAGGTAGTCGTACCCGATTATCAGTTGTCTCTGGCTATCGGTAAGGAAGGTCAGAACGCAAGACTGGCAGCAAGACTGACCGGCTACAAGATCGACATCAAGTCCGAGACTCAGGCCAAGGATGCTCCCGGCTTCCGTTATGAGGACTATGTGGATGATTATGAAGATGATACCGTAGACGATTTTGATGGAGAGCAGGAATAATCAATGGCAAAAAAGATTCCACTGAGGCAGTGCGTAGGCTGCGGAGAAATGAAAGGCAAAAAAGAAATGCTGCGTGTCCTGAAAACGCCGGAAGATGAGATATGTCTGGATGCAACCGGCAAAAAAAACGGACGTGGTGCATATATATGCAGACAGAAGGAATGTCTGCAGAAAGCCCGGAAGAATAAAGGATTAGAACGTTCTTTCAAGATGAGTATTTCTCCTGAGGTATATGATACACTGGAAAAGGAGTTTGATCAGCTTGAAACAGAATAAGATTTATTCCCTTTTGGGACTTGCGATGAGGGGGCGTAACCTGGTAAGCGGTGAATTCCAGACGGAGGACGCTGTGAAAAAAGGTTCTGCCATGTTGGTGATCGTTGCAGAGGATGCATCGGCCAATACGAAAAAGTTGTTTCACGACAAATGTTCCTATTATGAAGTCCCGGTATATGAATATGGCACGAAGGAAGAACTCGGCTGGGCCATCGGCCGGGATCTGAGATCTTCGGTAGGTGTGTGTGATGCGGGACTGGCAGATGCACTCATCAAGCAATTGGAAGCGAATTTGCCCGGTTAGGCAGAATGGAGGAAAGCATGGCGAAAATCAAAGTACATGAACTCGCAAAAGAATTGGAACTACAGAGTAAGGATATATTAAGTTTTTTACAGGAAAAAGGAATTGAGGCAAAGGCAGCACAGAGCTCGCTGGAAGAGGATGCGGCAGCACTGGTACGCAACAGCCTCGGAAAGAAAAAAGCAGCTGCACCCGCAGCACAGAAAGCTCCGGTAAATACCGAAAACGCAAAGCCTGCTGAGGAAAAGGCTCAGGCACCCGCAGGGGAAGCAAAGGCTCAGGAAACGAAAGTTTCCGAGGAGACCAAATCTACTGAGGAGACGAAAAAGAAGAAAAAGATTATTTTCGTTAGCAACCCTCAGAATTCCAAGATGCCCGGACAGCGTCAGGGCGGTCAGAGTGGACAGAGTGGACAGGGACAGAGAAATGCAGGCGGACAGCGTCCGAATCAGGGCGGCAGATACCAGAACAATGGTTACCAGAATAATTCCTACGGCAACCGTGTTCAGGCACAGGCTCCCGTACGTCCCATCAAGCCGCTGACCCCTCCGTCTCCCACTCCCAGCGTGGCAATGGTACCCGGCAACCGTGGACAGCAGCCTGCGAAAAAGCCTCAGACACAGGCACCGGTAAAGGAGCAGGCAGTACAGAATACTGCAGCCGCACAGGCACCTCAGGCAGCACAGCCTGCACAGAATGTGGCACCGACCAGACCGGCAGACAGACCTCAGAACGGTAACCGTGACAACCGCGATAACCGTCAGGGCGGTTACGGTCAGAATAATCGTGACAACCGTGGACAGAACGAGCGTGGCCAGGGCGGTTACAACCGTGACAACAGAGACGGCAATCGTGACAATCGTCAGGGTGGCTACGGACAGGGTAACCGTCAGGGCGGACAGAATGGTAACAGAGGAGGTATGGGCAATGGCAGACCTCAGGGAGGCGGATTTAACAGACAGGGTCGTCCGGGTATGGAAGGCGGTCAGGGTGATCGCCGCGGTAACGGCAATGGTGAGCGCAGTTACGGCAATAACGGCCGCGACCAAAGAGGCAATGGCGGATCGGGTAATCGATTCGGAGATAACAGACAGAATAAGGGCTTCGCTCCGGAACCTGCAGGCAAGGATCTTGAGAAGAAGCGCGAAGATGAAAAGAGACGTTTCAGCCAGGAGAAGGACAACAAGCGTTCCAAGAAGGACCATATCTACGAGGACGAGGACGCGCTGAAGAACAAGCCCGGACGTTTCATCAAGCCGGAAAAGAAGAAGGAAGAGGTACAGGAAGAGCAGATCAAGGTGATCGTGCTGCCGGAATCCATTACCATCAAAGAACTGGCTGAGAAGATGAAGTTACAGCCCGCAGCCATCATCAAGAAGCTGTTCCTGGAAGGTAAGATTGTAACCGTGAACCAGGAGATCTCCTATGAAGATGCAGAGAACATTGCCATGGAATATGACATTCTCTGTGAAAAAGAGGTCAAGGTAGATGTCATCGAAGAACTGTTGAAGGAAGATGAAGAGGACGAGGCAGATCTGGTGGAGAGACCTCCCGTAATCTGTGTTATGGGTCACGTTGACCATGGTAAGACTTCCCTGTTAGACGCTATCCGTAAGACCAACGTAACCGATCGTGAGGCAGGTGGTATCACCCAGCACATCGGTGCTTATACTGTAAATGTGGGAGACCGTAAGATCACCTTCTTAGATACTCCCGGACACGAAGCATTTACCGCCATGCGTATGCGTGGTGCCAATGCGACCGATATTGCTATCCTGGTAGTAGCAGCGGACGACGGCGTAATGCCCCAGACCGTAGAGGCAATCAACCATGCAAAGGCAGCAGGTGTGGAGATCATCGTAGCAGTGAACAAGATCGATAAGCCCTCAGCCAACATTGACCGTGTAAAACAGGAGCTGGCAGAGTACGAGCTGATCCCCGAGGATTGGGGCGGAAGTACCGTCTTTGCACCGGTATCTGCGAAGAGCGGAGAAGGTATCGACCAGCTGCTTGACATGATCCTGCTGACCGCAGATATCATGGAACTCAAGGCCAACCCCAAGAGAAAAGCAAGAGGTCTGGTCATCGAGGCAGAGCTGGATAAGGGACGCGGTCCCGTGGCTACCGTACTGGTACAGAAAGGTACCCTGCATGTGGGAGATTTCATTTCCGCAGGCGTGGCACACGGTAAGGTAAGAGCCATGATCGATGATAAGGGACGCAGAGTAAAAGAAGCAGGACCGTCTACCCCTGTAGAAATCCTGGGCCTCTCCGATGTTCCCAGTGCAGGTGAAGTATTCCTGGCTCATGATAATGATAAGACAGCAAAATCCTATGCGGAGACCTATCTGGCACAGAACAAGGAAAAGATGCTGGAAGAGACCAAGGGCAGAATGTCCCTGGATGATCTGTTCAGCCAGATCCAGGAGGGTAATCTGAAGGAACTGAACCTGATCGTCAAGGCTGACGTACAGGGTAGTGTCGAGGCTGTAAAACAGTCCCTGATGAAGCTGTCCAACGAAGAAGTAGTAGTTAAATGTATCCACGGCGGCGTAGGTGCCATCAATGAGTCCGACGTATCTTTAGCAAGTGCGTCCAACGCGATCATCATCGGATTCAACGTTCGTCCCGATGCGACTGCCAAGGCAACCGCAGAGAGAGAGGGCGTGGATGTACGTCTGTACAAGGTCATCTACCAGGCTATCGAAGATGTGGAAGCTGCCATGAAGGGTATGCTGGATCCCGTATACGAGGAGAAGGTTATCGGTCATGCAGAGGTTCGTCAGATCTTCAAGGCATCCGCTATCGGTAACATCGCAGGTTCCTATGTTCTGGACGGTGTGTTCCAGAGAGGCTGTAAGGTTCGTATCACCCGTGAGGGCGAGCAGATCTTCGAAGGCAACCTGGCTTCCTTGAAGAGATTTAAGGATGATGTGAAGGAAGTTAAGGCCGGATATGAGTGTGGTCTCGTATTCGAAGGCTTTGACAAGATGCAGGAGCTGGATATCGTAGAAGCATATATCATGGTGGAAGTACCACGGTAGGTTACTAGAACGCATCCGTTCGCAGATGCATTCCGCTTACCCACGCTCGCGCTCTGCAAAAAACGTAGCGGACACTAAGAATCTTCCTGCGCTTTGCTTGCAAGATTCAAGTGCCGACGTTTTTCAACGGGGTTACGCGAAACGCATTCTGTTCGCGGATGCTCGCCAAGACGTCTACGATACCCGCAGGAAAGAATTAAGAAGGAATAAGAATGAGAAAGAATAGTGTGAAAAATACCCGTGTGAACGGGGAAGTACAGCGCGTTCTGGCAGAGATCATCCGGGGCGGTCTCAAGGACCCCCGGATCAGTCCCTGGACCAGTGTGGTCGCTGTGGAAGTGGCACCGGATCTGAAGAGCTGTAAGGCATGGATCAGCGTGCTGGGAGACGAGGAAGTCAGAAAGTCTACCCTGCAGGGACTGAAGAGCGCCGAAGGCTTTATCCGCAGAGAACTGGCTCGTACCATCAATCTGCGTAATACTCCGGATATCACTTTTGTGATGGATCAGTCCATTGAATACGGTGTCAATATGTCCCACAAGATCGATGAGGTCATTGCAGCGGATGAACAGGCACAGAAGCCGGAAAATGAAGTGGTGGAAGATACGGAAGAAACAGAGGAAGGTGACGAGTAATGGATTTGCGTGAAGAATGTCTGGGTGCGAAAAAGATCGGCATCAGCGGACATATTCGTCCGGATGGAGACTGTGTGGGTGTATGTCTTTCCTTACAGATGTATCTGCGTAAACTCCTTCCCGAAGCGGAAGTTACCGTATATCTGCAGAAGCCGTCCGAAGAGTTTACCTATCTGAAAGGATACGATGAGATTCAGACCGAATGTCCCGTGCAGGAGCCTTTTGATGTGTATTTTGCGCTGGATTGCAGTGGGGATCGTCTGGGAGGTGCGGAGACGTATTTCCAGAATGCGAAAAAGAAGATCAACATTGATCATCACATCAGCAATTCCGGTTGCGGTGATGTGAATCTGGTCCGTCCGGAAGTGGGAAGTGCCTGTGAGGTGCTGTATCACATTATGGATGCGGAACTTATTGACAAGGATATTGCGGAAGCGCTGTATACCGGCATCATCCATGATACCGGTGTATTCCAGTATTCCAATACGACACCGGAGACGTTGCAGGCAGCAGCGTTTCTGATCTCCTTCGGATTCAATTTCCCGAAGCTGATCGAGGAAAGCTTTTACCAGAAGACCTATCTGCAGACCCAGATCATGGGCAGAGCTCTGATGGAGAGCATTCGTTTCATGGACGGACGCTGCATCGTGAGCATGGTGGACCGCAAGACCATGGAATTCTACAATGCGGTACCGGGAGATCTGGACGGCATTGTGAACCAGTTGCGCAATATCAAGGGCGTGGACTGTGCGATTTTCATGTATGAGACCAACGTACTGGAGTACAAGGTCAGCATGCGTTCCAATGAGAAAGTAGATGTGGCGAAGGTGGCATCTTTCTTCGGAGGCGGCGGACATGTACGTGCCGCAGGCTGCACTATGAAGGGAACCTTCCATGATTGTGTCAACAATTTGTCACTGCACATCGACAAACAACTGCGGGGAGAACAGGGTTAATGGACGGCATCATCAATGTATATAAGGAAGCGGGCTTTACCTCCCATGATGTGGTAGCCAAGCTTCGCGGGATCTGCCGGCAGAAAAAGATAGGGCACACAGGTACACTGGATCCACAGGCTACCGGTGTGCTTCCTGTATGTCTGGGGAATGCTACCAGAGCATGTGAAATGCTGACGGACAGGACCAAGGAATATGTGGCAGAACTTCTGCTGGGACAGATCACAGATACCCAGGATATCACGGGAACCGTTCTGGAAGAGCGGGAAGTGGCGGTGAGTGAAGCACAGGTACGTGAAGTGATCGCCGGTTTTGTCGGCGGCTATGACCAGATCCCACCCATGTATTCTGCACTGAAGGTCAATGGGAAAAAGCTCTATGAGCTGGCCAGAGCGGGCAAAGAAGTGGAACGGCAGGCAAGACATGTGGATCTGCCGGCGATCGAGATTCTGGAAATAAAGTTTCCCGTGGTAAAATTCCGCGTGGAATGTTCCAAGGGAACCTATATCCGCAGTCTCTGTGCCGATATTGGGGAAAAACTGTGCTGCGGCGGCACCATGCAGAGCCTCGTTCGTACCAGAGTCGGGGAATTCCGGCTGGCAGATGCCCTGACACTTGCACAGCTGCAGGAACTTCGGGACACGGAGAGGCTGGAGGAAGCACTGCTTCCCACAGACCGTATTTTTTCGGATTTTCCCATGTTGCATGTGGAGGAAAAGTGGCGGAAACTGATCGATAACGGGAATGCTTTTTATCCGGGACAGACTGTGGAACAGACCACACATCCGGCAGGAGAGTGGGTGCGCATCTACAGAGAGGATGACAGCTTCGTGGGCATTTATGCGTATGATGAAACGAAGGAATGGTACAAGCCCGTGAAGATCTTCCCAAGTAATACAGAAAGCAGGAAATAGACTTGGAAATCATTGCAGGAACAACAGACTTTTATCTGGAAAAAGATACAGCAGTAGCCATCGGTAAATTTGACGGAGTCCATCTGGGCCACAGGAGACTTTTGGAAGAGATTCTTGGTCGAAAAAAATACGGGCTGGCGGCGTGCGTGTTCACCTTTGACCCTACACCGGCAGTGCTGTTCGGCCTGTCTGACGGTAAAGAACTGACCACCAGAGAGGAAAAAAGACGCCTGTTTGAACGTCTGGGAATCGACACTCTGATCGAGTTTCCTCTTACGAAGGAGACTGCAGCCACAGAGCCAGAGCGTTTTGCAACAGAGATTCTGGCCAAACAGATGAATACCCGGTTTGTGGCGGCAGGCGAGGATCTGTCTTTTGGCAAGAACGGCGCAGGAAATGCCGAACTTCTGGAGAGAATGGCGCCGCATCTGGGCTTTTGCGTCCAGACCATAGAGAAGATCGAAGTGAACGGCATCGAAGTCAGTTCCACTTACATCCGCAAGCTGGTGGAAGAGGGCCGGATGGAAGAGGCCGAAGAGATGCTGGGAATGCCTTATACACTGGTGGGAGCAGTGGAGCATGGCAATCATATCGGACATACCCTGGGATTTCCAACGGTGAATCTGCTGCCTCCCGCAGGCAAACTTCTGCCGCCCAACGGAGTTTACTATGCGGCGGTGCGCCATAATGGAAAGGTCTATAAGGCCATCAGCAATGTGGGAACCAAACCCACGGTTTCTTCTGAAAAAGTGATGGGGGTGGAATCTTATCTGTATGATTTTGACCAGGACATCTACGGGCAGGAGATCGAGGTGGCTTTGAAAAGATTTCGGCGCCCGGAACGCAGATTTGGATCGCTGGAAGAACTTAAGGAGCAGCTGGACCGGGATATTGCGGATGGACGAAATGCGTAGGAAAAACAGCTGTTTTACGCAAACACGGTAGAAATTGCGTAAAGTTTTGTAAAGAAAAGTAAAAGAAAAGTAAAATTTACATTGCAAGTTTTTATTCTATCTCGTAAAATATATTTTGGATTGTTTATATAAGAATAAATTTGAAAATTATTGTTTTGGTTTTTCGGAAGAGAATCAAGAGAGATTGAGGGATTAAAAATGAGCTTTGGAACAATATTGACAATGGCAGGAGGTCTGGGACTGTTTCTATTCGGAATGGAGTTGATGAGTGATTCCATTGAGAAGGTAGCAGGTGCCAGACTTCGTCGTATTCTGGAAATCTTTACCACGAACCGTTTCATGGGTATGATCGTCGGTATTATTTTTACCGGTATCATCCAGTCCTCTTCGGCATGTACGGTTATGGTCGTCAGCTTCGTTAACTCTGGTCTGATGAATCTGTATCAGGCGGCGGGCGTTATCCTCGGTGCAAACATCGGTACTACCATTACTTCACAGCTGGTATCTTTTAATTTATCCAAAATAGCACCGCTGATCCTGCTGGTGGGTGTGGTCGTGATGATGTTTACGAAGAAGGAAAAGGTCCGTAAGGTGGCGGAAGTGGTCGTTGGTTTCGGTATCCTGTTCGTAGGCCTGAGCACCATGTCCCAGGCTATGGCGAACATGAAGAATGAGCCACAGGTGGTCAATCTGCTGATGTCTCTGAAGAACCCGTTCTTAGCCACATTGATGGGATTTGCTCTGACAGCCATTATCCAGAGTTCGTCCGTAACGGTCAGCATTGTGTTGTTGCTGGCTAATCAGGATCTGCTGCCGTTACCTATTACGCTGTACATTATCCTGGGATGTAATATCGGTGCCTGCGCTACCGCAATGTTAGCTTCCATGACCGGTAAAAAGGACGCAAAGAGAGCAGCACTGATACATCTGCTGTTCAATATTATCGGTACGGTTATTATCTACATTGCCCTGTTTGTGGCAGGAGACCAGATCGTGGAACTGATCAAGTCTATCTCTGCGGACAACGGCCGGTTCGTAGCAAATGCACATACGCTGATCAAGATTGCGCAGGTAATTATGCTGTTCCCGTTCACCGGATGGCTGGTCAAGATGACTTACCTGATCGTACCCGGCGAGGATCAGAAGGTTGGTTACAGAGAGAGCTATCAGTTAAAATACATCGGCGACAAAGTGGTGTTCAACCCCGCCACTGCAGTGGTAGAGGTTATCAAAGAGCTGGAGCGTATGGCTTCTCTGGCAGAGGAGAACTTAAACCGTGCCATGAATGCCCTGATCACGCTGGATGAAGAGGACATTGAGGAGGTCTACGAGGTAGAGAAAAATATCAATTTCCTGAATCATGCCATCACGGATTATCTGGTGAAGATCAACCAGACCACGCTGCCCATCGAGGACTTGAACAGTCTGGGTGCCCTGTTCCATGTGGTGAACGATATCGAGCGTATCGGTGATCATGCGGAGAACGTGGCGGATGCTGCCAGACAGCGTAAGGAGGAAGGCGTTTCCATCAGTAAGGAAGCCCAGAAGGAACTGGGAGATATGCTGGAAATGGTCAACAAGATCATCCGTTATGCTGTAGAAATGTTCGCCAAGAGCGATGAATCCCATATGCAGGAGATCGTTACTCTGGAGGATCAGGTAGACGAGAAGGAACGCGAACTGCAGAAGAAACATGTAGAGCGTCTGACCAAGGGAGAGTGTTCTCCCGAAGCCGGCATGATCTTCTCCGATATCGTATCCGGACTGGAGAGAGTAGCAGACCATGCCACCAATATCGCTTTTGCCATTACCACAGAAGAGGATGCCGAAGACGGCGATATCAAACGGTAATTAACTGGAAAGTTAGTAAAGAAATGCTATCAAATCCCCGTAGCCCTTGGCAAGGTATAAGAAACGCGGCACGCTCGTACTTTAGTACGATGCGCTCCTGTCGCAGAG
>ERZ779922.1430-NODE-1430-length-16715-cov-4.584274_pt1 | contig 16715 bp, 6 predicted proteins | sample MGYA00511544_ERZ779922 | MGnify/ENA primary metagenome ERZ779922 (study PRJEB29588, sample SAMEA2154516) | human gut metagenome | biome: human gut; feature: human-associated habitat; material: faeces | place: Denmark | collected 2008/2010 ... | reverse complement strand
TAAGAGCCTTTGGCTTTTTCCAGTGCTTCGTTAGCATCCATACCCTTCTTCACCATATCCATGAATTTACCTAAGTGGATAAATTCATAACCGATTACTTCATCGTCAGCATCGAGAGCCATACGAGTACAGTAACCTTCTGCCATTTCCAAGTAACGAGGACCTTTTGCCAATGTACCGAACATGGTTCCTACTTGGCTGCGCAGACCTTTACCCAAGTCTTCCAGACCGGCACCGACAGGCAGACCACCTTCAGAGAAAGCAGACTGTGTACGACCGTAAACGATCTGCAGGAACAATTCGCGCATTGCAGTGTTGATAGCGTCACAAACAAGGTCAGTGTTCAATGCTTCCAACAGTGTTTTGCCCGGCAGGATTTCTGAAGCCATAGCAGCAGAGTGAGTCATTCCGGAGCAACCGATAGTTTCTACAAGTGCTTCCTGGATAATTCCTTCTTTAACGTTCAGAGTCAGCTTACATCCACCCTGTTTCGGTGCACACCAACCGATACCGTGTGTCAAACCAGAAATATCAGAAATCTGAGTTGCTCTAACCCACTTTCCTTCTTCAGGAATCGGAGCACACTGGTGGTTAGCTCCCTTCTTTACAACACACATGTGTTGAACTTCATGTGAATAAATCATAATCGCTAATTTATTATATTAAAGTGATAATAAAACTTTATGCTAATTTTAATGTAAGATCGCTTTTAAAAGACCGCACAAAGATAAAATTTAAAATTCAGCCGTGCAACAGGACCGGTTATTTCAAAACTTCTTTAATTTTATCTTCCAACTCCTGACCGTGCAGGTTCTTGGCGATGATTGTACCGTCTTTGTCAACCAGTACGGTATGAGGGATGCTGTTGACACCATAAAGAGCGGCACCGCTGTTCTGCCAACCTTTCAAGTCGGACAGTTGTGTCCAGGTGATGTTTAGGTCTTTTACGCCTTTGGCCCACGCATCGGCTTTGCTGTCCAACGAGATACCGACAATATCGAATCCTTTGTCCTTGTAATCTTTGTAGGCTTTGACCAGATTCGGCATTTCTGCACGGCAGGGAGGACACCAGGATGCCCAGAAATCAATCAGGACGACTTTGCCGTTACCGACGTATTCGGAAAGTTTGTGCACCTCACCTTTAGCGTTCGGCATTTCGAAATCAGTGAACTTCTGTCCTATGGCTACCTTTTTCAAAACATTCAGATGATCGATCATATAGCTGATTCCCGGAACGGACTTGAAAGAAGAATCTGCTTTGGAGATGATTTCATTTTGCTGCTCTTCGTCGATGTTGTAACGGAAATCGTAGAGGTTCTTGGCGGCAGACTGTTTATCTGTATGAGCCAGGATGTAGTTGACAACGGTTTCCGTAATCTTACGGTCGATCTCTTCATATTTGGCTTCCGCCTGTTTTATCAGGTTTTCATCGCCTGACTTCATATCGGCGACCAATTTGTCTATACCAGAGCGTAAGTCTTTGATTTTGGCCTGCAATTCTTTTTGTGCGTCATTTTCGGGAGTACCGCTAACAGTGGAAGTAGAATCCAGCACGACTGCTAATTTTCCGTTTTCAAGTACGAATGTTGCCATGAACGGAGCGTTTTCTCCGGGAGCGACACGCACCGGTTCAACCACTTCTTCCGAAAAACGGAGAGTACGGAGGGCAGGAGCGTTTTGTGTGCCTTTCAAAGCAAAAGATCCGTTTTGTACTAAGGCGCTGTCCAATGGTGCAGCATCTTTTACCCCATATTCATAGAGATATACATACTTACCATTCAAATCACTGTTTGAAACGGTACCGGTAATTTCGTAACCCGGTTTTTCGCTACAAGCTGCAAGAAGCAGGACGGAAGCGGCGATAGGAAGATACTTTTTCATATATTTATGTATTAAAACGATTAATACTTTATTAGTTACAGACGTTTGGTGCAAAAGTAAGAAAAAATTGACACATTATTTGCTATATTTGTGGCCTAATAATCGTTATTATGAATTTATCCTATATAGATACCAGATATGCGGCGTTTTTTCGTTTTGTAAGGGCTGTTATTGTCTGTTTGTTCCTTTTTTCTTGTCCGGTGTCTGCGGGGATTTCCCTGCATATGGCAAATAATATAGATTTGTCAAATAATGCTATCCTTGACATGTATCAGGATGAGAACGGTTATATGTGGATCGGTACCTACGACGGTTTGAATCTGTATAACGGCAAGAATACATATGTATTTCGTTTTGAACCGAATAACAAGAATACCTTATGCAGTAATATCATCAATAAAATCGTGTATGGTGGGGATGGATTTCTGTGGGTATCGACTTCTATGGGATTGAATCGGTTCTCGTTGAAAGACCGGAAGGTGACGGAGTCCTACACGGAATATCCCGAATGTTTGAATGTGGTGTCTGATTCGGCTGGTAATACACTGCTCATAAAGCAAAAAGATTTTATCTCCTGCTATTCTCCCGAAACCGGCTCTTTTCAGGATGTACATGTACAGGGAATGAATGAAGAAGTATCCAAAGTCTTGTTTGCAAACGGAGAAAGGCAATTCTTTATTCTTGACGCCGATGGCTGCCTGCTTGAGATTTGTCCGGATTTTGAGTCTTTTCCCTTGGTATTGGACATAAAGAAAACTCCGATTCATGAAAAGGAAATTGACCGTGCTTATTACCTCGATGGCACTTTGTATTATGTGGATATGGAAAACCACATTTATTCTTACCGGATGAAAGATCGCAGGAAAGAGTATCTGGCCGACCTTACCGGCTGGATGGAGCAATATGGAAAGCTTTCCCGTATCGCTTTGTTTCATTCCGTCCCCTACTTGGTTTTCAGGAACGGGCTTTTGCTAAACATCGATAATCAGGAAGAGGCATTGAGGTTTGATGTCGGGCTATTTTGTGTTTTACCTGACCGGAAGCAGGATATCCTATGGGTGGGGACGGACGGGCAGGGAGTCCGGATGTATTATGACAAGTATAACCGATTTTCAGGGATTCAACTCAAGAGTTTGCCGATTGTCGTGCGGAATCCGGTCCGTTCGATCTATACCGAGGATGAGAAAACAATTTGGTTCGGGACTAAAGGAAATGGTTTTGTGCGTGTGGAAGATTATGATTCCTATGAAAAAGGAAAAATACCAGCCGAGAAAGTCAAACACTTCACAACATCGAGCGGCTTGTCTAGTGATCGTGTCTATTGTTTCCGTAAAAGTAACTATTATCCCTGGGTGTGGATCGGGACAGAAGGACCGGGGTTGTCATATTATTCCTTAGTGGACAAGAAAGTCCATACGATGGCAAGTCTTGTTGATACAAAGATCAGATATGTCCATGCCATCCGTGAAGTGAATGATTCGACGTTATGGATGGCAACGACCGGAGATGGTTTGCTGGAAGTTGTTATTGGTAGAAAAGGGGGGGAGCTTGTGATTAAATATGTAAAGTCTTTTATCCTTGAAAAGGATGGAAAGATTTGTAATGAGTTCCATTCTATGAGTTATGATGATGAGGCTTCTCTTCTTTATTTGGGGAGCCGTGGGGGATATGGATTGGTTCGTTTTAATCTGTTGACTAAGAAATACGAATTTATTCCGATGAATAATGCCGGTAACCGGGCGGTAGGGGATGTGCTTTGTATGTGTTATAGCAAGGATTCTACTTTTTATCTGGGGGCGAGTTCTGGTATGACACAGATGAAATTACATTCTGGGAACCCGGCGGAAGTACGCCAATATAGCAGGATCGACGGTATCAAGAATGATATGGTTCACGGTATTCTGGAAGATTCTGACGGCAGTGTTTGGCTGAGTACGAATAAGGGACTTACCAAATATAATCCTCACAATCGTTTTTTTCATAATTATGAAAGTCCTGATCTGGATGTGACGGAATTCTCGGATGATGCTTATTGGAAGTGCCCTTACACGGGAAAACTGTTCTTCGGTGGGATTAACGGGGTGATATGGGTAGATCCGCAAAACGACCGGCAGGAGAATTATAAGCCGGCCTTACATTTTTTTGAAATGAAGATGGGGCATGAAACGCATAGTTTGTATGACTATACGGATCAGAAAACCGGATATGTGACCATTCCCCCTAACATATCCACATTTTCGATTTCTTTTGTGGCGACCGACTATATACACGGGGAAAACTATGAGTATTCGTACTTATTGGAAAACTATAATACATCATGGACCGAACTGCAGAAAGATAACGAGGTTGTTTTTACGAAGTTACCTTATGGCAATTATGTTTTGAAAGTCCGTTACAAGAATGATGTGTTCGATTCGGATGCCAAGGAGTATTTTTTGCATATACGGGTGTTGCCTCCCTGGTATCGCGGTTCTTGGGCCATGATTGCCTATGGTTTGGTACTGGCGACCATATGTTTGGGTATCGTGTATTGGCTGCGCCGCCGGATTGTGGAAAAACAGGCCGAAGTCGCCCGGAAAATCAGAGAAGAGCAAAAAGAAAAACTATATGAAGCGAAGTTGAATTTCTTTGCCAACATCACGCATGAGCTTTGTACGCCTTTGACTTTGATTAATGGCGTAAATGATTATATCAAGATATCCGCTGACCGATTGGCTGATGGGAAATTGGAGAAGTATGCCCGTATCCTGGGTGAGAATGTCACAAATCTGAATGAGTTGATCCAGGAAATTTTGGATATCAGAAAGATCGAGGAGGTCGGATTCAGTCATATACAGATCAAACGGGTGTCCGTAAGCAGTTTGATCCGGAAGCAATGCGAATCGTTTATACCTGTTGCGGAGCAGAACGGGATCAATTTTACCTTCAGTGATGTTGATAAACCGGTTTATTGGAATACGGATGTACCCAGTTTGAAAAAGATTATACGCAATTTGGTGTCGAATGCATTCAAGTACACGGAACAGAAAGGTACGATTGATGTTTCTGTCCGGATAGAAAATGAGTCTCTGATAATAAAGGTATATAATACGGGTAAGGGGATAGCGGAAGCTGACTTGAAAACGATTTTTGATCGTTTTCATATCTTAGGAGATTTGGATGGAAATAATTATACTCAGATGACTTCCAGAAACGGATTAGGACTTTTCATCTGCCATAGTATGGTCCAGTTGCTTCGTGGTGAGATAAATGTGGAAAGCAAGGAGGGGGAATCTGCCGGATTTATCGTTACGTTGCCTTATCTAGAGGTCGAGGAAATGGATTTAGACGAACAAGCCGATGAAGAGGTTCCGGTTGCACAACCAGTGGTTTCGGCAGCCACTGCCGAAACCACTGGGAATATCGGTAATCCGGTTATCTTGGTGGTTGATGATAACCGGGATATCGTTTGGCTGATTAAGGAAACTTTATCGTCCGAATATGCCGTTCGGGAGGCATTTAATGCAGAAGAGGCTTTGGCCTTGATGGACCAGCAAACTCCTGATTTGATTATTACGGATATCATGATGCCGAGTATGGATGGGTTTGCGTTGATCAGCCGTATCAAGTCTGATAAGTTCACCCGGCATATACCTTTAATCGTAGTATCGGCAAAAGTCTCGGAAAGCGAACAGGCGGAAGGATTGGATCTGGGTGCCGATGTATACCTGACCAAGCCATTCTCATCCGTAGTGCTCCATTCCGTTGTGAACAGATTGATGGCGAATAAAAAAGAACTGAAAGACTATTATTATTCTCCGGAAAGCGCTTATGAGCAGTCCGGCGGCCAGTTGATCCATCAGGAAGATAAGGAGTTTATGGATTCCGTGACAGCTATAATTAAGGAAAACCTTGCTCAGGATACGTTGCGTCCTGAACTTATAGCCGACAAATTAGGCATGAATACCCGTGCTTTGTATCGTCGTTTTAAAAAAATTTCACTGTTGACACCGAGTGATTTTATCAAGGACTACCGCATGATGCATGCTGCCCGGCTTTTAGTCACGACGAACCTGAGTGTGCAAGAAATCATCTATCAGGTCGGAATCTCCAACAAGTCCTATTTTTATCGTGAGTTTTCAGCCAAATACGGAGTTACACCGGGAGAGTATCGACGGATGCAATAGGGCTGTTTCCAAATGTAACTGATTTTTATTCGTAGTCTTTAATTCGGTTTATCCGATATAATTGGATAAAGTAGACAATACCCCCTTTTTGGTCATATTTCTATTTCTGTTGAAATATCGGTTCGTCTTGAATTGTCGTTTTTCTTGTCTTTCCGATTTTGGAGTGTCATTACATGTCAAGTGTTTGGCGTGTCATTTGGATGCAGGGGTTGATCTGTCGACAGACTTTACAAATGCGGAATAATCTTTTATTGTTTTTTGTGTAGTGTCCTGATTGTACAAAAGAGTGTCATAATCGGTCATAGGTTGAATATGATACTCTTTTTGCTGCCCTGTGTTACTGTAATTGTGTTAAGATCGGCTAATATTGTCATTGAATTACAAAAAATAAAATTAAAAAATATAGATTGGAAGATAGTTCTTTCAATTTTCTGAATTTTAATGTGTTCATGTTAAATTAAAAGCAAAAAAATGATGAATGAATCTAAGCTATTATCCCCAAATGGGATAGTGAAGGCCTCAGCCTTATGCTTATTAATGTCTGCTTTTTCTGTTAATGCCGCATTTGCTGTTCCGGTATTGGATCGTGAAGTGATGGTTATACAACAAGGTCGGACTTTGACGGGTACTGTGGTCGATAATTTTGGAGACCCTGTTATTGGTGCCAATGTGATCGTCAAAGGAACAACGATCGGTAACATTACCGATGTGAACGGTACATTTACTGTTGAAAATGTACCGGATGATGCTGTATTGCAAATCTCTTATATCGGTTTTAAGACATTGGAAGTGCCGGTAAAAGGTCAGACAACCTTTAATATTACATTGCAAGAAGACACAGAGAACTTGCAAGAAGTAGTGGTGGTCGGTTATGGTTCTTCTGTGAAGAAGGATTTGACTACGGCAGTTACGAGTGTAAGTAGCAAAGATTTTTTGGCTGGTGCCGTGAATGATCCGATGCAGATGGTGGATGGAAAAGTAGCCGGAGTCGTGGTTAATAGTGTTGCCGCTGCTGACCCGAATAAGAGTGGTAGTATTCAAGTGCGTGGAGCTTCTTCTTTGAAGGCTGGTAACAGTCCGTTGATTGTGATTGATGGTATGCCGGGAGGAGATTTGCGTAATTTGGCACAGTCGGATATCGAGTCTATTACCGTATTGAAAGATGGTTCTGCCGCAGCTATCTATGGTTCTCGTGGTGCAAATGGTGTAATCTTAGTAACGACCAAACAGGGAAAGGCGGGTAAGACGACCATTACGTATGATGGCTATGTCGAACATGATTTTGTGGCAAGCAAACCGGATGTTTTGGATGCAGAAGCCTATTTGGACAAGGTTACAGGTGCTGTTGATTACGGGCATCGAACCAATTGGTATGATGAGTTGATCAATAAAAATAATTTTGGTCATAATCACAATATTTCATTGTCCGGTGGTAGCGAAACAACTATTTTCCGTATGTCTGCTAATTTTAAAGGTAAGGAAGGATTGGATATCGCTTCTGATCGTAAAGAATACGGTTTACGTGGAAACTTTAAGCATACGACTTTGGAGGGGTTGTTGGAAGTAGGCGGTAATTTCTCTTATCGTATAGCTGACGAAGATTATACGGATTATGCTTCGTTCAAGCAGGCTGTTCAGTTGAATCCGACGTTCAGTGTGGATGAGATGGATGCATTCAAAGGTAATAGTTATTCCTTTAATCCTGTCAAAAATTTGACGGAGCAGGAGAATGGTGCAAAACAGGAATATTCCACAATCGATTTGAACTTGAAACTGAACATTCTGAAAAATCTGAATACAGAATTAAAGCTTGGTCGCCAAGGACATAACAAGAAACAGTCTCAGTATAAGTTCAAGACACATAAAGATTGTATTAATGGAAATTATAATGGTTATGCACTCTTGAAGCAGGAAGCTTGGACAGATTGGACATTGGAATGGTTGGGAAATTATTCGTTCAAAATCAATGATGAACATGATTTCAAAATTATGGGCGGTTATTCCTATCAGCAATTCGATTACGAATGGTTCTCAGCATCGAACCGTGATTTTCCTTCCGATGCATTCTTATATAACTATCTTCAAGGCGGTGAGTACGAAAAAGTGAATGGCCGCTTGGGTATGGAATCCCATAAAGAAGAAGAAAAAACAATCGCGTTTTTGGGGCGTATTAATTATAACTGGAATGACGTATTCTTGTTTACAGGATCTTTACGCCATGAAGGTAACTCTAAGTTTGGTGAAGATCATAAATGGGGACTTTTCCCGGCAGCATCGGCTGCTTGGCGTGTGTCCAAATTGCCGGTGTTTGAAAACAGTTCTGCCGTTGACGATTTAAAACTTCGTTTTTCGTATGGTGTAACCGGACGTTCCGGGTTCGACCGTTATACGGCACAGGCCAAATATTCTGGATTCGGACAGTACTATAGTGATACTTATGGTAAATTTATCATGGGGTATGGACCAGGTAATAACCCCAATTATGATTTGGCTTGGGAAAAACAGATTTCTTACAACTTAGGTATTGATTATACTTTATTTAACTCTCGTCTGTCGGGTAGCTTTGATGCATTCATTCGTGAAGGTCGTGATGTAATCGGTGAATATCCTGTTCCTTTGCCACCGTATCTGCATGATAAAATTTATGCAAATGTGGGTACAACTACATCTAAAGGTTTTGAGTTCCAAGTGAATTGGGATGCAGTACAAACAAAAGATTTTTCTTATTCTACAAATTTGAATTTGGCTTATACAAAATCCAAACTGAAATCATTCTCTAACGAAAAGTATCAGTTGGGGTATATAGAAGGTGATGGATTCCCCTCTCCGGGTAATCCTGGTTCGGCTCAGCGTCTAGAAGACGGAATCGAGATTGGTTCTTTTTATGGATTCCGTTATGCAGGTGTCGATGATGCAGGTAATATCCTGATTTGGGAAAAAGGTGAAGAAGGTGGAGTAACGAAGTTGGGAGCCGATGGTAATGAACAGGATAAGGTTTATCTGGATGGAACAGGTGTTCCCAAGTGGGAGTTGTCTTGGGGAAATACGTTCAGATATAAAGACTTTGATTTGTCATTGTTCTTCCGTGGACGTTTTCGCTATAAAGTGATGAACCAGTATGAAATGTATTATGGTCTGCAAGTGGTTTCCGGCGATAACAAGTTATCTTCCGCTTATGAAGAAAATGCTCATATCAAAGGTCCGAAAGTGATTTGTGACTATTTCTTGCAGAATGGTAATTATTTACGTTTGGACAATATCACATTGGGTTGGACTCCGAAATTGAATACGAAGTGGATTTCTAATTTACGTGTGTATGGTACGTTGAAGAACGTGTTTACATTGACTAAGTATTCGGGGGTAGATCCGACGACGGTGACGACTACAGGCTTGTGGCCGGGAATCGGTGGAATGGAGGTCTATCCGACCGCAAGGAATCTGACATTTGGCGTACAAATCACTTATTAATTAAATTAAGAGACAGAACATGAAAAAAATTAAATTATTATGTGCTGCAGGTTTGTTGGGTGCTCTTGCCATGACATCTTGTACGGATCTGACAGAAAAAGTATATTCAGATTTAGTGAGAGACAATTATTATACGGATAAATTGTCTGTTGAAGCTGCCGTGGTTCGTTGTTTCGAACATAGTGACAATGTTACGTGGCGCGGTGATATCTGGAAGTTGCAGGAATTGACAGGGGACCATTTTGTCTGGACACAGAAAGGACGGCACGGATATGACGATGGCCAATGGATTCGCCTGCACGAACATAAATGGAACTATATTCAAGGACAGATCAACGGTGCTTGGGTGGCATCTTACCAGTGTATCAGTCAGGTAAACACGGTGTTGCGTGATTTCAATACGGTTGATTTTAGTGCGATCGGTGTTACTGATGAAGAGAAGGCTGCTTATTATAGTGACTTACGTGTATTGCGGGCTTGGTACTACATGTTTTTGTTGGATTTTTACCGTCAGGTTCCAATCGCTACGGAACAACAGGCTTCTGATGAAATCGTGCCTCAGAGTACAGCAAAAGAGGTTTATGATTTCATTGAGTCGGAATTGAAAGAATGTATCCCTACATTGCCGAAAGAAAAACGTCTCGGACGTTGGACACAGGGACCGGCAGCCGGTTTGTTGGTTCGTCTTTATTTGAATGCCAAGGTGTGGATTGGTGAGGATCATTATGCTGATTGTAAGCAATGGGCGGAAGATATTATTGCCGGTAAATATGGTACATACAGCATAAACCAACAAGATTATCGTGATCCGTTCCGTTCTGGTATCAATAAATATCAGTCTCCTGAGAATATGTTCGAGTTTTGGCACGAACGCGGTCGTTTGGAACAACAGACGATGTGGGCAGATGGTATGCACTATTCTGCAGCCCAGACGATTGGTAGCGATGGTGGTGGCAACAACGGTATCCATTTGCAGCCTTCTCGTGACTTCCAAGGAAATGTGTATCAGTTTGCCAGCGGACTCGGAAATCCATTTGAAAAATATGCGAAGTGTGACTATCGTGTAATTCCTTTCCATACGACAGATGCGAAAGGTGGTTATGAAGGTTTCTTCTTGCAAGGGGCACAGATGAAATATGACGAGTCGAAGCAATATGGTTTTACAGATGAAAATGTGAATGGCTCCGAAGAATGGATGGGTTTCCCGTTGGTGTTTGTCGACCAGGTAGGACGTTTTTCAGAAGATAAGTCGTTGAACGCCGAAAACAAGAAACAAGCCTTGTTGGATGCTGCTGCCCGTGGGGGATATTTCATTTGTAATGATGCTGATGTGATCGCGAAAGGTTCTCAGGTGACTACCGGTGAAGAAAATTCCGGTTTCCGTTTCAATAAATTCCCTTATTTACCGGATCATGATGGTTTGTTCCGTTCTCAGTCTACTCCTGAGATGCGCTTGTCTGAAATGTATTACTCATTGGCAGAATGCTATTACAGGGAAGGAAATAAGGCAAAAGCAGCTGAACTATTGGATTATGTACGGGTAAGAAATTACCCTGCGGAAGAATGGTCGAAATATAGCTATGTGGCAAATCTGGATAAGTTGACGGATTCTGAATTTTTAGATGAGTGGGGACGTGAGTTCATCGGTGAACGCCGCCGCCGTATTGATTTGATTCGTTGGAATAAATTCCATGAAGAATGGTGGAATAAGGGAAAAGATGCTACAGACAAAGAATATAGCTATTTCCCTATTCCTCAAAACCAACTGAATGCAAGTCCGATCCTGAAACAGACAACTCCGGGTTGGGAATAATGGTGCATGGCTGACTGAAAGAATGGCTATTTTGAATATTAATGTAGCACTTAATTATAATAGGCTATTTTTTCAGAATAATATAACGAGTCTGCTGAGTTTTTCTTGGCAGGCTTGTTTGTTTTTAGGGCAACCAAAATTACTATCCGGGATCACCTTTTTTCCCTTATGAAAATTTCGCATACCAACCATCATACTGTCATTTCTGGTTGTTAACTGTTGCTTTACAGTATGTTAAAGTATGACAGTTGCTGTTTTTCACTATCATTCTACCATCATGCATCTATCATGATTTTTACTTGTCGGTTTATTTATATGGTTGATAATGGGATGTTTGCATTTATATAAGCCCAAATGGTCATCGATAAAACGAGAACGTTTTTGTGTTAAAACGACCTTGTTTGCCGGACAAGATGCAAAAACGAGGCATAAAAACACCCACGGCATGGCGGATAAACATCCACGCATCCACGGAAAGGCCTTGCACAGACCCGGGTCTGCACCTCTCCCACACCCGGGTCTCCGTGGCTCTTACACCCGGGTCTCAAGCGGCTCTTCAAGCCGTTTTTGACAAAAGAAAAGCCGGTCTTGATGAAAAATGAAGCTGTTTTAACATGTTTTGTACCTGTTCCCGGACGGTCTCTGTTATTGTCGTATAATTGATACACTGGATGTTATCGTTTTTTCGCCATGATGGTTATGACAGATGAATGATAGTAAAAAACGGCAACTGTCATGCTGTAACTTATTGGTTTAAAGTTGTATATAGACGGATATGATAGTATGATGGTTGGTTTTGCAAAACAGTTATATGATTAGTCCGTATCGGTGACGAAAACAGATGGATGCTTTATGATTTTGGTGCTCTGGTTTGTCTTTACAAAGTATGGAAGGTGTCGTAGATTTCCTAAATAGTATCATAATTGATCAATGTCAATTGTGGTATTCTTTTGGCATTTGAGTGTTACTCTTGTATAGAGGAGAATTTTTAATATTGTGATGAATTTGGTAAAGTAAAGAATTTTTCACTGATGTAAAAAATAATGGGGAGTTTGTGTTTTTAGTTTTAATCTCCGCTGGAGATGATTTAGTATTTCCAGCGGAGTATTTTCATTAAGTTGTCGAATAAGTAAAAACTGAAATATTTTTGAAAGCATGAAGAGTTATATATTAGTATCGATAAGTTTATTATTGTGTTCTTGTCAGGCAAAATTACCGGTGAATGTTCCTGAATTGTCAGATGGGAATCCGACAACCTGTTTCGTGGGAACGGAAGGGGTAAATAAAGTGATTTTTGATGAACAATATACTGTTCCCATCCAAAGTTATAAAATCTATTCGTCCGGCGAGACGCCTGTTCACGATCCGTCTGCCTGGACATTGAAAGGTTCCTATGACGGGAAGAACTGGGTGGTTGTGGATGAACGGAAAGACCAGACGTTCTGTTCCCGCTATCAGGAAATTCTTTGTTCGATAACCAAACCTTCCAATTATAAACAGTATATGCTGGAAGCTGCTACGGCAGTTGGTGATACATTGGTGTTGGGAGATGTGGTGTTGTTCGATGAGAATCTGAATGCCGGCTGGGAGGATTTCAAATATCCGGAAATCGATTACGAAGTGATTGATCCGGAAACTAAGGGGGCTGCCATTTATGCGGATCTTGTCCAGAATCCGGACGAATACATACGTTATCACGCTCGAAAGGTAGCCGAAATTCTTTTCTATTCGGCAAAAGATACGATGAATGATGTTCAAAAGGTTCATTATACGTTGAAAGATTATGACGGAGTTTCAGCCAAGAGTGGTAATCCGGCCAATACCTCGATTGTTTACAGCACTCAGCATATTGAGAAATCAGCGAACGAATCCCTCTATAAGCTCGACTTTGAAACACGTGGTGTCCTGTTTCATGAGTTGGTACACGCCTATCAGTTCGAACCGAAAGGAATCGGTTCCTATTCAACCAACAAAACATTCTGGGCTTGTATCGAAGGGCTGGCGGATGCAGTCCGTGCCCAAGCAGGATATTTCGATATGAGTACCCGTAAACCGGGCGGTAACTGGATGGACGGTTATCGTACGACCGGCTTTTTTATCCAATGGCTGACGACCAAAGACCCGGATGCCATCCGCAAGTTCCATGAGACGGTCCGCGACCTCGACGAATGGAGTTTCGACAAGGCGATGAAGCGTATGTTCGGCGATGATGCCAGCATTGAAGGGCTGTGGAATGAGTATCAAGCCTTTTTATCAAAATAAATATAGAAACAAGATATCATGAAGAAGACAATTCTTTTATTTTCAGCTTTGCTGATCTTTGGGAACTTGTCCGCCCAAGATAAGGCAGCATTGGTGAATCCGATTATTGGGACAAACGGGATGGGACATACGTTTCCGGGGGCTTGCGTGCCTTTCGGACTGGTCCAGTTGAGCCCGGACACGGACACGATCCCTCATAACGTGGATGGCAAGTATCAGCCGCGTGCCTATGAATATTGTGCCGGCTATCAACATAAGGACAGCAGTATCGTCGGGTTCAGCCATACGCATTTCAGCGGAACCGGACATTCCGACCTCGGCGATATCCTGATTATGCCGGCTACCGGCGAATTGAAACTGAATCCCGGAACGGCAACCGACCCGGATGGCGGCTACCGTTCGCGTTTCTCACACGATACGGAGGTATCCCGTCCCGGCTACTATGAAGTGATGCTGGCCGACTACGGCGTGAAAGCACAACTGACGGCAACCAAGCGGGTGGGTGTGCATAAATATACGTTCCCGAAAGAAGCGAAGAACCAGCGAATTATCTTGGATATGATTCATGGTATCTACAATTACGACGGAAAAGTCCTTTGGACGAATATCCGGGTCGAAAACGATACGCTGGTCACAGGCTATCGTATCACGAACGGATGGGCGCGTACCAACTATACTTATTTTGCCATGTCTTTCTCCAAACCGGTCGTTCATTACGGATGCGAGGAAAAAGCAAAAGTTAGTTATCGGGGCGGATACGGCAAATTCAATATGAAAGAAAACTTTCCGGATATAGGCGGACGCAAGATCGTTGCTTATTTCGATTTCGATCCGGCGGTTTCCGAGGAATTGGAAGTGAAAGTGGCGCTTTCCGGCGTAAGCACGGATGGCGCTTTGAAAAATCTGCGGGCTGAAGCCTCCGGCTATAGTTTCGACCGGTTGGCGGCTCGTGCCGGTGAAACCTGGAATAAGGAATTGTCCGTTATCGAAGCCAATGGTACGGACGACCAGTTGGCGATGCTGTACACCTCTTTGTATCACACCATGATCAATCCTTGTGTCTATACGGATGTGGACGGACAGTATCGCGGGTTGGATCATAATATCCACAAGGCGGACGATTTCACGAACTACACGGTCTTTTCCGTTTGGGACACCTATCGTGCCCTGCATCCGCTGTTCAACATCATCAACCGCCGGGTAAATACGGATATCGCCCGCTCCATGCTGAAGCATTGCGAGCAAAGCGTGCATAAGGCTTTGCCTATCTGGAGCCATATGGCAAATGAAAACTGGTGCATGATCGGATATCATTCCGTTTCCGTTTTGGCCGATGCCGTGGCGAAAGGTCTTCCGTTAGACAAGGAAGAGGTTTTGAAAGCGATGGTGAGCAGTTCCACGATCCCTTACCTGGACGGGACCGGCGAATATATGGAAAAAGGGTATGTCGCACTTGACCATAACGGTAGCGCCGCTTCCCTGACGTTGGAATATGCCTATGACGACTGGACCATCTACCACACGGCGCTTTTGGCCGGCAACCGTTCTGTTGCCGATACGTATAAAAAACGGGCGGCCAATTATACGAATGTTTTTGATACGAATATGGGCTATGCCCGTCCTCGTTATGCCGACGGACGCTGGAAAGAGAATTTCAACTTGCTGAACACGCATGGTGAAGGTTTTATCGAAGGAAATGCCTTGAACTATTCTTTCTACGTGCCGCAGGATGTGGACAATATGATCCGCCTGATGGGAGGCGACAAATCCTTTGTCTCCAAGCTCGATTCCCTGTTTACGATGCACCTGCCTGCCGAGTTTTTCGCCCAGACCGAGGATGTGACGGAGGAAGGCTTGCTGGGCGGCTATGTGCATGGCAACGAACCGAGCCATCATATCCCGTTCCTGTATGCCTGGACCTCGCAACCTTGGAAAACGCAATATTGGCAGCGTGAAATCATGAATAAAATGTACCGCAATAATATCGACGGCCTGTGCGGTAACGACGATTGCGGCCAGATGTCTGCCTGGTATATCCTGTCTTCGATGGGGTTCTATCCGGTTTGTCCGGGTACGGACCAGTATGTGCTGGGAGCTCCTTACTTGCCTTATATAAAGGTTATGCTGGAAAACGGAAAGACTTTTGAGGTAAAGGCCGACAAGGTGAGCGACAAAAACCGTTATGTCAAGTCGGTCAAGTTGAATGGCAAGCCCTATACGAAAGGGTTCATTACTCAGCAGGACATTATGGATGGTGGTACGCTGACGTTCGAAATGACCTCTTCTCCTAATAAAAAACGTGTTTTTAACGGGACAGACAGACCCTATTCTTTGTCTTCAAATTAATTAAACATATTCTATCCATGAAGAAATTATTAATTTTAGCGATTACGCTTTGCAGCAGCCTCTTTACGGTGGATGCGGCCGACAAAAAGGACCTGGTGGATTACGTGAATCCGCTGGTCGGAAGCCAGTCGAAAATTTCTCTCTCGACAGGTAATACTTATCCGGCGATTGCCATGCCCTGGGGTATGAATTTCTGGATGCCACAGACCGGAAAGATGGGAGACGGCTGGGCGTACACATACGACGCGGACAAGATCCGTGGTTTCAAGCAGACTCATCAGCCTAGCCCGTGGATCAACGATTACGGACAGTTTGCCATTATGCCCGTTACCGGTAAAGTGGTGTTTAACCAGGATAAACGCGCCAGCTGGTTTTCCCATAAGGCGGAAGTGGCAAAACCGAATTATTACCGGGTGTATCTGGCTGACCATGACGTTGTGACGGAAATCACGCCGACGGAACGTGCCGCCATGTTTCGCTTCACTTTCCCCGAATCGGACAACTCGTATGTGATTGTCGATGCTTTCGACCGTGGTTCTTATGTCAAGATCATACCCGAAGAAAACAAGATCATTGGCTATACGACTCGTAACAGCGGAGGGGTGCCTCAGAACTTCCGCAACTATTTCGTCGTCGTGTTTGACAAGCCTTTTACTTATAAGGCGACTGTCGGTGATGATGAGATCCGCAAAGGCGAGACTGAAGCGAAAGAGAACCATACCGGTGCCATTGTCGGTTTTTCCACGTTGTTGGTCGATACGGACGATCCGGAGGAAAAG
>ERZ779922.1429-NODE-1429-length-16718-cov-3.841325_pt1 | contig 16718 bp, 8 predicted proteins | sample MGYA00511544_ERZ779922 | MGnify/ENA primary metagenome ERZ779922 (study PRJEB29588, sample SAMEA2154516) | human gut metagenome | biome: human gut; feature: human-associated habitat; material: faeces | place: Denmark | collected 2008/2010 ... | reverse complement strand
TGGAAAATGCGCGGGCTTGGCGTCTGCGCAGTGGTGGCGGGTGCAGCCGTCATCTATTTCGGATCGCTTTTTGCTTTGGGGTGGCGTCCTCGAGAACTCCGCCCCGTGAAAGAGTAACCCGCGCGGTCTGAGCTCACGCCGCCGATCTCCCGCGCTCAGACGAAAAAGCCCGGAGGTTCACTCTTCAGAGCACCCATATAGGCTCGGCCGATCGCCAGTGCGTATGGCTTAATCGTCGGCGTTAAGCGCTTTTTGCTCTTCTTCTTCGGCGGCGGCGTCGAGCTCTTCGAGCGTGGCAAAGGGCATTTCTGCGGGCCATGCAACCAGCTCGTCTTCGGTGAGGACGTTGAGCGCTTCAGAGCCGAGGTAAGCGGTGTTCACCGCGTAGTTGAGTTTGGCATACACCTCGACGAGGTCGCGGCGCAGGAGCTCAGAGGCAGTCTCTTCATCGGTATGCGCTTCGAGTTTTTCGAGCGCGGCAGCCAGCGATTCGGCGGCGTCAGCAAGGGTCGCATGGAGCCAGGGAGCGGAGACTTCTGACATGGAGAGCCTCGTAAGTAAGAGAAGGGTTAAAAAGATGCTTCATTCTAAGACTTCAGAAGCCGGGATATTGGGGCGTCGTGGGGCACTAAAGCCATGGGAGTGACGCGCAAAAAGCCACTTTGGAAGCGAAAAGACGACTATTTAAGGGCGCCCCGGGCAGCGCTGCCCTCCGGCTTAAAGTGAAATGCGGCGTTAAGGTTTGCTCTCTATGCTTAGAAACACCCGCGGCATCCGCTCATGCATGAATCGAGTGCGGCGGATGACAGAACAAAATACTTCGAGCGCGCACCTTCTTCGGGCAGCGCGCCGTTCCTCAAGGATCACCCGAAATGCCCCAAAGCAAAACGCATTCAAGCCGCGCCAAAAAGCTCGCCAAGCGCCGCGCTGATCAGCAGCGCCGTGCAGTACCACAGACTTATGTGGTGATGCTCGACCAACTGCGCGCGGTGCTCAATAAACGCTTTTATGAAGAACAGGGCTTCCCGCATCTGGAAATCCTTGCCGAACGCTATAAGGGGCCCGTGACCACGGGACATCTTTCAAATTACGTCGAACTGCAGCATTTCTTCATCGGCATGGGAGCTGCCATGGCCAATGCGCTCTCTGCCGAGCGCAAGTTCTCGATGGAGCAGCGTGAAGACCATTGCGCGGCCGTCGCTTATGCGATTGCTGCGACCATTCTTGACCTGCGCGAAGATTTCCGCGATGTATCGGGCTGGGCGGGCCCGCGGGCGCTCGAAATCCTCCGCAGCCGCTGGGGCCAGTCCAAGATGGCCTACGCCGGCATTACCGACACGGCGAAGTTTATGGACGACCGCAGCATGGCCTGCTACTTCGGCATGGACTTTGTGATGACGTTCCTCGATCTCACGGGGGAACTTGCGCAGTTCGGCAGCGAGAATGTCTTCTCCGTGACAACCTGCAAGGATGAGGTGATTTCTGCCTTTACGAGCTACCTGACGTCAGATCCTGCGCTTGGCGGTTCGCGTCTGGTCGATCTGCAGGAGATTATTGAGGACAACACGGTAACCGCAGAGTTTAAGAGCGACTATCCGAATTGGCGGCCTGAATCCGCTGATGCTTTCAATACGATGCTGGTCGGCTACAACGCGCTTTCTCCCGCCGATACGGCCTATCTCGAGGAGCTCGTAGCGGATCCGCACTTTAAGCACGATATGCGTGCGCTCTATGTGCGTGCGGAACCGAGCGATTCCGAACAGGGGATGAGAGAAGAAATCGTGATGGGCTATGCGCTGCGCTACGGCCCCCGGTCCAAAGCGGCTTTTGCGGCTGGACGCGATCCCACGGAAGAAGAAATGGATCAGGATGCTGAGGTGATCAACCTGCTGGTCATGACGACCTTGAGCTATGCCGATCCGGCCTTTGTTCCGGGGGTGGACGATGATCCAGTCGGCAGTGAAGCGCGCGGAGACGATGAAGGTGATTCGCATGTCTACCGCATGACGGCGGCGCCTCAGGTGGAAGATGTCTTTAAATCCTGGAAAGCGGGTGTTCTGATCGCAGGGAAACCGAAAGATACGGCTGAGTAAGATTGGTCGCCCCGTAAAAAGAGAAAACCGCTCGCGGCTATGCCAAAAAGGCGCGCGAGCGGTTTTTTTGTGCGCTTAAACGAACGCTGCAGTAATGACTTATGACGGCGTTTAAAAAGCGCGCTTATGCAGATGCGGCGGTGCCCAGGGCTTCGATTTTTTCTGAAAGTTCAAGCCAGTGCATTTCGAGCGCCTCCACTTTGGGGGCGAGCTCTCCGTGCTCACGCAGGGTTTGGGCAACCTTGCCCTGATCTGCGCCGTTATAAAAGGCCGGGTCCGCGAGCTGCGTGTCAAGGGCCTTAAGTTTTTCTGAGAGCGCGTTCATTTCCCGCTCCACCTTTTCGAGCTCCTTCTTCAGGGGCTTACGCAGCTCAGCGATGCGGGCGCGTTCCTGCGCGGCCAATCGGCGCGCTTCCTTATTGTTGACGGGCTGAGCTTCGTTTCGGGCGGCTTTATCCGCTTGATGCTCGGCACGCGCTTCGGCGGCGGTAACGCGCCGGTGGTCGAGGACGATCTTGGCGTAGTCATCGAGGTCGCCTTCAAACACCTCTTTGCGGCCTTCATGCACCAGCCAGAGTTCATCGGTCACTGCCCGCAGCAGATGGCGGTCGTGGGAGACGAGAAGCACTGCGCCTTCGTAGGTTGAAAGCGCCATGGTGAGTGCTTCGCGCGTTTCCATGTCGAGGTGATTGGTCGGTTCGTCAAGCACCAGCAGATTTGGTTTTTTCCAGGCAATGAGCGCGAGGGCGAGGCGGTCCTTTTCGCCGCCCGACATCGGCGCAACTTTGGCTTCAGCGAAATCGCCCGAAAAGCGATAGGTACCGAGGAAGTCGCGCAGTTCCTGCTCGCGGGCGTCAGGCGCCAAATGCCGCAGGTGCTCGAGCGGCGTTTCATCCATCCGCAGCTGATCGAGCTGGTGCTGCGCAAAATAACCGATTTCAAGTCCCTGACCGCGGCGCAGTTCGCCCGACATGGGGGTGAGTTCTCCGACAATGGCTTTGACCAGCGTCGATTTGCCCGCGCCGTTGACGCCGAGAATGCCGATGCGCTCGCCCGAACGAATGCTGAAGGAGACGCCCGAAAGCACCACTTTGTCGCCGTAGCCGATCTTCAGGTTTTCCCCGTCGACCAAATGCTCAGGCAGCCTCAGGGGCTTGAGAAAATTGAATCGCCATTCGCGTTTGGCGCGTACGGGTTCGACCGCCTGAAGCTTTTCGAGCATTTTGATGCGCGACTGTGCCTGACGGGCTTTGGTGGCCTTGGCACGGAAGCGTTCGATAAAGCTCGTCAGGTGCGCTGCCTGCGTTTCATAGGCGCGGCGGGCAGATTCCTGAGCGCGGAGTTTTTCAATGCGAGCCAGTTCAAACTGGGAGTAATTCCCGGCATAGCGGCAGATCGTGCCGTCTTCAATGGACCAGATCGTATTGACCGCACGATCGAGAAATTCACGGTCGTGCGAAATGATGATGACTGTCGCTTCAACGCGGCGGAGCCAGTTCTCGAGCCAGATGAGCGAATCGATGTCGAGGTGGTTCGTGGGTTCGTCAAGGAGCAGCAGATCAGCCGGACGCATCAGTGCACGGGCGAGCTGAATACGGTTGCGCCAGCCGCCCGAGAAGTCGTGAACTTTGCGGCAGCTGTCGGCTTCCGCAAAACCCAGACCGGCCAGAATGGCTTTGGCCTGTGCCACCACGGCACCCTCATTGACTTCGGCGAGTTCGCTGTGCGCGGCAGCAAGCGCCATTTCGTCGCCGGAGGCTTCGGCCCGCTCGAGCGCTGCTTTGGCGTTCATTAAAGGGGCATGACCGGAAAGCACGCAGTCGATGCAGGAGATATCTTCAACCGTGAAGCTCTGCGCGACATGGGCAATCCGCTCATGGGGCGGCGTTTCAAGTTCGCCGTCTTCGGGGGCAAGGTCCCCCAGAATCGCAGCAAAGAGTGTGGATTTGCCGCAGCCGTTGGGGCCGACCAGACCGATGCGTTCGCCCGGCGAGGCAATGAGATTGGCGTGAGCGTAGAGCAGTCGCGTCCCGCGCATCAGCGCGAGGTTGAGAAGTCGAAGCATGAGCGAGGCGGCGCATTTCGAAACGAGAGCAGACCGGGCAGAGGGCGCCCTCGTCAGGGAATGCGGGTGCAGAAATCAGTGTTGAGTTTTGAAATATTGAGCGAGATCGGCGCGCTGCGCGAGAAATACCTGATCGTCGCCGCCCGAGACCGAAAGCCACGTAATGGGCAGACCGGGGAAAGCCGCTTCAACGGCTTCGAGCCCGTCGCCCACTTCAACGACGATGAAGCCCTCTTCGGTCAAATGATCTGCGGCTTCGGCGAGAATGCGGCGAACGACGTCCATGCCGTCTGCGCCGGCAGCGAGGGCAAGGGCCGGTTCATGACGGTATTCGCTCGGCAGACGCTCCATGGCATCGGTGGTGACATAGGGCGGGTTGGAGATAATGATGTCAAAGCGCCGTCCCTGAAGATTTTCAAAAAGATCGCTCTGAACGAGTTCCAGCGTCTCTTCCATGTCATAGTCCCGGCGATTGATCTTGGCAACCTCGAGCGCAGCTTGGGAAATGTCCGAGCCGGTGACCTTGGCATTGGGAAAGGCGCCCTGCGCGAGAATGGCCAGACACCCCGAACCCGTGCAGAGGTCAAGGACGCTATGCACCGCTTCAGGATCTGCAGCCCAAGGGGTCAGATCTTCTTCGAGCAGCTCCGCGATGTAGGAGCGGGGAATCAGCGCACGCTCATCAATGTAGAAGCGGTGCTCGGTGAGCCAGGCTTCCTTCAGGAGATAGGCGGTGGGGGTCTTATCATGCACACGGCGGTCGATGAGATGCACGATTCGCACAAGCTCGTTGTGCGTGAGCGCAGCATCGAGGAACATGTCGAAATTCTCAAACGGGAGTTTCAGCGCTCGGCAGATGAGAAAGGATGCATCTTCGAGAGCGCTTGGCGACCCATGTCCGAATGAAAGATCGGAGGTTTCAAGTTCTGTAACAGCCCAGCGGTAAAGGTCGCGGATCGTTTTCAGGTTGTGGATGGGATCGTCAAGCAGCGGCGCAATTTCGTACATGTTTCGGATATCCCCGGATGTCGCGGAGGCTCCTGAAGTCCGCCAGCCGCTTTGCGGCAGGCTGGATCGGCAGGGAGCCTCATGAATGTCGTCAGAATTTTTTTGAAGCCTGCATTATAAAGAGGTCGTCTGGGCCGCAAAGATGGGGAAGCTCATTCCAATGAAGACGTCTGCGGGTGATTTGATTCTGATGATGATTCATGGCGACCGGGTTTGGCGGACTCTCGGAGACTGCAAAGAGCGTTTTGTCTCTTCCGTATGACAGTGCTAAAGACGACGCAGAGAAGCGCTGCAGTGTTTTCGATGACGGCAGACTTTTACCGCAGGCAGAGCCTCTCCGAGCGTTCCGTTTGCAGCGGCCAGAGACTCTAAGCGCTTTGCCGCAAGGATAGTGAGACCAACGGGGCGACTCTCGCTAAAATGCGTGCAGCTGGTTCTTCCAGTGATCCTCTTCTTTCCTTATTTCGTCTGAGCCTCCTTTGCACCTTCGTCAGATCAAAATCGCCGGCTTCAAAAGCTTCGCGGACCCCGTAGTGATCGAACTGCGGGACCCGCTGATTGCGATCGTGGGCCCGAACGGCTGCGGCAAATCGAACATCATTGATGCGGTTCGCTGGGTGCTGGGCGAAGGCCGCATCGGCGAACTGCGAGGTTCGAGTTCGATGAGCGAACTGATTTTCGCGGGCTCTACCGGCCGTGCGCCGCTCGGACGAGCAAGCGTCGAACTGGTGCTTGACAACGCGGACCATCAGGTGAAAGGGCCGTGGGGGCAGTACGAAGAATTGTCCGTACGCCGCGTGGTCACCAAGGAAGGCGTATCGGCCTATTACATCAATCACCAGCAGGTGCGCCGCCGCGATGTTCAGGAAATCTTTATGGGCACGGGGCTGGGCGCACGCAGCTACGCCATCATTTCGCAGGGCATGATTGCGAGCTTCATTCGCGCCAAGCCCGAAGAACTGCGCGTTTATTTGGAAGAGGCCGCCGGCGTGTCGCTCTATAAAGAGCGCCGCCGCGAAACGGAGAATCTCCTCAAATCTACACGGGAAAATCTCGAACGCGCTGCTGACCTTCAGGCCGTGCGTGCTGAAGAGATCACTCGGCTGCAGGCCGAAGCCGATACTGCCGCACGCTGGCAGGCGCTGAGCGACAAAAAGGTTCAGAGCGAATCGCTTTGGTACTTCCTGCAGTATGAAGATGCAAAGCGGGAATCCGATGCCGCGCGGGCGGCTATTGCGCAGCTCGAAAATGAGATTACGGCCAAGCGCCGTGATCTTGAAACGCTGGAATCGCATTCTGAAGACCTCGCTGCGGCTGAGCGCAGTGCTGATGCGGCGCACCGCAATGCTTCCGACGCCTTCCGTGAAAGCGAGAAGGAGCTCGCCCGCTTGGAGGGCGAGATGAGCCGCATCGTGGAACGTCGGCGATTGGCCGAACGAACCTTTGCGGAGGCCGAAGCCGCACTGAAAGAAAAGCGGGCATTGGCCGAGGAGCTCGAAGTTCGGATTGAATCAGCTGCGCAAAAAGAGGAGCGTCTCGCGGCTGAACTCGAAGAGCTCGATGAATTGAACGCCGCTCGAGATGAAGCCCTCGAAGGCGCTCAGTCTGCTGAAGAGGAGTCGCGCATGCGGGCGGAGTCTGCCGGCGCACAGCTCGCTCGCGCTCGTACGGAAGTCGAAGTGGCGGAGGCCGGCCTCCAATCTGCTCGTGAGCGAGCAGCGGAAGTGGCAGACCGAATGGCTCGTCTCGAGACTGATGCGGCGGATGCGTCTGAAGCGCACCCGGATGAAGAAACATTGGCGGCGCTCGCAGAATCTTTAGCCGAAGTCCGCGAGGTGCTCGAAGAAACTGCGGCGGCCCTCGAAGACGCTGCTGCCGCATCAGAAGAAACACGCGAACGCGCCAAAGATGCCGCAGAGGCGTACTTTGCCGCCCTTTCGCAGGTTAAAGCCCTGCGCGCAAAACTAGAAACGCTTGAAGCCGTGCAGCAAAAGGCACTGGAGTCTGACAGCCTCACGGAGTGGCTTGAGGACCAGGGACTGGACGGACTGCCGGAATTGATTCACGAAATCAACATCGACGACGCCTGGACAACCGCGCTTGAAGCGGTGCTCGAACACCGTGCACGCGCTTTTTTGCTCCGCGATCTGCGTTCCGCTGCCGGGTTCGCAAGTGCTAAGGCGCGCCCGCCGGCAAGACTCGCTTTTGCGGCCCCCGCAGAGACTGCCGCTCATCCGCATCCTGAATGGGCGGCGAAGCGCTTGAGAAGCGTTATCCAAACCGATAATCCGGCGGCGGCTGCGGCGGCCGACGTTTGGACCGCAGGCGTCGGGCTCGCCTCTTCGCTTGAGGCAGCACTCGCAGCGCGCGCCGACATCCCGCCGGGATGCGCACTGGTGACGTCGCAGGGGGACCTCGTCAATGCGGCGTCCGTTACCTTTTGGGCTGCGGAAGATCCGCGCTTGGCAATCCTTTCCCGAGAACGAGAAATTGCGGAACTTACGCATCAGGTGGAGGCGCTTGACGAGGCAGCCGCTGACGACGCCCGTACGGCTGCGCAGAAAGCCGAAGCGGATGCGCGAGGGCGTGCCGAGGCGCTGCAGCGCGAGGTCGTTGAGCTCGAGCGCCGCACGGCCAAACTCGTGCTTGAAGAGCGCGAAGCCCGCAGTGCGTGGGAGGCCTGGCAGCGCCGAGAGGCCGATCTCAGGCGGTCGCGTGAAGAAATGGAGATCGAGGCTGAGCGGGCCCAAGAGCGTGTAGAGGCAGCACTTGGTGCCGTTGAAACCAAAACGGAAGCGCTCGACGAGATTCAGCACGCCGCGGGTGAAGCTGCGGCTCTGCATGATCGGCTGCACGACCGGCTGATCGACCTTAAGCGCGCTGCAGCGGAGTCGATTCATCGTGAAGCTATGAAAAAGCTCGAGGCGTCGCAGGCCAGAGAGTCGCGCACCGAGGCCGAACGGCGGCTCGCGGAAACCCAAAGCGACATTGCCCGAGAATCCAAACGTCTCGAAGAAACCCGAGAAGTGCTCGATGCTCGTGAAGACGAAAGGCTCCAAACCGGCACGTCGGAGCTCCTCGAAAAAAATGCGAGCCTCGAAAAGGCATTGGCTGCCGCACAGACTGAACTTGAAGCTGCCCGCAGCAAACGTGAGGACGAACAGCGGCAGATCAAGCGCTTAAACGAGTCAATTCTTCCGCTCACAGAAGAAATTGCTCGGTTGCGCGTAGAGGCCGAACAGAAGGCGGGACTGCTCGGGCAGTTCTCCGGGCGCATGCAGGAACTTGGCGCGGATTGGACGGAGCTCTCTAAGCTCGCCGAGGAACGAGGCGTCAAGGCCAACACGGTGCGTAACGAGGTCACGCGTCTGATGAATGAAATTGCCGCACTCGGTCCAGTCAATCATGCAGCTTTGGCCCATCTTGAGGCGGCGCAGGAAGCCATTCGCCTCGCAGAAGCTCAGATGCAGGATCTGCGGCAGGCCATTGAGACGCTCGAGGCGGCTATCCGCCGCATTGACGCAGAGACCCGTGCACGCATGCGTGAAACCTTTGACAAGGTCAACGAAAAGTTTAATGACACGTTCCGCGGTCTTTTCGGCGGAGGCCGCGCAGCGCTTCGCATGGAGGGCGACGAGATCCTCTCGGCGGGCGTTGAAGTTTCGGCTCAGCCGCCCGGCAAGCGCAATCAGACCGTGCGGCTTTTGTCGGGCGGCGAACAGGCGCTCACGGCCACGGCGCTCGTCTTTGCCATGTTTAAGCTTAACCCCGCCCCCTTCTGTCTGCTCGACGAAGTGGACGCCCCGCTCGATGAAGCAAATCAGGGACGACTTGCGCGTCTTTGCACCGAAATGAGCGCTGATACGCAGTTCCTCATCATTACGCACCATCGTGTCACGATGGAATATGCGAAGGCACTGATCGGCGTCACGATGAAGGAGCCCGGGGTGAGCCGGGTAGTATCGGTCGATATTGCGGAGGCCGTTGGCTATGCTCAGCAGGCTAATGAGCCGGCTGCCGCCGCGTCGACCAGTTCCGCCGGTTCGCTCTCCTGATGCGCCGTCGCGGATGTTTTCACTTTGCTTGCATTGTGCTGGCTCTAAACGCTAGGATGCAGGGAAGAGCTGTGCCAAAGCGTTTTTTGAGCGCGTCGGCAGCGCGCGAAGCCGTCTTTTCTGCAGCAGCCTATGAACCCACGACTCTTCTCTTTGCAGCCAGGTGCTGATTCCATAAAGAAGCTCGGCGCGCTTCTGGTTTTTGGGGCTTGCGGGCTCTTTTGCCCGCTCTCTGGCAGTGCGGCGGCGCCTTCTCAGCCCGACGCTTTAACGGCGGCGAGCTTCTCGTCGGATTTCCCGGCAGAGCATATGCCGCTCAAGGTGGGCGTGGTGAAATATGTCCGCCCGTCGCCCTACGAGCCGATTGTGGAAGCGACGATCGGGGCACTTAAGCGTGTGTTCGGCACGTCCAACGTCATCGTGACGCATTACGACCTGGCGGGACTCTCGCAGGCGATCCGCGAAGGCGAGGTGGATCTTTTCCTCTCAAGCTCTGGTTTTTACGTCCGCATGGAGCGCTACGGCGCCCGCGCAGCGGCCACCGTAGCGTCTAACAGCTATCCCAATCCCAATCACAACGATGGTTCAACGATCGTCGTGTCTGCCGCGCGGAAGTCTCTCAATAAACTCTCGGACTTAAAGGGCGCGAAGCTCGTTCTTTCTTCTCCTCAGGCCTTCACCGGGCGGCAGCTTGCCGAGCATGTGCTGCTCAAGGCCGGCCTTAACCCCGAAACGCTTTTCAGTTCGCGTGTGTATTTGGGCGACGGCAAGCGTCTGGAGGGCGCCATTCCGATGATTCTTTCGGGAGAGGCGGATGTCGGCTTTTTCCGGCTCTGTTATCTCGAAGAGTGGCTCGCTTCGCACCCTAATGCCAAGTGACAGCTTAAAGTGCTTAATCGTCTGGATTCCGCGGAGCGGCCCGAGCCCTGCATGCGTTCCACGGCGCTTTATCCGTCATGGACGGTCGCAACAACACCGGCCACAGATCCGCGGGTATCACGTCTGGTGCTGCGCGCGCTCTTTGAAATGCCGCCCACGTTTGAGCGGGGCCTTTATTGGAGCGCCGCGACGGACTATTCAAGCGTGGATCAGGTTTTTCATGATCTGCGCATTGGTCCCTATGCCTATCTGCGGGACTGGACTGTCCGTCGGCTGATCGATGAGTACGGCACTTGGATATTGCTCTTTGCGCTGCTCCTCTTAGGGCTTATTTTTCACAGCGTGCGTGTGTCGCAGCTCGTGCGTGTCCGCACGGCTCATCTGCAGGAGGCGCTGCATGAGCAGCAGCGTCTGCAAAACGATGCTCGAGCTGCGGCCGAACGCGTTGAACATATGAGCCGAGTAGGCGCAGTGGGGCAGCTCTCTACGATTTTTGCGCATGAGATGCGTCAGCCGCTCGCCGCCATCTCGCTCTATGTCTTCGGGCTTAAGCGTCTCGTTCAATCCGGCAGCCTGACCCCTGAAAAGATTGAGGCAATTGCCGGGAAACTTGAAACGCAGACGGCTCGCGCCGACGCGATTGTGAACCGCGTACGGGCTTACGCAAAATCCGATAAGCCCGTGCGGGAAGCCGTGAGTTTGGTCGAGGCGGCGCGCAAGGCCCTGCGCGAGCTCACCACGACCGGCCGCTGGCATGCCGCCGTGTCGATCGCAGCGCGTGAGGATGTCCAGTGTTTGGCCGATCCGCTCGAGCTCGAACTCGTTGCGATGAATCTCATTAAAAACGCGCTGGAAGCCGTGGAAGGGCTCCCGGCCGGTATGGTGAATATCGCCGTGAGCGAGCATAACGGCAAGGCTGAACTCACCGTGCTCAATAACGGCCCGGCGGTGTCCTCAGAGCTTGTCGAACGGCTTAACGACAGGGCAGCCTCCGGCTCGAGCAGCAAAAAGAGCGGTTTGGGGCTGGGGCTCTCGATTGTGCGCAGCATCCTCGAACGTCTGGGCGGACGGATCACTTTTACGGCCCTGGCCGGGGGCGGATTGGCTGCCGTGGCAACGCTTCCCACGCTCGCGCGGGCGCTCTCGCTTCATCAGGCGGCCGAAGGCACTGCCGATGCGCCAAAGGCAAAAGAAATCGGTAATTCTTCAAAGAACTAAAGCATTATGAGACCCAGTCAGAAACAGATTACCCCCGAACAGCTTGCCTTCGCGCAGGCGCACGCTTTGGTGCGCATTGTGGACGATGAAGCGGATCTGCGCGAAGCCTTGAGCTTCGTGCTGGATATGGAAGGATGGAAAACGATCTCCTACGGGCGGGCAGAAGACTTCTTCACGGGAGATTCCCCGTCGGAGCCGGGCTGCGTGGTGCTCGACGTGCGCATGCCGGGCATGAGCGGGATTGAGGCTCAGCATGAGATGAGGAGCCGCGGCATTGCGCTCCCGATCATTTTTCTCACCGGTCACGGCGACGTCGATATGGCGGTGGGGGCGGTGCAGGACGGCGCATTTGATTTTCTCTTGAAGCCCGTCGACAACGAGCGTTTTCTCAACTCGGTCGCCTGTGCGGCTTGGGCGAGCGCCGCCGCGGCGGCGGGGCTCCCCGGAGAAGATTCGCTCGAGCGGCTCGCCGCCCTCACTAAACGTGAGCGTTCGCTCGCCGAGCTCATTGCGCTCGGTCTCACGAACCGCGAAGCCGCTGAACGCAGCGGCATTGCACAGCGTACGATGGAAGTGCACCGAGCAAACATTCTGCGCAAACTCGGCGTCAAAACGCCCGAAGATATTCGGCGGCTGCTCGAGATGGCTGCCGACGAAAAAGCGTAGTTCACCGCTGATCTTTGAGCTCGGGAAAGAGCACGTCGGAATAGCCGAAGTGCGTCCAGTCCTTGATGCGCATCGGATAGACGATGCCTTTCAAGTGGTCAAACTCATGCTGCACCACTCGGGCATGAAACCCTTCGGCTTCTCGCTCGATGGTCTCGCCGTCAAGACCAAAGCCGGTGTAGTGAATTCGCCTGGCACGAGGCACAACCCCGCGCATGCCGGGGACGGAGAGGCACCCTTCCCAGCCGTCCTCCCAATCATCAGCGGTGCCTTCGATGAGCAGTTCAACGGTCGGGTTGATGAGCACGGTCTGCGGCACCGCCGGCGCATCCGGGTAGCGGCTCGACGCTTCAAAACCAAAACAAATGATGCGTTCACTCACGCCCACCTGAGGCGCGGCAATGCCGACGCCGCCCTCGGCATGCATGGTGTCCCACATATCCGCAACGAGCTTTCGGAGTCTGGGGCTCCCGAAATCCCGAACCGGCAGCGCCTCCTTCATGAGCACGGGTTCCCCAAGACGCATGACTTCCAAAACCATATCGGCAGCTCCTCCAATGAGATCTGGTGTTAAGCCCGCACGTCAAGGATGCGCACGGCTTCTTCAACGACATCTACGGCACTTTTGGCGGCGCGGTCAGCCGCGTCCTTCAAGGCTTCAAAGCGAATCGCGCGTTTGGATTCCCGCAGGCCTGCAGCGGAATTGACGATCGGGCAGATGGCGGCATAGGGGAGATCAAGCTCACGGGCCAAAGCGCATTCCGGATAGGCCGTCATGCCGATGACATTAGCGCCGTCACGCGCATAGCGGGCGACTTCCGCAGCGGTTTCAAGGCGCGGTCCCTGGGTGCAGGCATAAACGCCGTCGGCCACGATAGTTTTTCCCAGGCGGCGGGCGGCATTGATGAGGAGTGCGGAGAGCGCTTGGTCAAAAGGCATGGTGAAGTCAATGTGCTTCACGCCGGCGTCCGGCGAATCATAGTAAGTGCATTCGCGGCCCCAGGTATAGTCGATCAGCTGGTCGGGCACCATCAAGTCGCCCGGCAGGAGCGCTTCGCCGATGCCGCCCACGGTCGCAACGCCGATGATGCCTTCAACGCCCGCACGCTGGAGTGCCCAGATGTTGGCTCGGTAGGGAACGCGATGAGGCGCGTACTCATGGTGCACGCCGTGGCGGCGCAGGAAGACAATTGGGCGGCTCCCCAGTCGCCCGAAAATAAGCGGGGCGGAAGGCCGTCCGTAGGGTGTCTCCATGTCGATTTCTTCGGGATCTTCAATGATCCCGGGACGGTCAAATCCAGTTCCGCCGATGAGTGCGAGCATGATCAATCCTTTTTTTCGAGTTCTGCGGGAAGCGTGCCGCCTAGGAGCGCCAGGAGCTTTTCTTCGTCAATGACAGGGATGCCGAGTTCCTCGGCTTTGCTTAGTTTGCTGCCGGCGTCGGCCCCAGCGACCACGCACCACGTGCGGCGGCTTACCGATCCGGCAACTTTTGCTCCCTGTGCGGTGAGTCGGTCCTTGGCCTCGTCACGGCTCAGTGTTGGCAGTGTGCCGGTGAGCACAAAGGTTTTTCCGGAGACCAGACTCGGCGCGGTCTTTTCGACCGCGGGCCAGCAAATGCCGCGGGCGATGAGCGCATCAATAACGGTGCGGTTGTGCGGTTCGCGAAAGAACGCATAGATGCTTTCGGCCACCACTTCGCCGACATCGGGTACGCCGGTAAGCGCTTCCATGGAGGCATTTTCAATGGCGCTCAGCGTGCCGAAATGGTTGGCAAGTCCGAGCGCCGTGGCTTCGCCGACATGGCGGCAGCCAAGCGCAAAGACAAAGCGGGCGAGCGTGGTATGGGTGCTCGCCTGAATGCTGGCGAGCAGGTTGGCGGCGGCCTTGGGTCCCATGCGTTTTTCGGGTTTTTCACTCCCGGCAGTCGCCGTCGTGGGGGCGGTGAGGGCTTCAAGCGTCAGATCAAAGAGGTCGGCAGGGGTCTTTACGAGGCCTTCATCAACGAGCATATCGACGATTTTTTCTCCGAGACCGTCAATCCCCATGGCGCGGCGGGCAGCGAAATGCACAATGGAAAGCTTCATCTGTGCGGGACAGACGAGGCCGCCCGTGCAGCGCATGTCTTTTTCTTCTTCATCCCGAATGACAGCACTGCCGCAGATCGGGCAGACATGAGGCATCTCGAAAACCTTGGTGCCTGCCGGCCGGCGCTCTTTGACGACGCGCAGGATCTCCGGAATAACGTCGCCCGCCCGGCGCAGCACAACAGTGTCGCCCACGCGCAGGTCGAGGTCTTTCACCACATGATCTTCATTGTGGAGCGTAGCGTTGGAAACCGTGACGCCGCCCACATAGACGGGCGCCAAACGCGCGACCGGCGTGAGCCGGCCGGTGCGGCCCACCTGCACGTCAATGCCGAGCACTTGGGTGAGCACTTCTTCGGGAGGGTATTTGTGCGCGCACGCCCAGCGCGGTTCTCGGGCAATGAAGCCCAGCTCTTCTTCGAGTTCGAGGCTGTTGACTTTATAGACCACGCCGTCGATTTCAAAGGGAAGCGACGCACGAGCCGCCGCAACTTTGTCGTGGAAGGCGGCGAGTGCTTCGGGCCCCTTGACGACCTCGCGCATGTGCGCAACGGGAAACCCCAGCTCTGCGAAACGGTCCAGTACGCCCGACTGCGTCTTGGCAAAGGGTTCAGAGACTTCGCCCAGTGAGTAGGCATAGAAGTGAAGGGTGCGCTGAGCCGTTACGCTCGAGTCAAGCTGGCGCAGTGACCCGGCAGCGGCATTGCGCGGGTTGGCGAACGGTTTTTCGCCGGCCGCTTCCTGTCGGACATTGAGGGCCAGAAAGTCGGCCTTATGCATGATGCATTCGCCGCGAACTTCCAAAATATCGGGCACTTTGCCGTTGAGCCGCAGCGGAATGGTGCGGATCGTGCGGACATTGGCCGTCACGTCTTCGCCCTCAACGCCGTCGCCGCGAGTGGAGGCTTCCGTCAAGACGCCTTTTTCGTAACGCAGATTGGTGGCGAGCCCGTCAAACTTCAATTCGCAGTCGTATTCGACGGGCGGATCTTCCGGCGAAAGGCCCAGGGCTGAACGCACGCGTTCGTCAAAGGCGGCTGCCCCGGCTGCCGAAAAGTCAGTTTCCGTATGGATGGAGAGCATCGGCACGTCATGGCGCACTTTCTTGAAGCCGGTGCGGACCGCGCCCCCTACGCGCAAAGTGGGAGAGGTGCGGCTTTTGAGCTCAGGAAAACGGGCTTCGAGCGCCTTCAGTTCATTAAACGCCCGGTCGTATTCCGCATCGGGCACGCTCGGCTCATCAAGCACGTAGTACTCGTAGTTCCAGCGTTCAAGCTCGGTTTCCAACTGATGCATGCGTGCGGGTGCTTGGTCGGGCGAAAGCACTTGAGCGTCGCCGCCGAAAAAGGAGGCCTGCGCGGGGGACGCCGCTCCCGAGGCTGGGGCAGCGGCGGTTTTGCCGGTTTTGCGGGTCCGCTGCGGTTTTGCTTTGACGGGCGCGGCTTCTTCGTTGTCGTTAAATAGAGAGGTCATCATGAAAATCTGCTTCGGGCAAACGAGGACGTTTGTCAGTCGTATTCAGTTGTGCTCAATGAAAAGGCCGTCCGACAATCGATATGGCAGTCGACAGTCGGGCGGCCTCGTGCGGAGTGCTTCGTGAATGTTTTCGCTTTAATGCGAGAAGAGAAGCTTGGCGCGCTCAGAGGCCGGCGTGACGCCGCCAGCGGACATCAGCTTCGCCTGCGAGGCGATCTTTTCCGCAATTTGCATGGCGCCGCCCGCATCAATCGGACGCGCTGCGCAGTCTGTCCAGATGCCGTTTAAGGCGGCAGCCAGACTGTTTGCGATGGCAAAGAAGCGCTTCAAGTCGCCGCGGGCCAGATTGGCGAGCGGAAGAGAGAGTGCCAGCGTGAGCGACTTGGTCTGATCGGGACCAAAGGCGAGCGTCATCACGGGGTCGATGTCGTCGACGGCCAGACGAAGCTCCCAGCGGCCGCTCGCCGCAGCAAAGCCGGCGGCTGAAGCAGCCGCGCCGACGGCTTCGAGCGAGAAGTTTTCTTCGGCTTCGCCGCGCGGCACAATGCGGACCTCAACGGCACGATCGTAGTATTTGATGAAGCGCTTGAGGTCTGCAGAACGCTTGACGGCGTCTTCGGGCTCCATCTCCCGACGCAGCGCCACTTCGTTTTGCGCAGCGGACTGCTCGAGCACTTGGAAGAAGCGTGATGCGGCGACGTCGTCGAGCTGTGCGGCGCGGTTGGCGAGCACCACTGCGGCTACAACGTGGCGGGCGGGGCCCGTCAGTTCGCCGGAATCGTAATAAAGACCGTCACGCGAGGACTGCGCCCAGATGCGCACAAGGAGCGGCAGCTGAAGGCGATCCACCTCCAGTTTGAGGCTCTGCACGCCGCCCAAGGCGAACTGCATGCCTTCCACGCGGGCACCGGTGATGTTGATCAGCAGCTTGAAGATGTCCTGGTCGGTGATGATGCCCACCAGCTTGTTGTCTTCGGAGACCACGGGCAGACCGCCGAACTTTTTGTCCATCATGATGATGGCCGCCTGTTCCACGCTGTCCCAGGGCTTGATAGTGACCGGCTTGGCGGTCATAATGTCCTTGGCCTTGAGTTCTGCCAGAAGGTATTGCATTTCATGCACTTCCAGCGCCGTGGCCTTGGAGGGCGACGCGCCCTTGACGTCTCTGTCG
>ERZ779922.1427-NODE-1427-length-16738-cov-7.510580_pt1 | contig 16738 bp, 25 predicted proteins | sample MGYA00511544_ERZ779922 | MGnify/ENA primary metagenome ERZ779922 (study PRJEB29588, sample SAMEA2154516) | human gut metagenome | biome: human gut; feature: human-associated habitat; material: faeces | place: Denmark | collected 2008/2010 ... | reverse complement strand
GCCGCCGGTGGAGACGGTGCCGGCGAACATCGTCATGGCCGGCGAGTCCGGCGAGTCCGGAGAGACTGGGGAATACGCCCTGTGTAGCGAGTCGATGGGGATGCGCAGATCTTGCCAGCTGCCCATTGCTGGCGTCAGGTCCATCCATCGCGGCTGGTTGGAGAACTGCACGACCACTTTCATGCCGGCCAATGTCAATGCCTGGCCGGCCAGCCGTCCGGTCCGGTCGCGCAGGGTGAACGACATCACGGTGGGTTCCGGTTGTTCGTCGATGCTGTCGCTGCCCCAATCGATGGTGAACGAGTCTAGGGCCGCGATGTCCTTGGCGGAATCGTTCACCGGCGTCCAGCCGCTGCCGGTGTCGATGAACATGAAGCATTGCTGCATCACGACCTCCTTGCGTCGTAGTCGGCCAGAAGCCGTTTGATGGCCTTGGCGGTGCCGTCCTTGTCGATGACCTCGCCGTTGATCTCCACGTTCCAGGTGTTGACCACTGGCGTGGTCGTGTTGCCCTGGGCGGAGACGTTGAGGGGCATGGCCGCTAGTCTGCGGTTGGCGCGGCTGATAGCGGTCTCGACGTGGTTGTCGAACCCGTTGTTGAGGCCCTGTGCGAAACCGGTCATGATGGCCTGGCCGGCGGGGATGAGCAGGCGACGGTCGTAGCTGATCGGGCCCTTGTGGGCCTTGATCCAGTCGCCGATGCCGCTGATCCAGCCGGTCACGTTGCTCCACATCGATTTCAGGCCGTTGAGGAAACCGCTGATGATGCTTGCGCCGGCGTTGTACAGGATGCTGCCGGCGTTGCCGAAGAACCCGGCGATGGAGCCCGGCAGTCCACGGAACCAGCCGACCACGCCGTTCCACGCGTTCCTGGCACCGTTCGCGGCCGAGCTGAAGATGCCGATGATGGTGGAGCCGAGACCGGAGAAGAAGCCGATGATGCCCTGCACACAGCCGGAGAGGAAACCCGTGAAGCTCGACCACACGGCCTTGCCGGTGTTGGTGCAGGTGAAGAAGTAGGTGAGTCCGGCCACGAGCGCGGCGATGAGCGTGATGACCAGCATGATCGGGTTCGCGGCCATGACCGCGTTGAGCAGCGCTTGAGCGACGGCGGCAATCCGCATGGCGGTGGTGACGGCGGTGACGGCCGCCACGGCTCCGCCGATCGCGGCCACGAGGGGGGTCACGAGATCCGTGTTTCGACTGATCCAGTCGCCGGCGGTCTTCAGCCAGCCGCCGACCGTCTGCGCGGCCGTGGCGACGGTGTTGAGCACGTTGCCGAACGCGGTTCCCGCCGGCTGTCCTCCGGTCATCGCATTCACGACCGCCATGATGCCGTTCCACAATGATTGCAGGCCGCCGCCGACCGACTGCGCGGCCGACTGCAAGGCGGTGAACGCTCCGGTGTCCTTGACCTGGCCGAAGAACGTCTGCAATCCCTGCACGCCGGTGGTGGCCAGACTGGTCACGGCAGTTGATGCCGCGTTGATGCCGCCGGTCACGGCAGGTTTGAACAGGTTGAACGCGTCGGTCAGACCACCGACCACGGCGGCTTCGAGGTTGCCCATGGCTCCCTCGATGGTGCTGGTCGATGTCGCGGCCTGTTTCGCCACGTCGGTCATGCCGAGGTCCAGCAGCGCCTGGTTGAACTCGTCGGCCGTGATCTCGCCCTTGGCCATGGCGTCACGGAAGTTGCCCGTGTACGCGCCGTTCTTCAGCAGGGCCTCCTGGAGTTTGCCGGACGCGCCCGGGATGGCGTCGGTCAGCTGGTTCCAGTTCTCGGTGGTGAGCTTGCCCGCGCCTGCGGTCTGCGTGAGCATCATCGCGACGCTTTTGAACGTGTCGGCGTTGCCGCCGGCCACTGCGTTCAGGTTGCCGGCCGCCTCGGTCAGTTCCATGTAGTTGCCGATGCCGTTGGCGGCCAGCTGCGCGGTGGTGTTCTGGATGTCATCGAGCCCGTACACGGTGTCGTCCGCGTATTTGCGGGTTTCCTTGGCGGCGGCCTGCACGGCCTTCGTGTCGATGCCGGCGAAGCTCATGGTGTTCATGAACTTGTCGGTGCTGTCCGACATGTTCACCACGTCGCTGGCGAAGCCCTTCACCGTGTCCCACAGCGCGGTCACGCCCTTGACGGCGAGTCCGCCGATGGCGCTGCCGAAAGCGGCGGCCTTCGTGGTGGTCTTCTCGAACGCCTTGACGGCATCATCGGCGTTGCCGGTGATGCGCACGCTCATGATCGCGCTGTGCGCCACGGTTCACTCCTTCCGTGTTTCTTCCGCTTCCTTGAGCAGTTCGGCCAGTCCGGTGCCCCAATCCAGCTCGTCGGCCTCGTTCCTCCATTGCCATGGCGTGCCGCCGAAACGGCTTGCCAGGAGGAACGAGAGACGGCCGAGCGAGCCTTGAGGCCACGCGGCTAGTCCGTAGGGTTTCCCTCTTCCGGCTCCTCCTTCGCTGCCGCAAGGTCGAAGGACGCCACGGTGTCCAGCCAATGCTCGAAATCAGGCATGCTGCGGCCGGCCATGCGCAGGGCCGCGTAGGCCGCGTACGCGCCGGAACGGACGGGGGACTGGGTGATGGGCCCCCAGCCCGCGTCGATGGCGTGCGCCTCGGCTTTGCAGGTGGCGCGCATGGTGATCGGCACTAGTTCGCTGGTCCCGTCCGTGTAGGTGATGCGGGTAGTTGCCATTATTTTCCTTTCACTTGGTTCAGTGTCTTGTCGATGAAGTCTTTGTAGACCTTTTGCCATTGGCTCTCGGTGGAGGCGACGCCGTTGTTGACGAAGAGCCGGGGCTTGATGCGGCGGGCTGGCCACCCGTAGTTGGTTGGTCCTGCGTAGGGCACGGCCTTGCGGCCGGCGCGGATGACGCCGGCGCGTTTCGTCGCACCGACACGCAGACTTCCGGCCAGCCGGCCGGTCTTGCCGCGCGGCGCGAGGTTGCGGACGGCGGGCAGTGCTATCTGCGCGGCTTCGCGGTTCACTTCCTTCAGGTCGTCCATGTCCGCGCCGGCCTTGCGCATCGTCTGCACGAAGCGTCTCTGGCCGACGACCATCAGCGCCTTGTCCGCCATCACCTGCCCTCGTATGCGGCGTGGGCGACGTTCGTGACGGCGAAACTCAGATCGTTCGTGTTCTTGGACTTGACGTCGCCGCCGATGGCGATTGGCGCGATGGTGACGTTGAAGGTCCACTGGATTTTGCCGTTCTTGTTTGGTACGAACTGGGCCGGCAGTGTTTCGCCCTTGTGGTCGAAGAGCCAGACGGCCAGACCGTCCTCGCTGAAGTCGTCGCCTATGGTGCCCTCGAACGTCCATGTGGTCGTGGTGTTCGTCTCCTCTGATCCGTCGAGGTAGGTGGTCGGGTCGTCGCTGCTGTTCGACGGGTTCAGCTGCGCCTTGGTCAGGTCGGCGCTGAAGTCCCTGCCGTCGGACGTGTCCGTGATCTTGAAGATGCCTGGGCCGAGCGTGCGGATCTTTCCAGCCATGATTGTTTCCTTCCTATTCTGTTTCTTCGATTTCCAAAGCGTTCAATGTGACCTGGTAGGCCGCGAGCGTGCCGGCGCCGGCCAGGCTCCAGCTTGCCGGCGTGGCCTTCTGCAGGTTCAGGCCCTTGTCGGCGAGCCGGTCGAGCGCGGCGAGGATGTCATCGACGGCCGATGGCTGCGTGGCCGGCGTGCCGGCGATGACGTCCAACGTCCAGACCGGTTCTGGCGGGCCCCATGATGGCCATTCCACGGTTGGCGGTTCGATGAACACCGCGACTTTGCCGGCTGTCGGACGGATCAGTTGGGCGTCGATGCTGACGCTGCTGACCAGTCCATCGAGCATGTCGGTGAGCGTGTTCATCAGCGCGGCGCGTTGTTCCTGGATGTTCATGCGATCACCATGCCCCCGGTGAGCACGCCGGCGGCGCGGAGTTTCGGCCAGACCGAGCGGAGCGGGTCTGTTGAGATCCTGAACGGTTCAACGGTCGAGTCTCCCACGTCCATCACGCCGAGGCGCGCGTCACGCATGTTGAACAGGTCGGCGGCGCAGGAGACGATGCAGTCGGCCAGCAGATCGTCGTCCACGGTGGCGGTGCCGACCGCGTGCGCGACGTATCGCTTCGCCGCCGCGAGTTTGACCGTGAGCCGTTCGTCCTCTCCGGCCGGGACACCCACCTCGTCGCGGAGTCGTTGCAGCAGGATGTTGTCAGCGATCATCATGCCGTGGCGAACTTCACCGGAATCAGGCCGTCGGCATAGGTCGTGGCCACGGCCATGTATCCGTAGACGCTGTAGGAGTTTGTCAGGCCGGTCACGTTCCCGTCCGTCAGCTGTGCGGGGCCGCCGGACTCCCAGACGGTCACGGCGGCCGGGTCGATGAAGCTGGCCAGCCCGGCATCGGCGTTCGGCAGCAGCACGACAGGGACGCGCATGAACGTGCCGGCCACGCCGGTCAGGTCGAAACTTCCGATGGTGTCCGACCCGTCGCCGCTGAGGTTGAAGAAACGGTCGCCGGTGTCCTTGAGCCCCACCAGCGCCTTGAGCACGTCCTTGGAGACCGCGAGGCGGGTCAGCGACACGTTGCGGTCGTCGGCCAGCTCGGACGCGTCGATGATCAGGGACACCCAATCGTCGATGGTCATGTTCGCGAGCTGCGGGGCGTCGATCTTGTTGGCGTCCTTGGACGCGTCGCGCTGAGCCTTGATCTCCGCATACAGGTGGCCGCGCACGGCTTTCTCGGTGGCCTTCGCGTAAGCGTTCTGCAACGCGGTGATCGCGGTGTTGAGCATCGGCGTGGTGCTGCGTTCGATGGTCTGGCGGGATAGGGTGGTGTAGCCGCCGTAGGTGTTGATGTCGGCCGTCTTGGTGCCGAAGCTGATTTTTCCGAAGGAAAGATCGGCGCCTTCCTCGGTCTGCTTGCCGGCTGCGGTGCCGTCGGAGGTCACGACATGGTATTCCATGCTCATGCCTGTGGCCGGGAGCGTGTCATGGGTCAGAAGCTGGGAGACTTTGCGGCGTTCCTCGATCAGTTTGAGGTCATCGGCGATCCAGGTGGCGGTGTTGCCGGTGTCCTTGGTCGAGATCAGGTCACGGCATTCCTTCATCACGGTCATGGCCTGCTCGTCGCCACGCGCGAGTGCCTGCATGTATTCGCCGTGGCTTCGGTAGGCCGCGCCGATGGCCGCCGGCTCTGGTTTCGCGCCCATCTTGGTGATTTCGGCTTTGATGCCGCGCTGTTCCTCCTGGACGGACTGGATCAGGTCCATCAGTTCGTTGTTGTTTTCCATGGTTTCCTTCCTGTGTTCGACGGCTGGTGCCGCTGATTTGGTCATTTTCGCGTTCTGGTAGGCCGGCCAGCTCACGATGCTGGTCTCAAGCAGCCTGACCTTGCGGCGGTGGGTGATGCCGTCGCGGTCCTTCTGCGATTCGATCGGGACGAAGCCGACCGAGAAGCTGTCGAGCACGCCGTCACGGATCAGGGTCATCGCGTCGCGGCCGCGTGCCGTGTCGCTGATCCGCGCGGTGATGTGCAGGCCGTCGTCGGTGCTTTCCGCGTTGGTGATCCGTCCGATGGTCTCGCCGTGCTCGAAGCACAGTTTCGCCTCGTCAAGCCCGTCGAACGAGCAATCGCGGTCGAAGGTCTCCGCGCCGTCCCACGTGTCGATGATGTCGCCGAACGGCACGGCGACGCCCTCCACCGTCGATGCCCCGGCGTCGTCGGCCGAGCGGAGCGTCAGCCCCTTCCAGGCGATTTCACGTTTCTCGATGTTCATTGGTCTTCTCCCTTCACGAGTGCCGGCAGCCCTTCCTTGCGCCTCACGTCATCGACGGTGAGGAAACCGGCCTCGATGGCGGTCTTGTAAGCCGTGTATCGGTCGCTCATGTTCGCGCGCTGCGAGCTGTCCCAGTCGAACTTCGCGGTTCGGCCGCGCGGCAGCAGGCGGTTGAAGATCTCCTCGATCTCGCCGGTGTAGGCCGCCAGCGTGTAGTCCGCGAACTCGATCCAGGACTGTTCGATGTTGCTGTAGGTGAGGTTCGAGCCATCGACGGCGGCGAGCATGATGCTTGCCGGGATGCCGAGCAGACGGGCGATCTGCGTGGTGTCGAACTTCTGCGTCTCCAGAAATTGCAGGTCCGCCGGCTTCATGTCGAGCGGCACGTATTCCAGGGCTTTGCCTAGCACCTTGATGTCACCTGCGGTGCCGTCGCTCTTCCACGCGTCCTTCGCCTGCTGCGCGGTCTCCTTCGTGACGTTCTCTCTCGTGCGCAGATAGCCCTTGAGGTTCGAGCCATCGGTGAAGAACTTCGTCTTGTAGTCGCGCGCGAGCTGCGCGCCCTCGATTTCCTCGCGCGCCGCCGAGATGGGGCCGAGGCCGCGAAGACGTCCGGGCACGTTGAGGAACTTGCTGTGCACGATGTCCTCCGTCGTGTAGTCGCGGCCGAGATAGGAGAACCGCAGGTCAGGCCGCGCGGGGTCATCGCTTTCGTCCGTGACGGTCACGTATTGCGGCGGCAGCACCTCGCATGTCACGATCTCGCCCTGCCAGTCGCGCACGATGCGGGTGAACGCGTTGCCGTCGAGCACGAGCGAGGCCACGATGTCGGCGATGAAATCACGTCGTGAACGGGACACGTCCGGCTGCAACACCAACGGGCTCACGTCCGGCAGATCACGGCCGCCTCGCTGCTCCACGACCGGGAGTCCGGTGATGGCCGTCTGCAACACCTGCACGCCACGGAACACCGTGGACAGTTGAAGCGGTTCGGTGTCCGAACGCCGTGCCGGCGGCTTGACGCCTTCCGGCATGTCCGTGCCTTCCGCGCCACGCGTGAGCACGCGGCCGGCGAGCTTCATTCGTTTCCAAAGGTTCATGCCGCCGAGAATATGGCCGCGGTTACGTCACGGCAAAAAAAACGGTGACATTCGGTGACAAACGGTGACAAACGGTGACACGTCAGAAGATTTGCAGCGCGCCGTCCGAGGGCAGGTGATGCGCGCCCCACGAGGCCAGCATGCATGATTCAATCGGCGAGGTCAGCCCTGTGCTGCCACGCCGTGTGACGCGCCACGCGTCGCCGCTCCACGTCCTTGCGCAGTTGGCCGCGCTTGCGTCGAGCTCGGCATCGGCGGCGTGGCGTATCAGCTTGTTCTGCAAACCACTGACGAATGCCTGGCCGACCGCGAGATAGTCGGCTGATTGCATGGCGATGAAGTCAATCAGTGGGTCGCCGGCTTCATCGGTCATGGATACGAGCCGGTCGTGCAGGTCGGCGTTAGGCCCTTTGCCGTCCATGACCAGCGGCGCGTGGTAGGTGCCGCAGATTCTCATGATCTCGGCGGGTGCCATGCCGGTGCCGTCCAGGACTTCGAGCAATTGCACGGTCACGGTGTCGTCATGGTTGAGAATCGCGGCCGAGATCGACGTGTTCGTGGCATCCACATCGACGGCCGCGGCGATCACCACGGGTCGGCCGTCGATCCGGTCCGGTGTGATTGGTGTGGCCAACGTCGATTGCCACAGCTGGTCGGGGATGACGCGCTCGGCCACGCCGTTGTCTCGCCGGTTGCCGAAGGCGCGCGCCCAACCGGCCTCGTTGCCGGCGAACTGCTCACGGAAGTCGCGCAATTGCCGGACGTCCCAGAGCAGGCCGGCGGCCGGATGCCATTTCAGGATCGTCTGGAAGTCATCGGGGTCGGCGTCGTCGGGGATGCCGAAATCGAACCAGCAGGTGCGTGTCGGCACGTTTCCGGCGCGGAAGGAGTCGAGCAGGCCGTTGAGGAACGTGGAATCTGCCGTGCCTTCGGTCGAGGTGATCCAGATCTGCGGCTGGACGCCGGTGAAATGAAGTCTTGTGTTCATGGTCGGTGCCATGCCGTCGAGGATCAGTTTGCCGGTCTCGTCGTCCAGACTGAACGCCTCATCGATGGTGAACTTGTCCATCTGCGTGCCATGGCCGGCCACTTTGGTCACGGCCAGCGGGCAGATGAAGCTGCCGTTTCCGAAACGTTGCTCCATCCCGCCGTTGGAAAGCCGCGGCTTGAGGGCGAACGGCGCGAGCTTCGATTTTGAGAGCTGCTGCACGAAGTCCTTGAAGTGTTTCTCGGCGTCCTTGCCGGTCTGCGCGAGGTAGTAGATCTTCCTGTCAGGTCCGAGCAGCGCGTTTCTCGTGTCCTCGGTATCGATCAGCGTGCTCTTGCCGCACTGGCGCGGCGTGCTCAAAACCACGCGGTCGTAGAAGTACGTGCCGGTGTCCGGGTCGATTTCCCCGGCCACGTCGGCCACGTATCGTTGCCATGGCAGCAGCGGCTTGCCGAGCATCTCGGCCGTCCTGGCCACGATCGCGCCGTCTGTCGGCCGTGATTCGTCGCGTTTCGTGCCGCCGCGCATGAGCATGGTCACAGTCCGGCCTTCGCGTCGGCGATGAAGTCGGCCAGCGTCGGGTCGAGCTGCGGCTGGTCCGGATACATCGACTTGAGTTCCTGGAACCATGTGAGCAGCGAGGTCATGTTACGGCTGATTTCGCGTCCCTTGTTGTTCTGGAGGTCGATGTTCCTGGCGATCGAGAGCATCGACTTGCAGATGTAGGTGGCTTCCGGCGTCAACGTCTTGCCGTCCATGAAGCTTTTGATGAGATTCAGGGTCGCCTGCTCCTGAAGGCCGATGATGCCGTAGGGATGCGTGTATTCCTCGAAACCTTCCAATATTCCTTGATTCATGTTTGTTTTTCCTTGGTTTTCCAACGTTTTTCCACTTTTTTGCATGGTTCTGGGGGGAGAAAAGACTTGGCGCGGGGTCTTCGGGCGGTCGACTGTTTAAAAAACCGCTACCAGCGTGGCCGAGCCGTGTCGTCGCCGTGCCTCAGGCCGAGAGCGGCGAGCCTTTGCCGTCTCGCGGCCATGCGGGCATCCACCGCCTGCTGCGTGAGGTGCAGCGAGTACCATTGCTGCGCCGTCCGATACTCCTGGTGCGAGAGGTCGAGCGCGAACGTTTCGGCTGCCGGCGTCTCGATGACATGCACATCGTAGTCCAGCGCTATCCATTCCAATAGCATGTCGGGATGGCGGCGGGAGCGTGGCAGTGTGCGCACCAGCCACACATCCAACGGCTCGGAGCTTTTGGCCAATGTGCGTGCCGCACCGTCCCATGCCATCGCGGCGGCGAGGCGGAGCCCATCGCTTGCTTTGGATTGCGTCGGGCACAGGTCGCGCAGCAGGCTGTCGAAGCTGACCACGATGCTGTCACGGCGGAGCATGGACTGCATGGCCATGCCGAAGTCGGCTCGTGGCGGTCCGATGACGACATGCATCGTCGCGCCGTAGCCGGACAGCACGCGGTCCTGGCGCATCGCGTTGCAGTGCTTGCAGGCGCGGCGCAGGTTCGCCACGGTGTCCTTGCCGCCATGGCTGAACGGGATGATGTGGTCATCCTCCGTCGCCGTGATGGAGCAGCCGGGCATGCCGAGCCAGCAGCGGTTGCCGTAGGTTGCGATGACCTTCGCCCTGATGCGCGGGTCTACCGTTTGCCTTCTCATGCCTTCTTGCCTTTCTCTCGTTGGGTGAGGATCCAACAGTTCACGTCCTGCTCCGCGTACCGGATGGCGTTGCCGATACGGATTGGCGGCGGTCCGATGATCGGGACCGACTGCCGCCAGCGGATCAGCGTGCGCTGACTGACGCCCAACCGTTCAGACGCCTCAGCAGTGCTCAACATCCTGATGCACGTCACGATCTCGCCTTCTCCCTGAGCAGAAGCGCGATCTGTTCCAGCTTCGCGGCGAGCAGCGGCCGGTCGGCCTTCGAGATGTCCGACCAGACCATGCGCGGCCCGTCCGGGCAGATGATGCTCTGACCTATCTCCACGTCACCGGGCTGCGGGTCGTGGTCCTCGACGGCGAGCGATATGCGGATCTGCGGTTTCAAAACAGCTGCTCCTCTTTATAGATGGCTTGCGGTTTGCGGTTCGGGTGGTATGGCGTGTACGTCGTGGCCCATTTGCGAAAGCTGCGGCAGTCGATGCGCCATTCTCCGGCCTTGTATGCCGGCAAGCCTTTCTCACGAAGACTGAGCAGGGTGGGCACGTTCGGCTCGTTGAGCGCCCGGCAGACCTGGAACAGTTCGATGTCGGTGCGCCGGTTGTTGCTTGCGATCCGGTCAACCTCGTCGGCGAAGCCCTGCATGAGCATCCTGCGTGATTCGTCCGGATAGTTCAGCACCTCGTGCAGAGATGGTTCAATCCTCGTTGACATAGGCCCACATCCCGCACCATTTCGCCAGCACCCGGAGCAGCGACTCGGAATCGTACATCTTGCCTGCGGTGGGTGAGCGGTAGACGGGACTCGGCACGCCCTTCTCCCCGTAGGCCATTCTTAGAGCGGCCTGTAGCTGGTTGTCGTTCAATCCGGACGCCTGCATCAAAGACTGCCGCGAGGTGTTGGCCTTGCACCTGATGTTCTTATCGATCACCGGGAGAGCCATCCGCATCTGCATCCTCAACTTGTCGGGGAACGTTGCCCTGCTCATTTCTCAATCTCCATTCATTCGTAGCTTTCGGTTGGTGAGCGCTTGAGAGGTCAAGACCTAGAATCTGCTGATGGAAACGCTCGGCCGAGATTCCCCGGCCGGGCCGTCAACAGATTCCAAAGGTCTTGCAGAACGTTTCGGTCGGAGCCGCGCCGTCGATAACAAGAGCGGCCGAAGCCGCCGGGAATGGTCCCCAATCAGACCGCGGCCGAAGCCGCCTATGGTCGCCCGATTCCGCCTTAATCGACGGCCTGAGAGGGTCGGGAGCTAAATTTCGTCTCGCAAATGGCGCGATAGCCACGCGCCTGGCGTTACCGGTCGCTAACCCGGCTCAGCGGTGGCAGGGGTACGCCATACGCCCCATATGCCGTTCGTTTTTGTCAGTCGTCGTCCGTGAGGAAATCACCCAGACGGACGATCGCGAGCACCAGCCCCAGCATGAACAACACGAAAGGGCTGAGCAGAATCAGAAAAACAATCTTGATGAAACGTTTCACGTCAATCCTCGTTGAAGCATCGGTCGATCTGTTTCTCAAGATCGTCAAGCTCGTAACCGTTGAACGGGACGCGCACCGTCACGCCTTCTTCCGTCTCAACGATCAGCTCGTAAAAACGTTGACTGCTTTTCCTATCCACACGCTTGACTGTGACGCTCATTCCTGGGCTCCTTCCCATTCACGGCGAGCTCGACGCGCGTGCGTCATCGCCTTGTTGATCGCGCCCTTCATCGCCTGAAGGTCGCCCATGTCCAAGCCATCGAACCCGAACGTGCTTCCGCCCACCTTGATGCGGCACTTGAAGGCGTAGGGGTTGCCGCCGGTGCATTCCGACGGGTCGATGTCCAGCACCTGGAAGTAATTGCTGGTACATTCCGGATTGAAAACGCTCATTTCACTGCTCCTTGATTCATGGATTTAGGCCCCTTCCTCCGCAGCGATAGGCTTGTAATCGCACAAACCAAACCTTTCAAACAACGAAGGAAGGAAGAATATATGCACCTGAACTTCAGCGACATCATCGCCGTAATTTCGTTGGGTTGGACGGCCGCAACCTTCGGTAGAACGGTTCGGCATAGACCAGAGGCGTCATGGATGAACTCGTACATCGTCACTCGCCTGCCCAACGTGACGCCACTACTGACCGACGAACACGGCCGCTTGCCGGTCAGGAAGGCCATGATTGCCAATGACGGCGATGGGGACGCTTTCGATGTCCGCGTGTTCGGACACAACTGCATAATCCGCGCATATGCATGGGAAAAACTCCCAAACGGTAGCTGGAAAATTGGCGAGCGGACGATGGTCCCTCGCATATCAAACGAAGACGGTGACGACGTGAAAATAGCCATCTGGCCGCCCGAAGGCGCGGATGACATGCCCGAGGATGCCAGGATCTGCATCCACTGGACCAAATCACCCACAAGACTGCGCCGCTGTGGATACGAAGAAATACCCCTCACTTCGGAACTCGCCGACAAATGGTGGGAGGAAAAGGACTGGAAGGCATCGCACAGACTGGCCGAACGATTCCGCGCATGGTGCGCACACCGAAGGTTCCACCACAATCCCGAAGACGCCAGAAAATCACCGCAACCAACCATCTGAATCACCGTGACGCGTAAATCGAAACCAGAATGGAAAAAACCAGAGCCGTAATAGACAAAACAAGATGCCAATCCATCATTTCACCTCCAATGGCTCGCGGCCGAGCACGAAATCGGTGGAAACGTCGAAGAAGTCGGCTATACGCGACACATCACGCAGTGTGAAGTTCTTCAGGCCGCGAAGCTTGTTCGACAACGCTTGTTCGCTCATTCCCATGATTTCGCGGCTGTCCTCGTTGTCTTTGTGGCCGCTGCCTTGGCTGTTGTCTTTGCTGTTGCCTTTGTGCGCGGTGTCGCGCTTGATGATGTTGCTTCATTCATATAGCCGATTATATGAGGTAGTTGTGTTCTTTTTGTGATTTCCCTTTTTCGTAACGATTACGGCGATGCGGCTACAAGTACTTTCTTCAAATACTTTTGGTAAAGCGTTTTAATACATGGTTTGCGATTATGTTCGATTATGAAGGCTGCGGCGGCATGACCATACGTTGTGTGTGCCGGTTGCGTTCGATATGTATGGGGACTTTATATAAAAGGAGCGAAACGTCCTGGGGAAAACAAAAAACCGGAAACCAAAAGGTTTCCGGTTTCAATTGGTAGCGGGGCATGATGGATCATGAGAAACAAGATCAGCGCACCGGTCCCATGGCGCAGAAGCATCGAAGGGTGGACTGACACCCTCAAGGCGGCCGGCCTATCAGCACAGACAATCAAAAGCCGACGATACAAGATGGTGCATCTCGCGGCGCTGCTCATGCCGTCAGGCCCCAAAGACGTGACCACGGAGCAGATCGTGCAGGCGTTCGCACGGCAGCAATGGAAACCCGAGACGCGCAAAGCGTACCGGAACACCATTTCGTCGTTCTTCCGATGGTTGCACAAAAGCGGCCGGAGAAGCGACGACCCGAGCCTGGACGTGCCACGCGTGAAGAAGCCGCACGCGCATCCCAGACCATGCCCGGACCGTTACATCGCTGCGGCGATGGAGAAGGCCACGTCGTCGGAAAAACTCATGATCCGGCTCGGTGCGGAGTGCGGACTGCGGCGTGGCGAGATCGCGCGGGTCCACAGCGATGACGTCGTGGCCGACAGCGCCGGCCGGTCATTGATCGTGCGCGGCAAAGGCGACAAGCAGCGCATAGTGCCGTTGCCGGATGATCTGGCCGACATCATCATGGACGCTCGGGGCTACCTGTTCCCTGGCCGGTTCGTCGGCCATGTGGAGGAGTCCTATATCGGGGATCACATCAGTCATCTGCTGCCGGACGGATACGCCGCGCACACGCTGCGCCACCGGTTCGCCACCACGGCCTACGCCGCCACACACGACCTGTTCGTGGTCGCCGAACTGCTCGGCCATGAATCGGTTGAGACCACGGAGCATTACGTTGCGATGCCGGACGGCCGTCTGAGAGAAGCCACGGCGGCCGTCCGGCTTATCTAGGCCGCGTGACGTGCCGACAGCCTCGCCTTTTTGACGCGGGCTTTCGCGGTCACGTCGTTGTCCTTCCAGTAGCACCAGATGGCGCTGCCGGCTGTCCATGCGAGGCTCACGAGCTGCGTGATGGTCGTGTCATCGATGTTGAGCACCGGATGGCCGAACATGGTCAGTCCCTGGTTGACAAGCGCAAGGAGCAGCACGAGGAATCTGGATATTGTGCCGCTGTCGATTCTCGGCGTCGTTGCCTCGGCGTTGCCATCGGCGGCGGCCATGATCTGCGCCGAGACGGGCATTGCGTCATCCTCCGTTGTGTTGGCCGTCGGGAGTCGGTTTTCCGTCGTGTCGGTCATTTCGCGGTCCCTTCCAGCTTGCTGATTTTTTCGGACAATTCGCTGATCTGCTTCTGCTGCGCTTCAAGGGTCTTGGTGAGCTGTTTCAGCATTCCGGGGATCTCGAAGCAGATGGTGTTGTAGATGTTGCCGCCCGGTGCCGAGCCCTTGTAGCTGTATTGCATGATGCTGTCGCGGATGCGCTGCGGCAGCTCGTAGGTGAGCAGATTGTACATGTTGCCGCCCGGTGTGGCGTTCTTTCCGTTGGGCTTGTATGCCCAGTTCCATACTTCGTCGCCTGCGTTGGACATGGTTCCTCCTTCAAGGATTCGGTTTGCTTGGTCGATGATCTGCTTGTATGGCAGTCCGTTGGGCGCGAGATCGGGGCAGGCGAGGTGGTCGGTGCCTGGAATCTCCCTGTGCAGCCACACATTGCCTTTCAGGCCGTCGTGCCACAGTTTTTTCCATCCGTACCTTCTCGCGATGTCGGCGCACAGTCTGGCGCTTGCGTCGATGCACTCCTGGGTGCATACCGCGCCGTCGGCCATGCCGCCCTCGTGCTCGATGCTGATGGTCGAATTATTCGATGCGTAGTTCGCGTCCGAATAGCTGCCGTCGAGTTCCGACACGTATTGGTGGATCTCTCCGGTCGCGCCGACGCCGTAGTGGGCCGATGCTCGGCTCGACTGGTTGGCGAACGTGGAATCGGTGCCGGCGAGGTATCCAACCATGATGTGCAGCGTGATGTGCGTGACGCCGTAGCCGTTGCGGCCAACGTAATGGTTCGGGCTTCCTTTCCAGATGATGCCGCTCATGTGGTTCCTTTCCTTCCTTTAGTCGAACAGGTCTTCCGGCGGCTCCGGCGGCGGTGGTGGGGCGCGCCTGTAGATGTGGTCGATGAGTTGCCGGTTCCATTGCCAGAGGCGTTGGTTGTCGGCCTGCATCTTCTGCGCGAGCCGGTAGGCTTCCATCTTGTTCTTCGCGGCGGCCGAGAGGGTGGAGACCAGTGCGCCGACGACCGCGCCGACTGCGCCGACGATGGCGATGATGAGATCCGTCACGCGTCGGGCTCCGTGTAGATGTAGACGATCCAGACGTTGAGCGCGCTCGTGTTCGATGCGCCTTTGCGTACGATGATCTCGGATGGTGTGACCGTGACTTCTGAATGCCAGTAGGTGTCGGTGGCGAGGTACGGTTGGAGCGAGCCGCCTTTTCCTTGGGTGATGACGCGGTAGTCCAGTAGGCTGTAGATGCTGAAGCCCGGTGGAGTGCGCGAGTTGTTGGTCAGGTTCTTGTATTCTCGGACCTGCATGCAGATGCGGCGGCCGTCCACCCATTTGCGTCCGGTGTAAATCCGCGAGTTGAGTCTCCAAGTGCCGTTCCATGGCATGTCGGCGGTTCTGGTCTTGACCCATTGCGCGCCGTCCCACACATATGGGCCGTTGTCGTCGTTGCCGCCGGTGACGAAACCTGTTTGGCCGATGACGCCGGTGATCTGCCGAAGGGCTTCGAGGGTGGTCGCGACGGCCGGTTTGACGCCTTCCGGCGTGGTCCTCCGGTCCACTTGGTCAAGCGCCTTCTCGAACGTGTCGGCCATGCTCTTGAACGAGTCCGGCGCGGTTGATACGAGGTCGGAGCCTTCGGGATACGAGAGGCCGTAGATTGGTGTTGTTGCTGTCATTGTGTTCCTTCCTTTTCGGCGGTGGGCGAAGAAGTGTCGATGATCTGGATCATCGAGAGGTCGCAGATGTGCAGGTCGAGCTGCTGCCAGCTGAGGGTGGGCAGGTCGGTCCATGTGATCTGTTTCGTCAGCAGCGGCCGGAGCGCGGCCAGCGTCGCTTCCTGGGTGAGCGTCGGCTTGCCGTTGCGCCACCGGTATGAGAGCGTCCCGCCGATGGTCGTGATGGGGCCGGTGAAGGCCGGTCGGCCATCTGAGCCGGTCAGTGCCGACGCCTTGGCCTTGACGATGATGAACGGGCCGGACGGGCTCGCCTTGTACAGCCATGGCAGGCGCGCCGGGTCGATGCGCGTGCTGTTGAACGTCACGGGGTCCGGGACCGTGCGCAGGTCGTGCGATTCGAGCCATTGCGCGACGTTCGCGCGGTCGGTGTCGCTGACGTTCGATGTGGCCCCGCTGTTCCACACGCCGCCTGAGTCATCGATTGCGAGCATGTCGGAATCGAGGGTGAGGCTCTTCTGCGCGGCGGTCAATTGGGAGGGCAGACGGTGCTGGTCTCCCATCGTGATCTCGACGTCATCGAACGAGAGCTTGCCGTTGTCCGATTTGACGCGTTTCGCGTTGATGACCACCTGAGTCAATGGTTCGGGGATGCTCAGATCGGTCGATGCCTCGATGTCGGAGGCCGAGAGCGCGTGACGTGTCTCTCCGCCGGTGAGGATGCTGAGACGGCCGTCCGACGACAGGTGCACGGCTATCGGGTCGGCGAGGAACAATGGCCGGAGGCTTGATGTAGCGCCGTCGTAGACTTCGTGCCATTGCGGGAGTCGTGGGCCGGCGGTGAGCCGGTGCAGCAGGTCGAGCTGCGATGGATGGTCGGATGGCGTGTATGGCGCGACGCTTGATGGCAGGGCGAGGCCGTCCAGTTGTGCTTCCGGAGCTCCCTGCGCCGATGCCCGGCGGTTCATCTCCGCGAGGCGTGCGGCCGGCGTGCCTATCCAGTGCGCGCCGTTCCATTTCGCGGCCGTGTCTGTCGGTCCTTGGGATTGCAGGCGCTTCCACACGGCCATCCTCGATGTGGCGGAGAGTTTGAGCAGCCACCCGCCGCCGCTGGCCGGTTCGACGCTGCCGCCGGTGGAGAGTCATCATAGTAATAATGGTCGGTACCGATGTCGAAGAAACGG
>ERZ779922.1423-NODE-1423-length-16758-cov-4.029276_pt1 | contig 16758 bp, 9 predicted proteins | sample MGYA00511544_ERZ779922 | MGnify/ENA primary metagenome ERZ779922 (study PRJEB29588, sample SAMEA2154516) | human gut metagenome | biome: human gut; feature: human-associated habitat; material: faeces | place: Denmark | collected 2008/2010 ... | reverse complement strand
CTGCATGATGATGCGGTGTTCGCTATTTATGCCGCCAGCCGGGACACGTCGAAGTACAGCGAGGGGGAGGTGCAGTTTTATGAAAAAGATACACAGGTGACAGCCAGCCGGGAATTTTTGGAGGCAATGGGGGCAAAGAAAATCGCGCCGGTTGATTTGAAAACGCTAATTCCGTCAAAATACCCCTGGAAAGCACCTTATACAGGAAAATATACAGGCATAATCCCGGCAGGAACTCCGATTTGCAGTGAAACCGATCAGGTGGTGATGCAGGATGCCTTTGGGACGCGGACGGGCACATTCCGGGTTTATTCGACGCTGCAGGATTTTGGTGGTTTGGGGGAAACTCTGCCGTCCAACCAGAATACAGGATATCTGATCACGCCGCAGCCGCTGGGAGCAGGAGCCTATGTGTTGTGTGAATTATCTGCACCGGAAGGATACGTGAGAACGAAACCGATAGCGGTGGAAGTGTATTCGGATGAAGTGACGTATTATCGGGACGGAGAGCGCGGTCAGCGGGTGGCAGCTGCCGTGTATGAAGAAATGGTAACCCGGATAAGCAGCAACGGAGAAGCAGTCCAGAACCCGGATGGAACGAAGCCAAATGGCAATAAGCCGCAGGACCGGGGGGATGTGGCCCGGATTTATGTAGGAAATACGCCGATCCGGCTGGAAATCGCGAAAGTAAAACAGGAGGAGACGGAGATTTTGTTTGAGTTGAGCGATCGGCGAGAGGGAACTTTGACCGAGCTTTCGAACCGCTATGGTCTTGAAAATCTGGAACTGGCGTACAATGCGTCGGGAACGTTCCTTGGGTATGGGTGGTCAAAGGGCTGGCTGGATAGTCTGAGGGCAAAACAGGAAGCTGGGGAGTGGATTGACCTGATTTATGAGGATCAGGTTTTTACTGGAAAGGCGATCTGGCATCGGGTTCCAGATACGGCGCACGCACTCAACCGCTATCTTCCAGGTGCATCGATGTGCCTGTATGATGCGATCGAGGTAAAGAAGAACGGGGACAGTGAGGACCGGGCGTATGCCGGTGTCAATGTGGTGCGCGATTCGTTTGGAAATGTGATCCGGATGTATGTGCAGAAAGGTTATGCGGGAAACCGGCTTCTGTATGTGAAGGATAAAGAACAAGAGGGGGAAAATAACAATTATACACGATATACGCAGGATGACTGGTTCAACGACCAGGGGAAAGGCAGATGGATTCTCAAGCGGGTTGAACGCGAAGATACAGACATTTTATATTACGATCTCGGGACTCTGGAGGTATTTACGACACTCCGGGGTGTGCGGTATGCCTATAACGAAAAGGGCGAACTGGTGCGTCCAAAAGACGGCGAACCGATCTATGCGATGAAAGACGGCGTTCCATTTCTGGAAATTGTAAGCCCCAGCTATGAAGAACTGGCGTACAGCCGGAAAGAAAGGCGGTTTGAATACGTTCCGTCCGGGACAAAATTCTATCATCTGGCATCAGACGGAAGCCGGGACAGCGAGGTAGAACCGTACACGGGAATGGCATATGTGACGGAGGAGAAAACCGGCAAAACATTGGTGTGGGTGGTCCGGGTATCGAAGGATCGCTATGGAAATGTGATTGCCAGGGATAAGATAAAGACTGGCCGCGTGGCAACGATGTATGCTGATACGGAACAGGAATACACGATTGGGACATATGACGGAGGTCTGCTGCAGCCCCATGTCAATCCGGTTTTGAATGAAAATGGGCTGCCGGTTTATTACCAGCGTTCCGATCAGACCTATATCAAAGGATATCCCGTTTATGATCGGGATGGCGATTATGTGCGTTACCGATACAGCGATCTTCTCAGAGCTTACAATGCCAATGCATGGGATCTGCAGTTGAAAGCAGCGCTCTATGATATTGGAAATGATCCGGAAAAACGGGAAGATGACCGACCACTGTACCATCGTCAGGGTGAGGTGTATCTGATGGAAAACAGCTGGATAACCGGGGATGAAATTCCAAACGATCCGTTCCATACACGGATCGGAGATGGGCAGGTGGACGTTTTAAAACGCGTCCCGGTGGGAACGTATATTTTAGAGGAGACGCGTGCCCCATCCGGCTATGCGAAACGGATGCCGGCAGGGCTTACGGTAGAGGAAACCTGTGAGGTACAGGAGCTGCGCCTTATTAACCGTCCGATCACGGTGCAGATCGAAAAGATCGACGCGCCAGAACAATATCAGCAGACAGTCCGGGACTATGATCGCATTTTGAACGAATCAGATTCTAAGACCTGGGAGGAAGGAAAAGGGGGGTATACGTTTTCAAGTGTGGAAGGAGCCGTGTTAGCGCTCTATCCGGCAAAAAGAGTTGCGAGTGATGATTTGGAAGCACATCCGTCCGGGTATTATCTGGAAAAGAAAGGGGAACTTCCGGCGAACTGGACAGTACTAGATGAGAGAAACCAGAAAAAGACAGTGACTGCGAAATGGACCGTCGGAAAGACGCCAATGGCATGGGAGGGGATTCCGGCAGGCGATTATATTCTCGGGGAGATAGAGACGCCTCCGGGATATCTGACAAATCAAATAGAGGTGGAAATCCAGGAAACTTCTAAGCTGCAGCTCATCACGATGCAGGAGGATCATATAAAAACCGCCTTTTTCAAATATGAGGAGAAGGATGGAAAAAAAGAATGTCTGCCGAATGCATATGCGGCGGAGCTGACCCTGTACGAGGCAGTGACAGATGAAAATGGAATTGTCATGGAAGCGGATGGAACACCGCGCTATGACCGGGAAAAACGGGTGACGAGCTGGAAGACCGAAGATGCGAAAGCCTACAGCCAAGGAAGCGACAGCTTTGCAGCCCGCTATCAGAAGCTGTATGCAGAATATCACACAAGGTTTAACACGGTTGCATGGTGTGGATATACCGCTGAAAAACAGGAAGAAACGGCGACAGAACAGGGCGAATCAGTGCGTCAGCTCTGGAATCTGGGAAATGGTTCGCAGGTGCTTGTTCAGGTAACGAAAAATCTGCAGCCGGATGGAAAAGCAGGCTACAGCTATGATTTCCGTTGGAATTACCAGACGGAGGGGACTCTGGTCAGTTATGATACCTCCGATGGGATTCACCGGATTGATTATTTACCGCTGAATCCGACGAAAAATGATTTGGCTTCGAACAGAAAGAAAGGCTATTACGTTCTGGTGGAGACGAAAACACCAAGCGGCTATCAGAAAGCAGCACCGAAGCCGGTGATTGTCGAAGAAACTGCTGAAATTCAGCTTTACGGGCTGGAAAACAGGGCAAAGTCTGTCTATATTTCCAAGCTGGGAAGCTCAGGAGAGGCATCCGAAGAGGCAATTTATCTGGCAGGCGCAGAACTTGCTGTTTTCCGGGCGGCACAGGATGGAAGCCTGATGCAGGAAAAAGAATATTTAGTGGAACGCTGGATTTCTGGATCGGATGGAAAATTTACAGAGGAAGAAGCAGAAAAACAGGCAAGGCAGGCAGAGTACCAGATTGAAAGGGAAAAGAACCGGGCAGATATGGAGATACAAAAAGCCAGGAGAAAAGCAAAATCGGAAATGGAGGATATGAAAGAAATACAGTTTTTCTGGGCTTGGGGATATCTTTGTGTCATATTCTTTTCACTTATTCAGAATGGAGCATTTCAAAGGGATTTAATGCAACTGATTATGTTGCCAGTTAATTGGTGCAGAAAGTATGCGATATGGTTTGAACAGCTGGATTATATGGGATATTCTACGGGAGAGGTAGTTTTTGAACGAATATTTTCAAGTGCTGTGATTATGGCGGGAATTGTCGGGGGTGTATTTCTTGTATGGGGCGGAATTGAACGGTATCGAAAGATATGGGATGATATTTATAAAATGGTTTTGATAGCCAGCTTTTCCTTTATTGCGGTATTAGGAAACTTGATACGGGAATATTTGCCATTTAATCTGCTGTTTGTGATTTTTGTCATAAATGTAGGGGCTGTTCTGATTAGAATATATTTGAATAATAAGAATGTTGGCTATTGAACAATAAATCGAATTTATTTGCTATAATGAATTTCTATATTTTCTTGTCAGTCAGTCCTAACGGTGTTACACTGAAAGAGTATAGAAACTCAAACGATGTTACCTATTGTAGGGACTGGAGCTTTATAAGGTAACATTTTTTTATATGAGAAAGTTAGATAAAACTAATTGCTGAAGGAGATAAGCTATGATGTTTTATGAAAGAGGAGACAAAAGTAAAAAAAGCAGCGGAAGAAAGTGGACAGGTGTAATATGAGAACAGTAACAACAGAGGACAATCCATATAAGGTTGCTGGAGATATACTTTTTGCGTCTTCGGAAGTGGAATCGGATTTCAGAAGTGTTGATTTATATGGATCTTCTGTCCGGAGAAAAAAAGAAGATGCTATATGTTCAAGATTTCATCTTGAGAATGAAAGTGGTACAGGAGATATCGCCGTATATCAGACATTTCCAGGAATGGAGCTGGTCTATAATGATATGCATATGGAATATTGTAATAAGATGCAGAGTCCACGTCCTGGATTTATTGAAATTAATTATTGTCGGGAGGGGCGGTGTGAGTGTGCGGTTGGAGAGCGTAGTTATTGCTATATGGCAGCGGGAAATTTATCCATTTGTACCTTGCATAAGAAATCACATACATCAACATTTCCTACTTCCCATTATCATGGGATAACGATAACGATTGAGTTGGAAGAAATTACAGATGAGATGAGAAGAATCTTGAAACTTCTTTCTATTAATCTTACTCGAATTTCAGAGTTTGCAGGAAAACAGGATTTTTATATGGTTCGTGCAAATGAAACTGTCCAACATATATTTTCGGAATTATATACTGTTCAGGAACATATAAAGCCTAGTTATATCAGAATAAAGCTTCTGGAGCTTTTATTGATACTAACAGAAATGGATTTTGACAGGATTAAGAACGACTATGTTTATTTCTCAAAATCGCAAAGGAACTGTACCAGACAGATTCATGATTTTATTGTAGGACATATCAAAGAACATTATACAATTGAGGAGTTGGCAGAGCGTTTTGAAATATCACCTACGGCAATGAAACGTTGTTTTAAGGGAATGTATGGTGCACCTGTTTATGCGTATCTCCGGACTTATCGTTTACAAATTGCTGAAAAATTATTACGGGAGGGGAATTTATCTGTAGGTGAAATCGCAACAGAAATCGGATATACAAATCCCAATAAATTTACTTCGGCATTTCGAGGTGAATATGGAATGACACCAACGGAGTATAAAAAGAATGTCTGATTGGATAGAAACTAGTCTGCCAGGTCATTGAGTTTCATATTAGTACCAGATAAAATATGTATTGGTTAGATAATACTAACTAATGCATATTTTTTATTTAGGAGGATTATAATGAAACAGAGAAAATTATTAACAAGTTTGTTTTTAGCAGCAACTTTGTCTATTTCTTTATTGACGGGATGTGGAAATACAAGCAGTAGCACATCTGAAACAAAGCAAACAGAAAACAGTGCTACAGAAGAACAGACTACAAGCGTACAGAAGGAAAGTGAAACTGATGAGAATCAGGATGCAGCAGATCAGCTTTTATGCGATCTGAAAGGTACTTATCAGGAACTGTGGCCGGTTATTCTGGCAGATGAATACGATCAGCTGTGGCTCGATGACAGTGCTGCAATTGTAGGAGAGGATAATGCTCAGGCGGCTGTTGAAAAAATGTCTTCTATGGTAACTGGAACAGTCACCGGTGAAGAAGCAGTGGAAACCTACAAGGATGGAAATATGGCATACGACTGTGAATTTTTACAGAATATAGATCAGTTCACGTTTGACGGAACAACAATATCTGGTGTGGATGAAGAGGGGAATGATGTATTCAGTCATTCTTATCATTACGTAGGTATGGAAGAAACGCGTGGTCTGTACATCTACGAAAGTGATGATGCTGATTCCGGCGAGTTTACCTATTTCTGTATCGCTCCGGATACGATGAAAACTACATGGCACATTGAGTTCAGATATGGAAGTGACCTGGATGCATTGGAAAAATATGATGCAGGTGAATATGCTTATTGGCTGGCAGCAGGAATTTCTGTTGACTATACGAAAGCCGATGTTGAGAACTGTATACAGTTATTCTGTAAAGAGAATCTGTCTGAATAGTGAAAATAAATTTGAGTCGGTGGAAATCGGAGAGATTCTGATGCCACCGGCTTTTTGAGGAGGATATAAGGTCATGAGCAAAAAGAAAAATGCCGAGTTATCCCGGATGTGGGGATTTGCAGGGAAACGTCATTGGTTGACTATTGCCAGCTGCATTCTGGCAGGAATATCCACGGTGCTTTCTATTATTCCATTTGTCTGTATCTGGTTTGTGATTCGGGATATCTTGTATGCGATGAAAAAGGGAGATTTGTCACTGGCAGCTTCCAGTGGGCATTATGCGTGGCTTGCAGTAGCATTTTCGTTACTTAGTATTTTATTATATTTTGTAGCATTATGTTGTTCGCATCTGGCAGCATTTCGTACAGCTACCAATATGAAAAAAGAGGCAATGCACCATATTGTCACGTTACCGCTTGGATATTTCAGTCAGAATGCCAGTGGCAGACTTCGGAAAATTATTGATGACAATGCTGGACTGACCGAAGGGTTTCTGGCACATCAGTTGCCGGATCTGACCGGTGCAGTTGTTATGCCGGTTGCAGTCATCAGTTTGTTGTTTGTCTTTGACTGGAGACTTGGAATCTGTTGTTTGATTCCACTGGCAATCAGTGTATTTTTCTTAAAGAAAATGATGGGTGGAGATAATGCCGATTTTATGTCGGGATACATGACCGCACTGGAAAATATGAATAAAGAAGCGGTAGAATTCGTTCGTGGAATCCCGGTTGTAAAGGTATTCCAGCAAACCATTTACTCATTCAAAAACTTTCATGCAGCGATTGAAGAATACAAAAAATATGCCAGTGGATATGCAATCTGCTGTCGTATCCCATTGACGGGATTTAACATTACTTTAAATGGAACTTTTATTTTGTTGATCCCGACTGCACTGATGCTTTTTTCGGCAGCAAGTGGACAGGCGGATCGTCAGAAACTGTTTTTAGATTTCCTGTTTTACAGTCTGTTTACGCCAGTTTGTACAACAATGATGAATCGAATCATGTTTGCAAGCGAACAGTTAATGGCGGCAAAAAGTGCAGTAAGCAGAATAGAAGCAATTTTGCAGGAAAAACCGCTTAAAGAATCAAATACACAAAAACAGCCAAAGGATGCTTCTGTTGTATTCGAGGATGTTTCTTTTACTTATCCAGGTGCTAAGAAAAAAGCATTGTATCATGTAAGCTTCGAAGTCCCTGATGGTAAGAAAATTGCATTAGTCGGAGCTTCCGGTAGTGGCAAATCTACAGCGGCCAGTCTGATTCCACGTTTTTATGATGTGCAGGAAGGAGACGTCTTAGTGGGTGGTGTGGATGTTCGTGAGATTGCTAAAAATGACCTCATGGATCAGATTGCATTTGTGTTCCAGAACACCCGTCTTTTCAATGATACCTTACTTGAAAATATTAGAGCTTCCAGGCCAGATGCCACACGTGAAGAAGTGATGAGAGCGGCAGAAGCAGCACAATGTCAGGATATCATAGAGAGACTTCCAAATGGTTTGGATACTATAGTTGGAAGTGGAGGAACCTATCTGTCGGGTGGTGAAAATCAGCGGATTGCATTAGCACGTGCAATTCTGAAAGATGCACCAATTATTATACTTGATGAAGCGACAGCTTTTGCAGATGCGGAAAATGAGCATCAGATCCAGCTTGCCTTTGAAGGACTGACCAGCGGAAAAACAGTACTTATGATTGCACATCGTCTGTCCACGATTCAGGATGCAGATATGATTCTGGTCTTTGGTGATGGAAAAATAATAGAACGAGGCAATCATGATGAATTGCTGAAACAGAATGGTGTCTACGCATCCATGTGGAAAGAATATCAGACACAGATTATCTGGAAGGTTGGAACGACTGTGAGAAAGGAGGAAAATCATGATTAACAGATTACAGAAAAAATACGCTCTGAGTGTCCAGGGTGCAAAGGATCTTTTTAAAGCAATTGTTTATTCTGTACTGGCAAATATCAGTCTGATGCTCCCGGTTGCCCTACTTGCAATAGTATTAAATACGATGCTTCCTATGGCTCTTGGAATGGAAGAAAAAGTGGCAGGATTTGCAGGATATACAGTTGTTGGAATTATCATTTTAGTGATTATTTTTGTCCTTCATTATCTGCAGTATACAAAAGCCTATATTGGTACCTATGAGGAAAGTGAACGTAGACGCATTACACTTGCAGAAAAGCTCAGGACGTTACCGCTTGGATTTTTCCATGAACGTGACCTTGCTGATCTGACAAGTACAATTATGGGCGACTGTGCCAGTTTTGAGCATGCGTTTTCCCATACAGTTCCGCAATTTTTTGGAGCACTTATTTCTACAAGTATTGTGTGTCTGGTACTTCTTGTTATGAACTGGAAAATGGGAATTGCTCTTTTGTGGGTTGCACCGGTGGCATTTGCAATTGTTCTTCTTTCACGCAAGTGGCAGGAACTGCTTGCAAAGAAATATATGACAACAAGAATTGATTTGTCAGAAGGAATACAGGAATGTCTGGAAACGGTACAGGATATTAAGGCATGTAATCAGGAGAAAACTTATCTGGAGAAACTGGATGCGAAATTGGATGCAGCAGAAAAAGCGCAGATTTCCAGTGAAATGGTCAGTGCGAGTCTTCTTACAACCGGTCAGATGGTCTTACGGCTTGGACTGGCAACGGTTATTGTTGTGGGAAGTTCGCTGATTTTAAAGGAAAAAATTGATCTGTTTACTTATATTCTATATTTGATCGCAGCCTCCCGTCTGTATGATCCACTTTCTGGAGCTATGGCGAATATGGCAGAACTTTTTGGTGTGAATTTACAGGTAAAACGCTTGAAAGAAATCCAGGAATATCCGTTAGAAAACGGGCAGACAGAGTATCACACCAAAGGATATGATGTGATTTTTGACCATGTGAAGTTTTCTTATGAAACAGGAAAAACAGTTTTAAAAGATGTATCTTTTACTGCAAAACAGGGACAGGTGACTGCATTAGTAGGACCATCCGGCGGTGGTAAGAGCACCATAGCAAAACTGGCAGCTAAATTCTATGACGTGGATGGTGGGAAAATTACACTTGGTGGTGCAGATATCGCAAAAATTGATCCGGTCGCATTGATGAAAGATTTTTCGATTGTTTTTCAGGATGTTGTTCTTTTCAATAATACAATTATGGAAAATATCCGTGTCGGACGAAAAGGTGCAAGTGATGAGGATGTTATTGCTGCAGCAAAGGCTGCAAAATGTCATGATTTTATCGAAAAATTGCCGCAGGGTTATCAGACGGTAATCGGAGAAAATGGTTCTACGCTTTCTGGCGGGGAGTGCCAACGTCTTTCCATTGCCCGTGCACTTTTAAAAGATGCACCTGTTATTTTACTGGATGAAGCAACTGCTTCTTTAGATGTGGACAGTGAAACACAGATACAGGAAGCGATATCTGAACTAGTCAGTGGGAAGACAGTTCTGGTAATCGCTCATAGGATGAGAACGATTGAAGCAGCGGATCAGATCGTTGTTCTGGATAAAGGTGTTGTGGCAGAAAAAGGAAACCATGATACGCTTATGAAGAAAAATGGTCTATATCGTAAGCTGGTTGATCTGCAGACGGAAGCAGCAAATTGGAAACTTAGTGTATAGAACAAAAGGCACTGAAAACCATAGAATTATTGGTTTGCAGTGCCTTTTTTGAGCAAAGAGAAAAAATACAGTGAATTTAAGTTTTGCTAAGTTTCACTAAATTCTATTCGTTTGATTTCCGCCACTGTTTTGAGGGTTTCCGTTTTCCACAATCATCACAGGTATACGGCCAGTTGATTTTCCATTCAAAATATTCATCTCTGGTAATCACACCGGATTTCAGTTCATCCATTCGAACCACCCATTCTTTCAGAAAATCATTCAGAACTCCATAGTCAAACCACATACAGACAGGTGCATGAGCCGGCCAGCTATCATTGTCATGGTAGTAAACGGAAGTGTCTGCTACTTCATTGCATTTTTCACCGGGAAATTTCTTAGGGAGAAACAGATGCAATGCAGATGGATTAAATTCATCCAGCCAGAAAAGCAGTTCCATCATTTCGGAAGCGTCACGTCCAGCGGTATCATAGAGGGTATAAGGATTAACATCAAGAGCCTGTGCCATTTTATCAACCAGATCTTTTTTTGGAACACGAACGCCTTTTTCATATTGTACAATTCTATGCTGATCGGTCAGTCCGATCTTCTCTGACAGTTCTTTTTGTGTCATTTTCCGGAATGTCCGGATTTTTTTTAGTTTCAGATTAAAATTCATAAAGTCACCTCTGCATTAGTCCTGATAAACATTCGTTGAAGATAGTGAAATCAAGAAATGAATAACTATTTGTCCATATTATAACACAAGATAGCAGAAAATCAATAAAAAAGAGTACAAAAAAGAACCTAAAACGTATGAAGTGCTATTGACATTAGCAGTAACGGGGGATATAATGGCATTAAATCGAAATAGGTACAAAAATGTATACCTATAAAACTTTTGATTGTTGAACCTTGAAAATTGAATGAGCTGTATGGGTGCCTTTCGGGGCTTAAAGGTAACACAGGATTCCACCGCTGTATCAGAGAGTAGTATGTGGAAACCGAAGATACTCCGGCAACGGCTGGTATGTTTGAGAAGAAGCTGCCAGTATTCAGAAAGATTTCTGATAGAGGTCAATTGTAACGTTGACACCGCCATATACAAATGGAAGCCAACACGCCGAACAGAATGGAAAATCATCGTAAGAAGTCCAAACAAAAAGTATATGTACTGACAACGGGCATAACCGCTGTCTGGGAGGTGATGCAGAAGAATACGGAGGAAAGGAGGTATGTGCATCATGAGAAAAACAACAGAGTATAAGGCTGAGAACCGTCTGACGGTAGATATTGAAGGATTAATGGCAATGTTATCCTGCGGAGAAGTAACTGCAAAGAAAATTGCAGACTATGCAGAAGCAAGAGTGATTGTTGGAAGACGTGTTCTTTATAACGTGGATAAGATAAAAAAATATATTGATGCAATGGCAGTGTAATGAAAGATGAGAGGATAAAATACAACAACTTTCCTTCGGAATGAAAAGTAAAAAAGGGAAAATATTCCTGTAAAACAGGCAAATAAAAATTAGCATTTTGCAGGAATTTACCCTTGGAAATCATAAAATATTATGTTAATCTGTGAGCAGATATCAGGCAGTAAATGACTGATACCGACAGGACAAAAATCATTCCGAATAACGAAAAATGAAGTGAAAGGAATGATTGATATGGCAAGAAAAGATAATAAAGGCAGAAATTTAAAAACAGGTGAATACCAGCGCCCGGATGGACGTTATGAGTATCGTTACAAGGATGAAATTACCGGAAAGCGTAATTCTGTTTATGCAGCTGATCTGGTGAGTCTGCGAGAAATGGAAAAGAAGATCAATAAGGATATGGATGATCTGCTTATTACAGACGCATCAGTCAAGAAGCTGACGGTAAATACGTTGTTTGAGCGATACATGGCAACAAAGAATATCAAGGAAAGAACGAAAAAGAATTATATCCGTATGTGGGACTACCGGATACGAAATACTTTAGGAAATATTCGTGTTGTAGATTTTAAGACATCTCACGTAAGGACGTTCTTTTCCGCATTGTCAGATGAAGGACTGGCACACAGTACGATCAAAGGTCTTTATGGCTTATTGAATCCCAGTTTTGAACTGGCAGTGGAAGACGGGATTATCCGTAAGAATCCGGTAACTGGAACACTTGGAGATTATGGGGCTCCGGCAAAAGAGAAAGAAGCACTGACACTGGAACAGCAGGAAAAACTTCTGAAGTTTGTTGAACAGAGTAATGTGTATAAGCCTCATCTTCCAATGATGCAGGTTATGTTTGGGGCTTGCCTGAGAGTGAGTGAAACCATCGGCTTAACCTGGTCAGATGTGGATATGAAGAACAGGGAGATTCATGTAGGTGGACAGCTTGTGTATTATGAAGGTGATGAAGGATATTGTTTCCATGATTCAGAAACCAAAACGGATGCAGGAATCAGAGACATTCCTATGACACAGATGGTATATGATGCGTTCCGTAAGCAGAGAGAACTGAATCTGATGCTTGGTTTGCAGAGTAATGTGGAGATCGGTGGACGTAGTGGATTCATCTTCAATACAAAGCATGGACGTCCGATCATGCCGGCGGGAGTGAACAGCTTTCTGAAAAATATTGTCAATGCCTATAATAAGAAAGAAAGCAAACTGGCAGAAGAAGAGAAGCGAGAGCCGGAGCTGATGCCTCCTATTTCATCGCATACCCTTCGTCATACGGGATGTACCAGACTGGGTGAGAACAATGTCAATCCTAAAGTTATGCAGTATGTCATGGGCCATTCGGATGCACAGATCACAATGAATGTCTACAATCATATTGCAGAGAAGTCTCATGTGGAGAACGAGATGTCTAAAATGAACCTGCCAGAAACCGTACCTGCTGTGGTATAAACCATAAGTCGTTGTCGTAAAATGTGGTAAGAAAATCAGACGAATATATTTTTCCAAGAATTTGTCGTAAAAATGTGGTCAAATCAAGAAAATCGAGTGCGAAAGCAAGTGAAAAATCCCTGTGAAGCCCGTAAAATCAAATCTTCACAAAATCTTCACAAAAAATTAGCACTCACCTCTTGACAGTGCTAATTATGTGTGTTATATTACAGCTAGAACAAAGGAAAGGAACAAGGAAATGAGAACGAGCTTGTTGCCACCGATGTTTTCACATAGATGTTAAGATAATACGAAAAGGAGAGATGACTTATGTATATGCCGAGCATTTTTAATAATAGTGTATTTGATAACTTTGATAACTGGATGGATTTTTCCTTCCCGAGCTTTAACCAGAGACTGTATGGTGCTTCCTCTTCCCAGCTGATGAAGACGGATGTCAAGGAAACCGATAAGGATTATGAAGTTTCCATCGACCTGCCGGGATTTAAGAAAGACGAACTTCAGATTGAGCTGAAAGATGGCTATCTGACCGTCAGCGGTTCGAAAGAAGTTACATCGAAAGATATGCCGGAGGAGAATCAGAAAGATGCAACGACCGCAGAAGCAGATGCCTCTAAGAAGGACGCTAAAGCCGAGCAGAAAACCGTTAAATATATCCGCCAGGAACGCTACAGCGGAAATGTAAGCAGAAGCTTCTACGTCGGCGAGAACTTGGAGGAAAAGGATATCCATGCCAAATTTGAAAATGGCACTCTGACCCTGACCTTCCCGAAAGAGCTGGAAAAGAAAGCGGTTGAAGAGAAGCATTTCGTTTCCATCGAAGGTTAATAATCAGATAGGCAGCTGCGGCTCACACATTGTGTTGCCAGCAGCCAGATAGCTTCAGAAGCTGTCGCAGGAATGCGGCAGCTTCTATCATACCCAATTTTTTATCACAACCTAAATAATTGAAACTTAAATCACTGCATCTACGGAGGTGATAATCGATGGCAGAGAAAAGAGACTATTATGACATACTGGGGATAAAGCGGGACGCCAGTGCGGAGACGATCAAAAAGGCATTCCGGAAACTTGCCAAAAAGTATCACCCGGATTCCAATGCCGGTAATCCCCAGGCAGAGCAGATGTTTAAGGATGTCAACGAAGCCTATTCGATCTTAAGTGATCCAGAAAAGAAGAAACTCTACGATCGCTTCGGTCACGCCGCATTTGACCCGAACAGCGCCGCATACGGCGGAGCTGGCGGTGCCGGCGCTTCTGGAAATGGTCCATTTGGCTCCGGCTTTGGCGGTACCGGTCAGGGCGGTGCCTGGCACTATCAGAGCGGTCCGGGCGGTTATGCAGAATACCATTTTACCGGGGATGACTTGGACGATATGGGTGACATTTTTGGAGATATGTTTGGCGGCATGTTCCACGGCAAGAGTTCGGGCGGCAGTTCCCGCAGCCGACATTTCACGGGCGGTTCCGGGTTTGGCGGTTCTAGCGCTCATTTTGGCGGCGGTTCTGGCTTTGGCGGCTTCGGCGGCAGTCAGGGCTTTCACAGCGCCGATTTCCGTGAGAAAGGTTCTGCCCTCACGTCCGATGTAACCATAAGCTTTGATGAAGCTGTATCCGGCTGCGAGAAGCTCATCACTCTGCAGAACCCACAGACCGGCAAGCGCCAGTCTTTACAGGTTCACATCCCAGCGGGCATCGATACCGGTAAATCTATCCGTCTGAAAGGAAAAGGCATGCCGGGAACCGGTGGCGGTGAGGCCGGTGATCTGCTCCTTAACATTACCGTGGCAGAAAAACCGGGATGGGAGCGCAAGGAGATGGATGTTTACTCGACCGTCCGCATTCCGTTTACCACCGCAGTCTTCGGCGGTGAGGCGCTGGTTTCCACCCTGTACGGCAATGTCCTGTGCAAGATCGCAGCCGGGACGCAGTCGGGAACCAAGATTAAATTAAAGGGAAAAGGCATTGTTTCCATGAAGAATCCGTCCATCCATGGCAATCAGTACGTGACGGTTCAGATCGATGTCCCGAACCATCTGACCCCCGAGGCAGAACAGAAACTTCGCGAATTTGAACACGCCTGCGGACTGAACAAAAACAGTCAGGGCGGACCCAACGGCAGGAGCGCAGCTTGACGGCTCCTGCCGTTTTTTACTGAACGTCTGTAAAGCCAAAAATATCATAGAATTTTCGCCCTATCATTTTCATATATATGGTTGTTATTTTCATAAATATGATATTTTAATTGTAGGCAATCCACAATTTCATCACTTTTTAATTGTCATGAAATTGCCGCAGCTATATATTCAACATTTTTTCACACTTTATACCTATCTTTCTTATCTATTTTATCTGTTTTTACCTCACTTTCATTTCTTTTTTTAGATATTTTGCAATGAATATCTTGTATTTTTCGCTCGTTTTATGTTATAGTAAACACATAATTGCATCGAAAAATATAACGCATTTTATTTCACATTTATGAAAGGAGTTTATACCTTATGAGCAGACTCGTTATACCTACTAACAGCGAGGCTCAGAATGTCGTAGAAGGGCTTTACAAAGATCTGGAACGGCGCATCATCGCCAGCCCGCCAGGTCTTTGTCCTGTCGACCTGACCGCTGCATTTTTAAAAATGTGCCATGCACAGACCTGCGGCAAATGCGTTCCCTGCCGAATCGGTCTCGCGCAGCTCTCCAATCTTCTGGAAGACATCCTAAACGGAAAAGGAACCATGAAGCATTTAACCATGCTGGAGGAAACAGCCCGTGTCATCGAAAGCACGGCTGACTGTGCCATCGGCTATACCGCTGCCCAGATGGTTTTAAAAGGACTGGACGGCTTCAAAGAGGATTTTATGGAACATATCTTACACAACCGCTGCCGCAGTAATCTTGATCAGCCGGTTCCCTGTGTGGCTCTGTGCCCGGCCGGAGTTGATATTCCGGGTTACATCGCCCTGACCGGTGAAGGACGCTATGCCGATGCAGTCCGCCTGATCCGCAAGGATAACCCATTCCCAACCGCCTGTGCGCTGGTATGCGAACATCCATGTGAGTCCCGCTGCCGCCGCAACATGCTGGATAATTCTATCAATATCCGCGGTATCAAACGTGTAGCTGTGGATATGGCAGGATATGTACCGGCACCGGTCTGTCCAACCTCCACCGGTAAGCGCATCGCGATCATCGGCGGCGGCCCCAGCGGCCTGAGCGCTGCTTATTATCTGCAGCTGATGGGACATCAGACCACTGTATTTGAAAAACGCAAGAAACTCGGCGGCATGCTGCTGTACGGAATTCCAAGCTACCGCCTGCCACGAGAGCGCCTGCAGGATGATATCAATGTCATTCTGGAAACCGGTGTGGAAGTCCGTCTTGAAACTTCGGTCGGAAACGATCCAGGACAGCTGTCTCTGGATGAACTCCGCAAAGAATATGATGCTATCTACATCGCCATCGGCGCTCATAGTGATAAAAAGATTGGTATTGAGGGAGAAGATGCCGGCGGTGTTATCTCCGCTGTCGAATTCCTCCGTGCTATCGGCGACGGCAAATATCCGGATCTTACCGGAAAGAAGGTCTGTGTCATCGGCGGCGGCAACGTAGCCATGGACGTAGCCCGTTCTTCTGTACGCCTGGGTGCAGACAAGGTGGCAGTTGCCTACCGACGCCGCAAAGCTGATATGACAGCTCTTCCGGAAGAGGTTGAAAGTGCCATGGCTGAAGGCGTAGAGATCATGGAACTTTACGCACCAGAGCGGATTGAAGCAGACGAGGACGGCCAGGTAAAAGCTCTCTGGGTAAGCCAGCAGATGCCGGGAGAAATCCGCGGCGGACGTCCTTCACCGAAGGCTATCGGCACCGACTCTATCCCGGTTGAATGTGATATCGTCATCGCAGCTGTGGGGCAGGGCATCGAAAGCCGTTACTTCGTAGAACAGGGTATCGACGCAAAATGGGGCATCATCCAGGCAACCGGATGGACCTCCATTCAGAATATGCCGGGTATTTTCGCCGGAGGCGACTGTGCAACCGGACCGGCAACCGTGATCCGT
>ERZ779922.1416-NODE-1416-length-16840-cov-2.817694_pt1 | contig 16840 bp, 14 predicted proteins | sample MGYA00511544_ERZ779922 | MGnify/ENA primary metagenome ERZ779922 (study PRJEB29588, sample SAMEA2154516) | human gut metagenome | biome: human gut; feature: human-associated habitat; material: faeces | place: Denmark | collected 2008/2010 ... | reverse complement strand
CCACTCAGTACCTGCCTCTCAAGCTTAACTACTCCGGCGTGATGCCCGTCATTTTCGCTACGGCCATCCTCTCCCTTCCGCAGGTCCTCTTCTCCCAGATCGCCCATTACAACACCACGCTGCAGTGGATCGCGACCAAGATGAATGACTGGCTGAATCCCGCTTCTTCCGGCTATTACATTATTTCCGGCCTCATGATTTTCTTCTTCTCCTACTTCTGGGTGGCGACCATGTTCCAGCCCTCCCAGATCGCGGAAGACCTGAAGCGCAACGGCGGCTATATTCCCGGCATTCGTCCCGGCCCCCCCACCGCCCTCTTCCTGGACCAGACCATGCAAAGGCTGACCTTTGCCGGTTCCGCATTCCTGACCCTCATTTACTTCCTGCCTTCCCTGCTGAATATCGGAGGCAATATCCCCTACCTGGTCACCCAGTTCTTCGGAGGCACCAGCCTTCTTATTCTGGTGGGCGTACTGCTTGACATGATGCGCCAGGTGGAAACGACTCTTCTTTCCCGCAATTACGACGGTTTCCTGAAAAAAGGCAAACTTAAGGGCAAATACGGGCACATCCAGGGTACCGGCGCCGCTGCGGGCAGCCGCACCGTTACCGTCATGTGGATTGTTATCGCCCTGCTTGTGCTGGCCGGAGCCATCGCCTACAACGCCATGCAGTAAGCCCCCCTTTTTTACTGAAAGTAAAGATATGAAGGAACTCAAGCATTTCATTCTGGTTGGGGCTCCCGCATCCGGCAAAGGGACCCAGGGCCGGTTTCTGGCTGATACCTTCGGCCTTCACTCCCTGAGCACCGGCTCCCTGTTGCGGAGGGAAGTGGAATCCTGCACGGAACTGGGCCGGAAAGCCTTGAGCTATATGGACAGGGCCATGCTGGTTCCGGACGAAATTGTCAATGACATGGTGCGCGGCTGGTTGTCAGAGATGGACCATGGCGCGTGGTTGCTGGACGGCTATCCCCGCACGGTTGCGCAGGCGGAAACGCTGGACCATTTTCTGAACCAGCGGGGAACCTCTGTGGACGTGGTCGTCTGGATGGATGTGTCCAGGGAGCTCATTGAACAGCGCATCATGCGCCGCCGGGAATGTTCCACATGCGGTTACGTGGTGCAGACGCCGGAAGAGAAATGCTCCAAGTGCGGCGGGAAAATGGGTTCCCGCAAGGATGACAGATCAGCAGTATGAGGATATGAAAACCCGGCTGCGCTATCTGTATCGAAACAGCAAGGGCAACGGATACCTCGAGCTTTTGGTGAATGCAGGCTCATTTGCAGATATGTTAAACCAGGCAGGTTATGTGGAACAGCTAAGCAGCTACGACAGCCGCAAGCTGGAAGAGTACCGGCAATAGAAAGAATAATCCCATGGCAGAACGAATCCATATCAAGTCTCCCGGCGAGGTAGCCAAGATGCAGAAGGCCGGGGCTGTAACGGCGGAAATCTTGATGGAGATCGGGGCCGAAGTCCAGGTGGGACGCACTACGCGGGAAATAGATGATATCGCGCGTGAAATCTTTAAAAAGCACAAGGTAGGCAATTCCTTTTACCAATACCGCGGGTTTCCCGGCCAGCTCTGCATTTCCATCAATGAGGAAGTGGTGCACGGCAGCGCTGGTCCCCGCCGCATTCAGAACGGGGATATTGTGAGCCTGGACGTGGGCGCTGTTGTGGACGGCTGGCATGGAGACAACGCCATGACCGTTCCGGTGGGTATGGTGGATCCGGAAAAACTGCGGCTGCTGGCCGTGACGGAGGAATCCCTGTTCCGCGCCATTGAACTGGTAAGGCCGGGCGCTTTGCTGGCGGACGTCTGCGCGGCGGTGGAAGGTTTCGTGCGTCCCCGCGGTTTTACCGTGGTTCGGGATTTTGTGGGGCACGGCATAGGCCGCCACCTGCATGAAGAACCCCAGATTCCCAATTACCGCCCCCATTACAAGCTTCCGCGCCTGAAAAAGGGGATGGCCCTGGCTATTGAGCCGATGGTGAACGCGGGCAGGCCTTCCGTTAAAATTCTGGATGACGGCTGGACGGTCGTCACGGCGGACGGCAAGCCTTCCGCCCACTTTGAGCACACGGTTATCGTAACGGACGGCGCGCCCCTGATTGTGACGGACCGCCCCCGCATCGCGTTGCCGGAACAGCTCGGCATTGCTCCTTTGTAACTTCAGCCCCCTCCAGGGAATGACGCCGCCGGTATCTTCCGTTCCCGTGATTCTGGAGAAGACCGCCGCCCGCCGGATGGTGTGGGTGGATGTGGCCCGCGTGGTCGCCTGCATCCTGATTATTGCGAATCACATGGCCTTTTATTCGGCGGAGCTGTACCGGTGGATATGGGCGGAGTTCCTGGCGGCGCGAACGCCCTTTTTTCTGCTGGCGGCGGGCTACTTTGTGGGGAGAGGCTCGTTCGGCCCTCTGGATGGAGGAAGCCTTTTCCTCTGGAGGCGGAGCTGGTTTCTTCTCCGTCCGTATCTGGTGTGGGGGCTGGTTGCGGCCGTCCTGATCGGCTGGTCTCCCCTGCATGAATATTACGCGTCCTACCGGCCTATGTATGAATGGCTGGAAGGAGAGGAGGGCGCCGGGTTCTGGCCCGCTCTCGCGGCGTTCGGACGCTGCCTGGGCATTGCCGGGCATCCCGTGGACGCGCCTATGTGGTTCCTGCGCGATATTATTATTTATACTGCTGCGGCTCCCCTTCTTTACCGCTTGGGAGACTATCTGCTCTGGGCGGGCATGGTCATGCTGTCCCTGAACTATTTTGCGCTGGATCTGGCGGATCATGATTATCCCATCGCCAACAGCCTGGGATTTTTCCTGTTGGGAATGTATGTTTCCCGGTATTCCCTCCCGTTCCTGACGGAGGCCGTGCGCCGGTACGCTGTGCCCTTTCTGGCTGCCACGCTTGCGCTTACCTGGTGGCTGGCAGGCCACCGGGACCAGCACAACTCGATGCTCATCGCCCTGGGCATGCTGGGGCTGATGTCCCTGGCCATTCTGTTCACGGAATGGTTTCCGCGCACGGCCAGATGGGTGGCGGGGTTGGCTCCGGCGTGTTTTTTCATTTTCGGGACGCATTACATCGTCATCATCCTGTTGCGTGAAAGCGGCTGGATTACATGGAAGGGGGAAGCGTGGGACATGCTCTGGCTTTGTCTGGTTCCGGTCATTTTCGCCGTGCTGGCGGGGCTTTTTTTCTGCATGAAAAGATTTGCCCCGCGGCTGGTTCCCCTGCTGGGGGCCTATGGGAAATAGCCGTCTTGAAGAGCCGTTCCGCCGGGACGGGAAGGGAGCCGCGCTTATCTCTTGCCGTCAAAAGGCAAATCCCTTATTCTTTCCTTTGCTGGAAGGGGTGGAAGCGGCTTTTTTGTCACGTTGCCGTTCTTGCTCCACGGCCGGGAAACAATACATGGTATGGCAATGATTCAAGGCGAGCAGGTTCAGGATTCGGAATTATCAACTCAGGCGGTGATCTATCTGGGCCCGAGCTCCATGAGCCTGATGGTGGCTGAGGCTGTCCGGGACAGGATTCGCCTGCTGGATTTCCTTCAGCAGCCCGTCCCGATGGCGCGTGATATTTTCCGGTTCCACCGCATTTCCCGGCATACCATGGACCGCTGCGTGCAAATTATCGGCGACTATCTGGAAATTCTCAAGGAATACGGAGCCGGCAGCAAGCTTTCCGTCCGGTTCATGATTTCCAACATCATTTCCGAGGCGGATAATGTGGACGTGTTCGTGAACCGCATGCACGTGGCACACGGCCTGCGGGGGCGCCGCATTGACGACGGCAAGATGACGCGCCTCATCTACGTGAAGGTGCAGGAGGCTCTGGCCCAGTATCCGGGATTCAGCAAGAAAAAGGTGCTTGTGGTCCATACGGGGCCGGGCAATACCCGCGTGCTTCTGTTCCAGAAGGGGCGCATCGTGCGTTATTCCTGCTACAGGCTGGGAACGCACCGCACGGGGGAGGCCGTCGGGGAAATCGAGTACGGAGACGATGTGGCGGAGCTTTCCATTCTGCGGGAGCACATGCGCGGACAGGTGGACCAGATTTGCCTGGATTACGGGGGCGTGAAGGGCCTGGCGGGCCTGATCGTCATCGGCCAGGAAATGCAGCAGCTCCGGGACCGCCTGGCCCCCACGCCGGAAGGCAAGGTGGCGTGCTCCTCTCTGGCGGCGGAGGCGGAGCGGATGTCCCGCACCACTCTGGAACAGCGCATGAACGTTTACGGGGCGGATTTCGCCGGGGTGGATTCCCTGCTGCCCGCCGTCTTGATGACGGAAATGATTGCCCGCAGCCTGAACCTGGATGACGTCATTATTCCCGCAAGCGGTTATGATGAGGAGTTTTCAAGCAGCCTGATACGCGCGGAACAGCATCCGGGGGATCTGGAGGCGGAGGTTCTCCATTTCGCCGGGATTCTGGCGGACAGGTACAAGGCGGACAAAGGGCACCGCGAGCATGTGGCGCGCCTGTGCATGGAGATGTTTGACCAGCTTCAGGACCTGCACCGCCTTTCCGAGCATGACCGGCTGCTGCTGGAAGTGGCCTCCATCCTGCATGAGGTTGGCTCTTTCATCAACCAGCAGAACCACCAGCTCCATTCCCAGTATATCATTCTCAACAGTGAAATTTTCGGCCTTTCCCGGGATGATGTGGAAACGATCGCCCTGCTGGCCCGCTACCACCGGCATGAGGTTCCCGCCAATTCCGATCCCATGTACGGGGAGCTGGAGCTGAGGGACCGCATGCGCGTAGCCAAGATGGCCGCCATCCTGCGCGTGGCGGACGCCCTGGAACGCGGCCATGCCCAGCGCGTGAACGGCGTCCGGGCGCACATCCGCGGGCGCATGCTGGAGCTGGAGCTTCAGGGCGTGCGGGAAACCGCCGTGGAAGACCTGGCCCTGCGGCTGAAGGGCGACCTGTTTGCGGATATTTTCGGGTATGACGTCGTGCTGGCGCCCCAGCGGTAGGCTGATTTAAAAAACTTCCATTTTCCATTTTTCCCATGTCTGACGAATATATCAACAGAGAACTTTCCTGGCTGGAATTCAACCAGCGCGTGCTGGACCAGGCCGTAAGGACGGATCTTCCCCTTCTGGAACGCCTGAAGTTTCTGGCTATTACCGCCTCCAACCTGGATGAGTTTTTCATGGTGCGCGTGGGCGGTCTTCAGATGCTGCGGCATTCCGGTTCCCGCGTGAAGGATATTTCCGGGCTGACGCCCACCCGCCAGCTGAAAGCCATCCGCTCCCGCGTGGGCCGCATGATTGAGGACCAATACCGCCTGTTCCATGAGGAAATTCTGCCGTGGATGGAAATCAACGGCATCAATCCCCTGGCGATGGAGGATCTCAGCACTTCCCAGAAACTGACGCTGGAGCAGTATTTCAACAATCAGATATTCCCGCTTCTGACGCCGCTGGACATGGATGCTCCGGAAGCTCCCGCGCTGCCGTCCCTCAAGCTGCTGATGGGCGTGGAACTGCGCGACAATGAGACCGGGGAGGTGCGCTCCGCCGTGGTGGCCCTTCCGGACGGCCTGCCGCGGCGCGTTCCCGTCCCTTCCGCGGAGGCGGAGCGCTACGTGATGCTGGAGGACCTGGTCCGGGAGTGCATCGGCACCGTTTTTCCCGGTGAAACCGTTCTTTCCGCAGCGGTGTTCCGCGTCACGCGCAATGGGGACATTGCCGTGCAGGAGGAAGACGCCCTGGACCTGGCGGATGAGATGGAGGAAGTGCTCGTAGCCCGGAAATTTTCCGAATGCGTGAGGCTGGAAGTAGAGTCCTCCGCGCCCGCCCCCCTGCATGACAAGATCATGCGGATTGTAGGTGCCGGGAAGGAGGAGACTTATGACCTCAAGGGTCCCCTGATGCTTTCCGACTTCATGGAAATGGCTTTTGCCCCCGGCAATGACCAGTTGAAGGTGGAGCAGTGGTCCCCGCAGCCGTCCCCTTCCGTGAATCCGGCCGTCAGCATTTTTGAAAACATTGCCGGCGGGGACATTCTGCTCAATCATCCCTATGAAAGTTTTGAACCCGTCCTGCGCCTGGTGGAGGAGGCAGCGGAAGATCCGGACGTCATCGCCATCAAGCAGGTGCTGTACCGTACCGCCAGGAACTCCCGCATCGTGGCCGCCCTGAAAAAAGCGGCGGAGAGCGGCAAGCAGGTGACGGCGCTGGTGGAGCTGAAAGCCCGTTTTGACGAAGCCCGCAATCTGGAAAAGGCGGAGGAGCTTCAGCGTTCCGGCGTGCAGGTTGTTTACGGCGTCAAGGGGTTGAAGACCCATGCCAAGATTTGCCTGGTGGTCCGCCGGGAACAGGGCATGCTGCGGCGTTACTGCCATTTCGGCACGGGGAACTACAATGAGACCACCGCCAAGATTTACACGGATATTTCCTACCTCACCTGCGACGACCAGCTGGGAGCGGACGCTTCCCAGTTCTTCAATTCCGTGACGGGGCGCACCAAGCTCATGCGCTTCCGCAAGCTGTATCCCTCTCCGGTGTTGATGAAGGCGCGCCTTATTGAACTTATTGAAGGGGAGGCGGAACGCGCGCGGCAGGGGGAACCCGCCCGCATTTCCGCCAAGATGAACAGCCTTCAGGACGTGGAAATTATTGACGCCCTGTACAGGGCCGCGGACGCCGGGGTGGACATTGAACTGAACGTGCGCGGCATTTGCTGCCTGAAAACGGGCCCCCGGCCCAACGGCAAGGTAATCCGCGTAGTCAGCATTGTGGACAGGTATCTGGAGCACGCTCGCATTTTCTTCTTCCACCACGGCGGCAACCACCAGCTTTTCATCGCCAGCGCGGACTGGATGACCCGGAATCTGGATAAAAGGGTGGAGCTTATGGTGCCCGTCACCAACGGAAAGCTGGCCCGCCGCCTGAAATCCATTCTGGACGCCTGTTTCAGGGACAATGTCCAGGCGTGCAATATTCTGCCGGACGGCACTTCCGAACATGTCGTCCGGAAAAAAGGCCAGAAAGCCTTCCGTTTGCAGCAGTACCTGACCAAGGAGGCGCGCCGCCTGGCCAAGGACAAGGAACGGGAACGCCAGCAGATGCTGGAACCGCACACACCGCATTAAAGGCGCTCGTCATGGGCGTCTGAAAATCAGCCGGGAACAGTCTCCGGAGTACGCCGGTTTTCCGGAGAGGGAGGAGGAAGCCGGTTACGGTTTTCTGCCGTCAAGAATGGACAGCAATTTTTTCAGCCACCTGATCTTGTCCCGGCGTTTCCGGAAAATATGGCCCCGGGAGAAGAACAGTTTCCATTGCTGGCCGCGGATATGGCGCCGGAGTAGCGGGGCCAGCCCTTGGGAAATCGCATCCAGTTCCTCCCGGAACGCGGGAAGCCTCTTTGCTTCCGGCCACCAGAAAAAGGAGTACAGGATATAGTGGAACTGCCCCATGGTTCCGGGGGTGTCAGGGAGCCGCCATGGTTTTTCCGGGCCTACCATGTGCAGCAGTTTCCATGAACGCCCGCAGGATATGGACGGAACGTTTTCAAATTCGGTTCCGCGCAGGAGCCGTGTTTTTTCTTCATCCCAGGTCCAGGACAGGAATTGGAAGTTCCATTCCGGAGGCAGCGTCGTCATGTCTCCGTGCAGGGCGATATTTAAGATGTCCTGGTCCGGATAGGGGAAGGGTTCCGGGCGGTTCCGAAGCTGTTGGAGCAGCCGGTGTTCCAGGTTGCGGCGGCGCATCTGGTCCAGATCCAGCACCAGGACGCCGGAATTGCAGTAGGAAAGGGGGGAGGAAAGGTAGTTGCCCATATATTCCAGATGGGGATGCATCGTTCCTTTTTCAATGCTCCAGAGGGCCAGGCCGTCTCCGGCCGCCGCTACGGAAGCTCCCCGCAAATCGGAAAAATACAGTTCGGCTACGTCTTCGGCCAGCAGGACATCTGCGTCCAGATAAACGATCCTGTCGTACTGCGGGAACAGGCTGCCGGCCATCAGGCGGGCATACGCAAGGGGGGAGTAGCGGTCCTTGTTGCCGTTTTGAAAGAGATGGCGGAATTCTTCCGGAAGTTGCAGGAAAGAAAGGGAAACCTGCGGAAAGGGGGCGGCAACCTGGTTCAGCTCCTGTATTATTCGCGCGTCCATTCCGTCGTGAACGATGTGAATGTCATAAAAGCGTCCGGAACTGGCGTGAAGGCAAAGGGTGTGAATGGCTACGGCCAGGGGCAGGCCCCAGCCGCCGGTGGCGGAAAACATGACGGGGATGCGTGATTTCTCCGGGGATGCGGGAACGGGCGGGGCTGTCATGGCATCGGGGAATTTCATGGGAAGGGTCTTGAAAAAGGGGCTGAGGGAAGGAATAGGCCGGGGAGGGAAAGAGCATGGAGGCTCCGTTCAGGCCGGAAAAGGGATGTCTGTTATTTGAAGAAGGGAGAATCTGAAGTCTTTAAATGCCGGGGCCGGGATTTTTGCGGGGGGTAACCGTTTTTCCCCGCATGGAAAATAATTTGGCGGTTTTCGTTCATTTGTCCGTTTCATGGTTCGGGGCGGCTTTTCGGGCATTCCTGTTCCTTTGGCGGTTCCTGCCGGGCGGAGAGAAGGGGCAGGAGCAGTCCGGCTGTTTTCCCTGCCTGGTACGCGCGGTCCGGAGGGGAGAAATGGAAGGGATCTATATACTGCGCCCCCTGCATGAAGTCATGGTGGTCTGAAAGAACCGCGCCGGGCAGGGAAGATGCCGCCTCGCAGACAATGGCATTAAAGGCGGTGATGATTTTCTCTTTTTCTTCATTCAGCGTGCCGTCCGGCCCATCCATGATGGACGTACTGGTTGCCAGGATGAGGAAACGGCAGCGCTTGCTGAGCTGGGAGACGAATGCCATGTAATTTTTGCGGAAGTCATCCACGGAAATGGCGGAGACTTTATTGGTGACGTGGGAACCGAAGGAAACAATGACGGCTTCGTATCCGGCGGAGGGAAAATATCCTGCAAGAGTGGGGAGATAGTCCGGATCTCCGGGAATCAGCGTGGAGGAGAACAAGTCAATGTCTTCCTGAAGTTCTGAGGCAAGGGGCCGCCACAAATGCCGCATGACGGAACCGCCAATGAGCAGTATGCGCGCCTGCCCTTTTTCTGAATGAATGGCCGTAATCCAGTCGGTTTCCTCACGGTAATGGGGAGGGGCCGCCAATGTCCTCCAGCGGGCAAGCATGCGTTCCTTCCGGCGTTTTCTTCTTTTCTCCAGCAGGCGGTGTATTTTCCCGGAACGCCTTCTCACCCACGTTTGGCCGAAAGGCAGCCGGTGGAGGATCTGTTTTCCCAGATTCCGGTAAGCTTCCGGGAAATCTTCTTCCCCGGAGCCGGGCAGGGGGCGGTATTGCAGCATATCGCCGCAAAAGTCAATGAATGGAAGGTTCAGCTTGCCTGCCAGCGTGCGAAGAAGGGCGTTCCAGGCTTCAAGGACGCCCGGTTCTTCCGCGTAGGGGTGCCGGGCGCTGCCGTAGTCGGAGGGCGGGGATGACAGGAGGATCAGGCGGCGCGTCTGTTTCCGCAGAAAGGCGAAAAGCCTGCAAAGCATATCTTCGGCGCTTTCCATGGGCCCGCCCCCTTCCGGGGGCTTTTCCATGAGCCTGCCGTTGGCCGGGGAAAGATGCAGGGGCGGCCACATGAAAAGAATGATGCTGTAGCGGGCGCCGGAAAGGCTGTGCTCCATTTGCCGCCACAGGCGGGGATGGTTGAGCGGGAAATTGAAGATGAGCGTGTCGGCGGCCAGTCGGGACGATTTCAGATGGCCATGGTTTTTTGCCAGGGCGGAACTGCCGATCACCAGCATTCTGTCATTGCCGGGCAGGAGGTGGTCGTGTTGCTGGTAGGAATAGATGAACACGGGAAAAACAGCAGTTACAGGGATGATCGGGGGAACTTCTTTGCAGAATAAAGAGTGTATCCGAGGATTTGGAGCGTGTCTATTCCGTTTTTGGAAAACCTCAGCCGGAACATTTTCCTTCTGGCGGTCTTGAACTTCCAGAAGCATTGAAGGAGGCGCAGGTAAATCCACCGTCCGGCCAGGGCGGCCTCAAGATAAGCCCTCTGTTCCCTGGGCATCCCGCAAACGTGTTCGGAAGTGATGTCCGCCTCCCGCCAGAGTTCCGCCCAATGCCTGAGCCGCCCGGCCGGCATTTCATTGTCCGGAAAAAGCAGGGGGACAATATAATTCATGTAGGCCGTGCGGTTGCTGCCCAGAACCCCCTCCCGGAGTTTTTCCCTGGTGAGCATCTCGAATACGGCGTAATAACTTGCGGGCCGGGTTTCCGCTTTCCGGTTGCGAGAAGAAACGGATTGGGGGCCGCCCAGCCCGTAGTGGTAGAGTTTTTCAGAGGTGAGGGCGACGCTGCGGCAGCGGGCGATGGCCCGGGAAACGTAAAGGGTGTCTTCTCCGCTGGTGAAGGAAGAAGGCAGGCGGACTTCCAGGGGGGCGGAACAGCCGGGGAGGAGCCGCCTGAACAATTTGCTCCAGACGACGCCGGTGATCCTGTCTTCCAGAAAGAGCCTGAATATTTCTCCTTTCTCCGTAAAGACGCCGTCGCAGGCGGTGTTTTCAATATGAAGGAGTTTTTCCTCAGCCATTCCGCGCGATTCTCCGCTTTCAGCCGGAAGGAAGGGGGAATAGGAACATTGGACCATGTCCGCCCCGCTTTCTTCCGCGAGCCGGTAGAGCCGTTCGTACATGTCCGGCTCAACGTAGTCATCTGGATCCGCAAAACCCAGGTAAGGCGCCGCAGCAGCCCTGATTCCCGCATTACGGGCTTCCGCCCTGCCGGAATTTTCCTGTGTAATCAGGCGGAAACGACTGTCTCCGGAAGCATATTTCCGGACGATGCCTCCGGACCCGTCGGTTGAACCGTCGTCCACGCAGATGATTTCCAGGTCGCGGAGGGTTTGTGCCGCCAGGCTGTCCAGACAGCGCGGAAGAAGGGACTCCATGTTGTAGATGGGGACGATGACGGAAATGAGGGGAGAGGGCATGGTCTGCTGTATAGGAAACGGGGTTATATCCGGAGCCATGAGCCGGGGATGAGTGCGTCATCCGTATGGTACCGGTCGCCTTCCTCCCTGTTGAACCAGATGCGCGGCGCGATGACGATTTTCTCCGCGTGTTCGTTGAGCCACGCCGCCCACCAGGAGAAAGTGCTGTTGGCGATGATGTGGTGGCGGCAGTTTCGCATCAGTTCCAGATCGAAGTAGGCCGGTGCCGCCGTCATTGATATCCACATGGACATGGGGCAGGGCGGGCCTCAGGTTTTGCCGGGCCCATTCTATGTCGTCCGAAAAGATGAAGTAACGCAGGGATTCCTGCGGAGCGCCTGCCGCCCGCAGCCTTCCTTCCATTTCAGCCATGCTCCGGAGGTAGTATTCCAGAGGCGGCGGAGAAAGGTAGGGGTTGGAGAGGTAATCCGTTCTGCGGATGTGCAGGGAAATGGAGCAGCATGAACGGATATCTTCAAGAATGCGGGCGTTTTCCGGAGTCAGGGGAGTTTTCAGACGGAATTCCCTGCAAAGCTGTTCCCGGCAGTGGAGGAAGTATTGTTCCGTCTGAAAATATCCCTTGAAATAGGTATGGCGGCGGGGAGGAGCCGCGAGACCGGGATCGAACCCGTGCCGTTTTTCCTCCCGGAAATGAAGATATTTGGGAGCGGCGAACAGGGAACGCAGGCAGGCGGGAATACGGGACTTGCGGAAAGCCCAGGGGGGAGGGCCTCCTTCAATGGGAAGGGAAACCCGGAAGTGATGGAGTTCGCAGACCCTCTTATCATCATGTTCATATGATGAGGCTTCCAGTCTTGCTTTTCCCCCTTGCCGGGAGAGCGCGAAGAGGAAGGCGTATTGGAACAGCTGGTTTCCCAGCCCTCCGAAAAGACGCATGACTATTATTTTTCCTTTTGCCATGTTCAAGCAGGGGAAGGGGTTAAAACGTGGTATTCCTGCGTATTTCCTCCAGCTGTTCGCGTACTTGCCGCAGCTGTGCCCTGCCATTCCTCCTCCATGAGGGGACAGGGCAGAAATGGAGGAGCTTCCGGCGGATTCCGGTGTTTTTGCCGGCCCTCCGGAGCCTTCTTCCGAAGTCTGAAAAGCCGGAGGATTGCAACAACAGGCGGAAAGGAAGATGCAGGGAGGCCCTCCGGCACTCGGCGGCCGTGCAATGGGCGGTCAGGAAGTCCCGGATGATGCTGTAAAGTATTTCCTGCTCCGGCGGGGAGAAAGGCATGCCAAGCAGCCTCAGTTCAAATGGTTCATGCTCAATAAAGCGGACGAGATGGCCGGCTTTTCTTTTCCAGAGATGGCGTTGTTCATAAAACTCTTCAATCAGGGAAAGCCACCGGGGGATCATGGGCAGGATGTCGGCGGTTCTTTTCCGTATCTGGTGGTGGTTGCCCTGTTCATGCTGGCGGTAATGGTAAACGGCCTCCGGACAGAAGGAAATTTTTTCTGTCAGCGCGAGCACGAAATGCGAGAAGAGGCCGTCTTCACAGGGGTGAATGCCTTCCGGGAATTCCAGATTGTTTTTCAAGGGGAACTCCCGGCGCAGAAATATGCCGCAGGTGGGCAGGGCGGGGATTTTGTCCGGCGGAAACCTGTCGCAGAACAGCTTTCCCGCTACGGTCAAATCGCTTGCTCCGCGGTCCGAGGCGTCCAGAAGATGTTTGAGAAAGGCCGCGTCGATGAAATCGTCGCCGTCAACGAAACACAAATAGCGCCCGGAAGCGCGCCGCATGCCCAGATTTCGGGCGGAGGAAACGCCTCTGTTTTTCTGTTCAAAATAACGGATTCTTGAGTCCGCCTCTGAAAAACGCCGGGCGATTTCCCCCGACGAGTCGGAGGAACCGTCGTTAATGATGAGGCATTCCCACTCCGCAAGGGTTTGCCGGCGTATGCTGCTGATGCACTCTTCAAGATATCGTTCCTGGTTGTAAACGGGAACAATGACGGAAACCTGGGGCTGTGGCGGGCAGGATTGGGTCATTGGCGGGACTGTTGAGGTTCGGAGGGGGAGCATGCGGCAAGAGCCCGCTTCGGGTTGGAGCGGGATTCCCTGTCAATATCCCTGCCCAGTTGGAGAAGCGCCTGCTGCATTCCTGCGTATTCCTCTTCCGTCTGCCTGATGGCGCGGAGCATGGCGCCGCCAAGCGTTTCTTCCCTGTAAAGGAGTGCGTTCCTGTCGTTGAAGCCGTAGAAGGAAGCGAATTTCTCATGGATGACCGGGATTTTCGCGAATCCGTAAACAAGCTGGGCGGAACCGGTGACGCCGGTGGTAATGTAGCGGTTATGCGCCGGATTGCCGGGATCAAGCAGGGGCAGGAAATAGTCCGCCCGCCTCATGGCCTCGTACATGGCGGGGAAGTCGAGCTTTCCGGCCACATGCAGGAAGGGGCGCAGATGGCCGGGGATTTTTCCCAGCTCTCCTTCCCCCACGATGATGACGGAAAAGTTCCTGTACCCTTCATTGCAGACGGTTTCCAGCGCCTCAACCAGGAGTTCGTGGTTTTTCCGCTGTGCGGAGAGGGACCCTACGGTGATGAACACGGGTTCGCGGTTCCGGGGCGCAGGCGGGATTTCCCCGAAAAAGTGCGGATTAACCATCATGCCCCTGGGAAAGGAGCCCAGCGTCAGCAACCGTCCCTGGCGGTCAAGTTCTTCTTCCCCGAACCGGGGGATATCCTTTAATTCATGTTCGACGGCCAGAAGATTGGCGAATTTGTCAAACCCCGTCATGTGAAGGAAACTTGCCCAGCCCGGAATGTCATAAAAGGCGGATGTTGATACCAGGATGGCTTCGTACCGGGTGAGGACGCGCGCTTTGGCCAGGCGCTTCCATGAAGTGCACATGGCCGTGAAAATATGGATATCGCCTTCCTTGAAACAACACAGGGGCGATTGTCTGGCCAGGCTGTGATGCATCAGGACATCAACGCGGTATCCCATGTCGAGCAGGTGGCGGCAGAAACCGGGGATGACTTCCCCGTGGCAATAGTTGGGTTCCAGAATAAGGATGGTACGGCCGGCCACTGGATGCCTGCGCCATGCGCGCATGCTTCGGCGGGCGTCCCGGTCATAGTCGGACAGGAAATCGCGCAGGAAAGTGCGCCATTTTTTACGCAGGTTCCGAAACGGAATACACATGGTCAGCAATCGGAGCATGACTGTCTGCGTATGTGTCATTGGTTTCATGGTGAAAAATTGCAGGAAATATAATGAATATCGCCTGACGCGGATGATGAATGGCCCTTGTTACCGTTCCGGGCGGTTTTTCCCCCGCCGGGTAAAAAAGAATACGTTGTGTGACGAGGGCTGAATACTTAATAAATTCATACTGAAAAGCAATATCAAAAAAACTCCTTGGCGCATGATGCCGGAGTATTCCTGACGGTTTGAATTTTCCGCCGTATTGCAGCCGTACCACAGCCCTCCGTTTCCGTTATTCCCGGGAACTTCCTTCGGGAGGCAGCCTTTGCATTTCTTTCTGGAAACAGTTTCCCTCTTCCGGTTGTTCCGTTTTTCAACAGATGGCGTTGCTGTTTTTTCTTGATGTGAATTTTCAATCCGGATAAAAAAGGATGCTTCCGCCATGAGCGTATCCGTTTCCATCATTGTTCCCTGTTATAATGTTGCCGCCTATTTGGACCAGTGTATGGAAAGCCTGGCCGGCCAGAGCATGGAAGATATCGAAATCATTTGCGTCAATGACGGTTCTTCCGACCATACGGCGGAGATATTGCGCGAATGGCGGGGCAGGGACGGCCGCGTCCGGGTGATTGACCGGAAAAACAGCGGTGTTTCCGCGGCGAGGAACAGCGGCATGGAAGCGGCTGCGGGAAAGTATATCGGTTTTGTGGACCCGGACGACGTGGTGGAGCGGAATATGTTCCGGCGCCTGTTTGATGCGGCCGTGGAAAAAGATGCGGACGTAGCGGTGTGCGGATACCATGAGTTCTGCGACCGCGGAGGCATGGATATGCCTGAAAGCGGCTGGTCGCCGTCAGCCGGGTTTTTCCCGGAAGAAAAAGCGGAGCGGTTCCGGCGGGGGACGCCCTGGAGCGGTGCGCGGGAACGGTGTGGAATAAGCTGATCCGCAGGAAGCTGCTGGAAGAAAACGGTGTGCGTTTCGTTCCCGGATTGCGCCAGGGGGAGGATTTGTATTTCTGTTTGATGCTGTTGACTGTTGCTCCGCGGCTCCTGATCCTTCCCGACCGTTTGTACCATTACCGGAGGGAACGCCCCGGTTCCGCCTCCTGCGGGCGGGATCCCCGCCTGGGGGATTTCCGCATGGATTTGATGGGCATGGAATCTCTGGCGCGTTTCTGGGGGGAGCGGGGGCTCCTTGATTCACCCGCCGCCTTCGGTCTGGTGGACTACTGCATGGAGTTGATGCGCAGGCATTTCATCATGAAAGAGGGAGCTTTTTTCAAAGCGTCTCCGGAAGACCGGGAAGTTCTGCTTTCCGGCTGGAAAAAGTGGCTGGAACTGGTGGGCGCGGAGAACGTCCTTCCCAGTCTGGACCGGTGGGACCGGGCTTTTTGCCGCCTTCTGCTGGATTGCCCCCTCCGGAGCAATTTTTTCTCTGCCCTGCATTCCCGCCTGATGTCGTCCCGCAAGGGGCGCCGGGGGGCTTACTATACCCTGAAAAGGCACCTGATGAAGTGAAAAGGGGGAGATTCCCCCCCCTTTCCCTGCTGTTCCGGCGCCGCATGGGGTTGCGGAAAGGCGGAATCCTGCCGGCATCCTACAGGCCCGTGTAGCACATCTGCTCTTTGAGCTGGGCCACCTGGAGGTCTTCCCCCAGATATTCCCCGATGGAGTAGCCGAAGAGCATGGCGGCGCCGGGGCCGTTGGCGGTGAGCATGTTGCCGTCCAGCACCACATTTTCATCTTTCACAATATGGGCGCCGGCTTCGTTGAGTTCCCGGTAAACGTCCTGGGCCGGGTAGGCCGTGACGTTCCTGTCCCTGACCAGGCCCGCTTTGGCCAGCACGATGGGGGCGGCGCAGATGGCGGCCACCAGCTTGCCCGCTTCATGCATTTTTTTGACCAGATGGATGACTTCCGGCGTGTCGCGGAGTACCCAGGAGCCCGCGCCGCCGGGCAGGATCAGGGCGTCCAGCTTGTCAGCATGGAGTTTATCCAGCATGGTGTCCGTGCTGACGGTTACTTCATGGGTGCTGACCACCTTGTCGGACTGGACGCCGGCAAGCACTACGTCCATGTTCAGGCGCCGCAGGATGTCCAGCGGAGCCATGAGTTCGATTTCTTCAAATCCGGGGGCGGCAAGTATGGCGACTTTTTTCATGGTTGGTAAGACAGGGGGAGGAAGAGGAACGTTCAAGGAAAAGAGCAGCATGTTCCGGTATCCCTACAGGAGGAGAAGAACCGGGTTTTCCAGCAGGGTTTTGAATTCGGCGGCAATGTTGGAAGCCTTGCATTCCGGCAGAATGCCGGCGTTCACGTACAGGGTGACGGGCAGGATGAGTTTGGACACGGGGCGCCCCGCTTCAATGCCCGTTTTCGGCGTGGTGCCTCCTATGCTGATGATGCTGTGGGGCATTTCCGGCAGCACGGCGCGCTGGGCTGCCACGTTCACGCCGCTGTCGCAAAGAAGGATGTTGGGCGCGACGCTGCCCGCGGGGAGCGGGCTCGTTTTCGCCTCCGCATGTGCGCCTAATTCACTCGAGCCGGATATTCAAAGGCTTGTGCTGGCGCATCTCCGCGAAAAAATTCATCTCGGTGTGCTGACGGGTTCACCGATAACGGATATGAAGCTGACCCTCGTTGCGGGGCGGGCGAGCCTGCACCATACCGAAGGGGG
>ERZ779922.1415-NODE-1415-length-16854-cov-2.339782_pt1 | contig 16854 bp, 9 predicted proteins | sample MGYA00511544_ERZ779922 | MGnify/ENA primary metagenome ERZ779922 (study PRJEB29588, sample SAMEA2154516) | human gut metagenome | biome: human gut; feature: human-associated habitat; material: faeces | place: Denmark | collected 2008/2010 ... | reverse complement strand
AGCCAACGGTTGATCATTCCGAAAATACGGTTTTTAGAGGGTGCGGAAGGACGCAGCAAGAGCGCACACATCGCCGGGCTCAGCGTCAAAGCGACCACAGTCGATATCAACACCGAAACGACAATGGTAATGGCAAACTGCCGGTAAAGCAAACCGGTAATCCCCCCCAGAAAACTAACCGGAATAAATACCGCAGCCAGCACGAGAGAGGTGGCGATCAACGCCCCGGGCAATCCCCGCATAGGTTTCTTCGTAGCCTCGTAGGCTCAAACCTTCTTTTTCCATATAACTCCCGACCGCTTCGACAACTACAATGGCATCGTCGACCACGATACCTATCGACAAAATCAATCCCAACAGAGTAAGTAAATTGAGCGAAAAGCCCAAAACCAACATCACCCCGAAAGTTCCGATCAACGATATCGGCACAGCAATCAGGGGCACCAGAGAAGCGCGCCAGTTCTGGAGCGAAAGAAACACCACCAACACCACCAGCAACAGCGCTTCGAACAAGGTTTTATACACTTCGTGGATAGACTCGGAAATGTAGCTGGTGATATCGAAAGGGATTTCGTAATCGAGCCCTTCGGGAAAATTCTTACTGATCTCTTTCATCGTTTCGCGCACCTGCCCGGCCACTTCGACGGCATTCGCACCGGGAAGGGTATAAATCCCGAGTACTGCGGCATTTTTACCGTTCATACCACTCTCGGTGGAATAGGAAGAAGCCTCGAGAGAGACCCGGGCAACGTCCCTCAAACGTACGATAGAACCGTCTGGATTCGCTCTGACCACAATCTCTTCGAATTCATTGACTGTAGACAAACGCCCCTGGGTAGTGATCGGAATGGTTATATCCTGCCCGGAAATAGGCTGCTTGCCCAATTCGCCGGCCGCCGACTCACGGTTCTGGTCTTTGAGGGCATCCTGCAAATCTTTTACCGTCAGTCCGAAATTAGCCATCCGGTCGGGCATCACCCAGATACACATACCATAATAACGGCTTCCGATATTGGAAACCCGTCCTACCCCGGGGATACGCCTCAGGATATCCAGAACATTGATCGTCGCAAAATTACTGAGGTAGATTTCGTCGAAACGGGGATCGTCGGAAGTCAGGGTCAGGGTCATGAGCTGATTCGAAGATTGCTTTTCGACGGAAATACCGTTCTGCACCACCTCGGCGGGCAAGCGCGACTCGGCCAGTTTCACCCGGTTCTGGATTTCTACGGCAGATAATTCGGGATTGGCCGAAATGTCGAAGGTGACATTGATCGACAAACCGCCGGAATTGGAACTGCTGGATTCCATGTAGAGCATTCCCGGCGTCCCGTTGAGTTCCTGCTCGATGGGGGTCGCCACAGCCTGCGAGACAGTCTGTGCACTAGCTCCGGGATAGGAGGCCGAAATTTTCACCATAGGAGGTGTAATCTGCGGGTATTGATCCACCGGCAACAAATAGAGGCCGATACATCCTACCACGACAATCAATATGGATAATACCGCCGAAAAGATAGGGCGGTCTATAAAGAATTCAACTTTCATCTTACTTCGTTTATTTCGTCTGTATTTTCTTCTTTTTTAGCCACCGTGCGGGGAGCCAAAAGATCACCGGGAGAAAGTTTGTGTTGTCCCTCGGTCACGACCATTTCATCAGGTCCCAATCCCCTCTCTACCACCACAAAATTACCGACTTCGGGTCCGGTTTCGATAAACCGTTTCTCGGCAGTACTATCCCTGCGCATAACATAAACATGAGCACCTCCCTTCTCGATAATAATTGCGCGGGCAGGTACCACTACGGCGTTTTCGCGCACATCGAGCAGCAATTTGACTTTGGTAAACTGTCCGGGCAGCAGTTTCCGCCCGGGATTGGCCAGTTCGGCTCTCACCCCGAAAGTACCTGTCTTGGGATCGACCTGAGGCTCGGCAAAGTCGACCAGGCCCTTCTCCGGATAAACAGAATTATCGGCCAGGGTGACCGTAATCGAGGGCTGCCAGGAACGGGTAGCGTCCTGCTCGCCTAATCTGACATTACGCTGCTGGCTGCGAGTCTTTAAATCGGGAAGACGCTTCCACGTTTTCAAATCTTTTGTCCGGGCAATTCCGGCCGAAGCAACTGCTGCCGACAAATCTCCCGGACGTGCATTGGGATCTTTGCGTTCGGCACAAAAGATACCGTAAATCCAGCCATCTTCATGTGCAGTAAGACGCATGTCATACATATTGGTATCGGGAATATCTGTTTCGGGCATCAAAATAGGATAGTCCCAAAAACGAAATCCGTCCACCGGGCTATCACTCTCGGCCACTGCAAAGAAAGACTTACGATCATCGCCTTCCACTCGCACCACCAAGTAATACTTTCCATTCAATTTAATAGCACCCGAATTCATCGTCGCATTGATACCGATACGCTCCTCCATATAGGGATTGGTTTTCTCGTCGAAGTCATATCTCCAAATCAAAGGAGCATGTTCGGCAGTCAACACAGGATACTTATATCGAACGTAAACCCCGTTATTTTTATTGCATTTCTCGTTTTTTCTTGAAATAAGAGCCTCATACTCTTTTCTCAATCTCTCTAACTCTTGTACCATAACCATATAATATCTTAATAAATAATCTTATAATCAACGGGCTATCAAAACCCAGTCATTTCCTCGTCCTTGTGTTGGCGATACGACTTCAAAAGCCTCACTTGTCTCGATATTTTTATAAAATATTAGTTCCCCGTTACGCGGATTAACCCACTCCAACCGAACGTTTTTTCGTTGAGTCCAACCGGACAGATTTACCGTTATGCTGTGACCATAAGGCATATAAAATAAAACATAATCTTTTCCACCGTATGCCACAGCATAATCGTCATCGGTCTGTTCCGGTCGCTCTATCAAATGTTGCAATGGTCTTCCTCGGAAAAAATCGATAGCCTCACACAATTTTCTGAAATGTATCATATCGCAAGCCCCGGCTAAATCCAGACTTTCTTTCCAAGTTGTTTGCGCATCTATCATCGGAGAATACTTATCGGAATACATCTGCCACACTTCATTACAACCGTAAGTATATCCGCAAGCTCCGCTAAACATACTTTGATACAATGTCATACGGACATCGAAATCATCGAATCTACCATTCTCCAATTTAAAATCGATAGGTATATTCTCATACCGAGGCTCCCCATCTAAGACTGGTTTGATCGGCTGTTTCTGTAAATCGCTCAGTAGCAATCGCCTATATATGGCATAATCGCGTTGAGCATGTCCGCTTTGGAACATATTGAAATCGAGCCAAGTCTCATCATGGAACCAAAAAGAAGAAGAATGTTCTCCTTGCGGGTGGTAAGTCATTAAATGCCGTTTATCACACTCCTTAATGCCCTCGGCCATCGCTTTCCAAACGGTAAAGTTCTTACCCTCTCCGCTACGGTCTCCGCCGATAATCCATATAATATTGGGAGTGTCGGCATATCGACGTCCGAGCCATCGGCCGTACTCACGAGCATTCGCCTCGTCGAATATCTCTGGTCCCGCCCCCCATTGTTTATCCACTTTATCACCCCACGTAGGAAGTAATCCCACATAAAGCCCTTTCTCCCCGGCTATTTCTAAAACACGATCTACCCACTTGAAATAATCAGGATCGGGAGTAGACGGAGAACCGTTTATCAATGGCCTGTTAATCCCGTCCGAACCATCGAGCTCAGACAATATAACCGTTTGAATTACCGTAAACCCTTTGGTTCGACGATTTTCCATATACAGTTCCACCTCCGGCTCGTTCAATCGATAAATCAACTCCCAAGCCGTATCTCCCAAATAGAGAAACGGAGTTCCATCAGCATGTTGCAAAAAACGCCCGTTAGGAGACACACACAAGTCTCCGTGAGAAAAATCGACCGATTTACCCGACCAACTATCCGCTCGTACTTCAACCAGAGCCGGGACAATCCATGCAAGAAACAATATGAATACACGCCGGGGCATATTGATCTTATTTTTGCGTTGTCAAATATTTACCCACTACTTCCATCTGCGGACGGTCTTTCCCGTCTACCGGAGTAATTGCCATAAATTCGTCTTTCGGCCACCACGGTCCGGCAGCCCAATAACAACCGTTTATATCGTTTTCCTGCAAGTAAGACAGAAATTTATCCAATACAAGGTTCCAACGCGAATCACTATCGGGAATACCATACTCACCGACCATGCCTTCGAATTTATTGACTTTCAGCCATTCCACAAAGGGACGCACACGGTCTATACCCTTTTCAAGATAGCAAGAATCTTCATCATATCCACGTTTGTAAGTACCGGAAGCATCTGCATCGAAATAGACATGCGCCTCGAACGCCAACTTATCGGCAGGATCTTTCAAATATTTCAACGTATCGCTATACTCCAACCAACGCTCGGCAGAACACCAACTGTCACCCCCCACCATAATGCGAGTATCCATATCGACCGCACGAATGGAGTCAATACACAATTGCGCCATCTCGAACCAAGTCGTGCAAGAATCCAAATCATGAGGTTCGTTCATCAACCCATAAGCATAAATATTGTCAAATGATTTAAATTCCGTAGCCAGCGATTTCCAGAACGAAGCCAAATGTTCCGGTGTCAACCCGTTTGTCCCGATAATCGTATGCTCGCCATTCATATAACGACGGCAATAGTTATGCAAGTCCAACATGACAACCATGTCTCGCTCTGCTGCCGCAGCGACAAATTCTTTCATTTTGTCGAGATCATGACGATTCAGTTCTCCGTTCAATTCATATTGTAAACGTTCCCATTTAAATGGAAAACGCACTAATTTCAACCCCTTCTCATTCCAATAATCCAAATCGGAAGCCTGAGGATAGGTATAATCGGTATTATATACACCCGGAAAATTAGAACCGAAGTCGGCACAAGCCATATTCACACCATAAGGTTTACCTTCCGTTTTAGCTACCTTATTGCTACAACTGCACAATAACAAACCTAACGCAACTACAAAAACTACTCTTTTCATACAATATCTGTTTTCCTAATTTATATTCCAACCTTTCACGCAAACCGGATAATCGACATTCACCTCGATAATTTGCGACTCTCCCGGATCGAGCCACAAATAATTTTTCGACGCGATAAATTCATGTGCATATCCGGGGGATTCCACATAGACGCCTATGGCCGGCAGTTTCCCGACATTCGTCACCGTTATCTGTCGCCCATCTCTCTTCATGGTAATCTCTGTACAAGGCATCGACATAATTACCCCTCGACGAACTTCATAATTGGTAAAATAATAATTACGAGATAATCGTTTACCCTCCGAACAAACATCGACAACAAAAAACAACATGGTCGATTTCGTCTGTGCTCGATTCAAATCGAGATTACCCAAATTTTTTACGGTTTCCAATTCGCTATGCCCATTGAACTCCCGACATACGACAGTATCCAATCGATCATTATAAACTGTCACCGATACCGTGTAATCTTTACCGTTCAACCGACGGCAATCATCGAGCAAATACAACGGCAACGATACTTCTTGGCTCGACAAATTCGTCCGGTCGAAAAGCAAAACACCCGTCAATGGTGCAAAAGATTTCTGCACGAAATAATGTACCGGTTTAATCGCTCCGTAGTAATCGACACTCGACCAAGAGACACCCGGATAATTATCGTTCATCTTGTAATAAAGAGCTCCGGTTGTTTCGGGCCACAAAGTACGAGCCCGTTCCAACGTATGCCTTACTCCGACAACTTGTGCGAGCTGAGACCCCGTAATAAATTCGCCCAATGTGGTATCGGGCATGAAGTATCCCGAATATTGCGAGAGCTTGCCAAACTCTCCCATTGTCCCGAAAATAGGAGTATGATGGCGGAAATGATCACCCGGACGAGACGGCCATCTATCTTTCTCTTCGGCCAAATAACGTCTCACACTCTCTATATGCGGTAGAGAAGCAATTCCGAACTCTCCCCAAAACGGAGAAGTCATATTTAAATTATGATTCAAATGAGCATCGTCCCACCAGCAATTGTAATTATGATCGCTGCCGCCCCATGCCTCTCCTCGGTGAAACGGGCGGGAACCGTCGAGCTCCAAACTCAAACGCCCCATCATATCGATAGCCGGCCCGAAAGGTTTATCCGATTCGTTACCGGCGCCCCACATAACCAAAGAGGGGTGGTTTCGGATACGTTTCATATTCCTCACTACCGTCTCCTGTAACATATCGAACGGTTGCGTATTATGGCTGTTCCACGCCGTAGGCCACTCTTGTATCACCATAATGCCATACTTATCGCACAATTCATAAAAATCATCGGTTTCGGGCAATCCTCCACCCCACGCTCTCATCATCTGAATATGCTGACTTTTAGCAATACTCAACAAGCGGTCATATTTTTCTAGCGAAAAATCCATCAAAGCATCCATCGTACACCAACCGGTTCCCTTCACGAACATAGGTTTACCATTAATGACGAAAGTCCAATTATAACGGTCTTCTCGCTCGCCTCCCGGAAACGGAGCCATGTCGATCGTACGAATACCGAACGATGTCTTTTCCACATCGGGGCGAGCTCCGTTACGAGGAATAAATGCGACCGTCATATCGTAAAGAGACTGTTCTCCCATATCGTTAGGCCACCAAAGGCGGGGAGCATCTATTTTGAAATCGAATGAAAACTGTTCGGTTTTCTTCGACGAATTAATTTCATGTTCAAAGAATTGAGGAGCACCTTCAAAATTTTTAGGCACGACCCTAATTTGTAATTTCCCTTTTAGCGGTGCATTTATTTTTTTGAGAGTTACTGCCAACCGCATATCGCCCTGCAAAGAACGGGTCGATACAAAAGGCGCCTCTATTTCCACCGGAGCCTGTGATTCCAGTTTTACCGAACGCCAAATTCCCAATGACGGAATTTGAGCATAGTGCCAACCATAAACACAATTAAACACCACGGTATACTTCCAACTTTCATTAGCGTTAGGGGGCCAATTCCCTAAAAACATCTGAGGAATCGGATCGAGTTTCACCACAAGCGTGTTCTCCTTTTTCAAATATTTCTTCACAGCGAAATCGGGTCCTCCGAACATTCCCTCGTGAGAACCCAGTTTTTTCCCATTCAGCCAAACGGTACAACGATTCGCTACACCGCCGAATGAAAGAACAGGATTTTCAAGCGGTTCATTCAATGTAAATTTTTTACTAAACCACCATGTCTTATAACTCTGTTGCTCGGCAATCGAGTCATTTTGCCCGATATAAGGATCGGGGATAATACGATTCATCAACAATGCAGTATGTACACTTCCCGGTACAACAGCCTCCACGGCATCGGTCCAAACGTCTTTAAGACGTAATTTTTCATCGCCGCCTTCGGCCATGAGCCATGTTCCGTCGAGAGAAAAATACTCTCGATTTCGAACTGTATCGACCGACGAAACCGGAATCATCGAGATTCCCGGCAACTCCGAGAGAATGTATTTCGCAGCAAAACTTTCCCTATCTATTTCGTCTAAGGATTTCCCGGCTTGAACGGGAAATCCTGACAAAATAGACACTAAAATAAGAGAACTACCTGTGATGAATCTTTTCATATTTCTGATTAATATACTTGTACCGTAGTTTTATATTTCAACAACGTTGCCAACTGAGGACGATCTACCGTATAATTATCGGTAGGTTGTACAGCCAATTTATAATCGCCCCAACGAGGGCCGGCCGACCAATAAGTACCATTCACACCGTTTTCTTGTAAATATTTCAAAGCGGCATCGAGAATATCCAGCCAACGACCGTCGTCATCGGGCACACCATACTCCCCTACAAAACCACGTTTGCCGTTTTCTTTCAACCATTCGACGAAAGGCCGCAGACGAGCCACACCGGTTTGAATAGTCGCACCGTCTTCATCGTACGATCTGGAATAATTTCCCGAAGCATCCCAATCGAAATAAACGTGAGCTTGGAAAATCATGTTGTCATAGGGATCAACCAAGTTTTTCAATCCGTCACTCACCTCTTTCCAACGGCTGGCCGAGCTATACTCATTACCGCTGATGACCAACATAGTCTCGGTATCGACCTCACGAATGGCATTGATACAAGCCTGTGCAATGGTCTCCCACGGCGTTGTGCGCAACATGCCATAAGGTTCATTCATGATGTCGTACCCCCAGATACATTTGTAATCTTTGAACTCCGCAGCCAATTTTTTCCACACATCGCAGAAGTTCTCAACCGTACATTGAGCATTGCCGATAACAACGAACTGGTTATCGTCAGAGTTCACACCATTGGAATAGACGCAATAACGACCGAAGTTGTGCATATCGAGCAAGACTTTCATGTTCAAGTCCTCGGCTGCTTGCACGAATTCTTTCATCTTGGCCAATTCCGTAGTGATAAGCGGGCCATTCATTTCGCTTTGGATACGCTCCCAACGAAACGGGAAACGAATCATACGCAGTCCCTTCTCCTTGAAATACTCCAAGTCTTTTTTGGTGGGATAGCCATAGTGCGTGCCGTCAACACCGGGATATACATTACCAAACTCGGCTCCCGACATATTCACACCGAAGTATTGGGTATGTTCGGTTCCACCACCATTACCGCCGTCTCCCCCGGGGCCATCTTCATTGCCGCAAGAAGTCATCAATGCAGCGGCAAAAACAAATGTCAAAATTTTTTTAATCTTCATAGAAATAAATAGTGTATAGTTTAATTAAAGCGATAAGCCGGGGCAGGACGTTGTCCTACCCGACTTATCACAGTTATTCTCAGCCTATTTTTTTAGAAAAGCGGAAGTTGCACATGCTCAGGTCGAAGTCCATGGCATCGGTCGGCGTGAATACAATTTTCCACTCCGTGTTATCCGGTGCCGGGCTACAGCCATCGGGAAGAATCGTATTTTCACTTACCTCGTCCAAGCCTATGCGCATAGTACGCCACCCGCCATAGGTATTGACAGGAATTCCACTCGCACCAGGCATCCACATGAAATTACCCAAAGCTATCCGCGTGGTCGAGTTCAATGGATAGGAAGCATTCGTGCAAACCTCGAAGCATAGGTTATACGCAGCAGGATCGGCAGCCTCATCGGCCGGCACTTGAATGTAGCCTGCCCACAACACCATCCAACCCCAAGCGCCCACATTCCCGTGGAAACGCAAGTATTTCATACCCTCATTCAACGGTTCGGGGTAACCATCTCCCTCTGTACCATCACACAAAAAGTTGAGAGTATTATCGGGGAATTGGCTGGAATGAGTAAATCCACCAGAACCCGGCCAATCGTTGAAATCGAAGATTTGATGTCCAGTATTCATATACGGGATAGCCACCGGCTCAGCCATCTCACCGCCCTGAATGGTCAGGTCGGTATTGGGCTGGGCGTTGGCGGGGATTTGCAGCGTAATATCCGAGCGGGTAGCGTCGATTACGGTACAAATCGCATTGCCTATGCGCACATCGGCCTGTTCGACGGTAATACCGTAAAGGTCGAAGTTATCGCCCGAAATCACCGTCGTATCGCCGGGATTGGTAAACTCATTTTGCAAACCGTCGATTTTCAACTCAGGTATCGATACCGTGAAAGGTCTCGATACCGAACCGTTCTTGGTCGTGATGTAAAGCATATCGGTCACCTCGCCCGGCAACTGACGGGGAACCGGAGCCAACAACATGTCGTAACGAGCATAAATCTCTTTGGGGTCGACCTCCACATCATTGAATTTGACCGACACTACATTACCGAGATTTTTACCTTCGACGCGCACCATGTCCTCAAAGTCAGCGCCATCGATTTCAAACTCTTTATCGTTGGCCAGCACGATTTTTGTAATCTCAGGAGCTCCGTTGGAAGGGATATCGTCTTTTGCTTTGAGGTCTTCCACTTCCACAACGTCCTGACAGGCGGAAAAGGCAAACAGCACTGCCGCCCACGCAGCCATATATTTTATATTTTTCATTTTTATCAATTTTTCGGTTATACACTAATTAACTCCAACCGGGATTATTGCTCGAAATAGCTTGGTTCGTGAGAACTTCGAGCGTAGGAATGGGGAAGAGCAGGTGTTTCTCGGAACGGCTCTTCACGTTTCCGCACACGTCAGTTCCACCCAGTGCATTCATCGCTTGCAAATAAATACCCCAGCGAATCAAGTCCCAACGGCGATCGCCCTCCATGGCAAACTCCATGGAACGTTCCTCCAAGATAGCCGAGCGCAAAGCCGATTTGGTCGAATAATTTTCGAGTTCGCGCGGCGTAGCATTACTTCTCTTACGCACGTCGTTGAGCAAACCGATAGCCTCGTCATTCGGGCCTTTCAACTCGTTCGAAGCCTCTGCCATAATCAGAATAACATCGGCATAACGCAAGAACGGATAGTTGGCATCGGTACGTTGCAAGGTTTGATCGGTCACTTGCTGGCTGTATTTCGTCGTGAAGGCGAAGAACTGCTCCGAACCGCCCTCGTCGCAACGCCAGCCGGCGGTTACCTCGGGATTATCGAACGGAGCCTCACGGTTCATTACCATCTCTTGCCATTTACCGAAGTTGGGGAAGTAGGAACCGCCGCCCCAGCTGGTATCGGAGCCTTCGCGAATCCAGCAGTGCAGCACCCCTTTGTCTACCCGGTAGTCGTTTTCTTCGAAGAGGAGATACCAATGTTTGCTGTTACCCACCGTGAGGCTGTTTTCAATGTGCCCTTTTTCGTTTGTCATACCGCAATAGTGGTAGGTAAAGAGTGTTCCGTACAACTCGTCGCCCGACTTGGATTGCAGGCTGAACAAATGCTCGCTGCACGTTTTACCGCTGGGAGACCAAATCAAGTCGTAGGATTCCAAGTTGTGCGTACCGTAAACGCCACCTTTCACATCCTTGGCCACATCGTAGGCCAGTTGATAATACTCTTGCGAATTGAACGACTCGTAACCGGCCACTTGGTCTTTGGCGAAATCCATAGGAACCGGCTCGGTATACACCTTCGTGTTGGTCCCGTTGATGTTCTGCATCACAAATTGCGGACCGGTTTTCACCGTTACGATTTCACCCTCGGACATGGCAGCCGAAGCAATCGTAGCATATACCTTTGCCAACAGACCGGCAGCCGAAGCAGCACACACGCGACCGGCTTGGAAATTGGTGTCGGTGTTTTTATAAAGCATGTCTTTGGCATCGTCCAACAGCGGAATAATAGTTTGCGTATAGACATCTTTAATAGGTATACGAGGGCTATTCGTATATTGTTGCGACTGGTTCACACTCACCGAATAAACGGGTATATCGCCATAGGCGCGCACCAGCATGAAATAGGCCCAAGCTTTCAAAAAATAGCACTCGCCCAGCACATTATCGCGGTGTCTGGCAGTGAGATTCTTCATCTCATTGATTCGCTCGATGGCTTCGTTGGCCCGATTGATCACAGAGTACATACCCGTCCATACTACGTCACAATGGTTGTTCGAACCTTGAAAGTTACCGTTACCGAACTGGTCGAACTGCCAAGTAGCACCCGACACATTGTCGCAATCGTAGTCGAAAGGACGGGGCATATTCCCGTAACGGAACATGGAGGAGTGCAACGTTTCGTACACACCGGTCGTCCACATATCGGCTCCGTCGTCGGAATCGGGCACATCGTCGGGAGAGATAAAGTCGTAGGGTTTTTCTTCGAGCATATCTTCGCACGAAGTGAAGACCGGCGCTGTCGCCATCGCCAACCCCAACATGGTCACATATATCGATAATCTTTTCTTTTTCATTGTCTTGCAAATTATAACGTTACTTTTACACCTAAACTGAATGTCCGGCTTGCAGGATAAGAATAGATGTCCACACCACGGCGGGAAGCATCCTGACCGAACGTATTCACATCTGGATCATACCAACTGTAACCGGTAATCGTAAACACATTGTTCACCGTACCGAATACCGTCAAATTCTCTATTCCTTTGCAAGGAGAACCGAAGTTATAAGCCAAGTTGATGGTTTTAAGTTTCAAATAAGAGCCATCTTCGACGTGACGATCCGAAATTCTCCATTCACGAGTCTGAGCCATCGTGGCACGAGGCCATTTGGCATTCTCGGTGTTATCGGGAGTCCAACGACTTTCATACGCAAACTTGGGTATGTTGCTCACACTCTGCATGGAAATGTTGGTAAGGTTGGCATTGAAGATGTCGTTACCATAAGTTCCCTGGAAGAACAAGCTCAGAGTCAAGTTTTTCCAACGGAAATTACCCGTAAGACCATACGTGAAATCGGGGTTGGTATCACCGATAATAGCACGATCCTCGGTCGTAAGTTTACCGTCACCGTTTACATCGAGATATTTGATTTCACCCACCATACGTTGAGCCTCTACGTCAGAGACGTTGGCATAGAGAGGATCAGCGCGCACCTCGGCAAGATTATCATAAAAACCGTCTTCTACATAACCCAATATCGCACCGATGGGTAATCCGTTACGTTGAATAAACACCTCTTTGGCACTATACCACAGATTGTTGGCATATTGGTCGGCGGTGAGACCACCGATGCGATTACGGTTGAACGCGATGTTGGCGTCAAAATCCAATCCCCAGTCTTTGGTATCTATGGCATAGAATTGACCGGTAAGTTCGATACCTTCGTTCGTCACATGGCCGAAGTTGGTCCACATATTGGAAAAACCAGTCGAGGAGGGAATCGACACGTATTGCAACAAATCTCTGGTCTTCTTATAGTAGTAGTTCACCGAGAGGGCGATACGGTTTTTCAAGAAACCGAAGTCCAAACCTACGTTATATTGGTCGGTAGTCTCCCATTTCAAATCTTTATTCAACGGGCCTTTACTAGTATCTCCGGCGAAACCGCTGTCGGTAATACCTCCGAAAGGATAGTTTGCCGAACCCAACGAAACCATCGTCTGATAGCTGTTGATACCCTGGTTACCGGTCTGTCCGTAACTGGCACGTAATTTCAAGTTGCTGAATATGTTCAAGTTTTTAATAAAATCTTCTTCCGAAAGCACCCAAGCGACAGCACCCGAAGCAAAGTTGGCAAATTTGTTTCCGGGAGCGAAGCGGCTCGAACCGTCCCGACGATACGAAGCAGTAAAGATGTAACGATCTTTCAACACATAGTTGGCACGACCCAGCAATGAAACCAATGTAGCCTCGCCACGATTACTGGTGGGAGCGTCGATGGTCAACGCTTGCGAAAGGTTGTAGTCTTCGGTAATGTCGGTAGGGAAATTCGAGGCGTTGATAGCCTTGCCACCCCAGTTGGTATTTTCATAAGTGAAACCGGCTACCACATTCAAGTGATGAATATCGGCAAAAGTTTTGTCGAAGGTCAACACAGACTCGGCCGTTATGTTTTGGTAGAAGTTATCACTCTTACCGGCACGACCGTTGTAGTTTTTACCTTCACCTGTTTCACGGGGATAGTAGGTAGAACGCTCGTTGTCGGTATAGCTCATACCGAAGTTCTGGCGGAAGCGCAACCAATCGGTAAATTTAATCTCCAAGAAAGCCGAGGTAAAGACATTGATCGATTTCAATTCGTCCTTAGCCGTATTTACATAGGTACGGGGGTTGGCCGACTGCCAGAAGTATTCATCGTCTTGTGTATGGTCGCCCACATAAATCGTGGGAGGATACAACATGGCCGAACGAATGATACTGTAATCATAAGAATTAGATTTGGCAAAACGGGTATTCGACTTGGTAAAGTTGATATTCAAGCCGGTATTTAACCACGATTTTACTTGACTACCCACGTTGGCGCGCACAGCTAAACGGTCGTAACCCGAGTTGCGTATAATACCGGTTTGGTCGGTATAGTTACCAGAGAAAGCATAGTGCGATTTGTCGTTACCACCCGATACGCTGATGTTGTACTCTTGGGTAAAGGCGTCTTGCAAGATTTCGTCCAACCAGTTAGTACCTTCGACCCACTCACGGTTTCCATACTCGTCCTCGTGCCAACCCGGATTCAAGAAATCTTCGGGTGCAGGCTCATACGTACCCGACTCAGGTATAATGTTGTTCTGCGGGTCACGACGATAGTTCCAGTCGCCTCGGTAAGGCAGGTAAGCATACGGAGTGTTGTCGTACAAAGCGTTGTTGATCGTAGCTTCGTTCACGAAGTTGGCATACTCGTAAGCATTGAGGCTCTCCACGATTTTCGAGATCTTCGAAAGACCGAAGTTAGCCGAGAATTCAACTTTGGCAGCTCCCGATTTACCTTTTTTCGTTGTAATCAAGACAACACCGTTGGCTCCACGAGAACCGTAGATAGCCGTTGCCGAAGCATCTTTAAGAACATCGATCGACTCGATATCGTTGGGGTTAATCAACGACAACGGATTGGAAGTGGTGTTGTTGTTTTCGTTTGCGCCGCTCGTCGGTGCGCTACCCGCATCGAAAGGAATACCATCTACGATATACAATGGTTGTGAACTGGTCGAAAACGAGTTTGCACCACGAATGGTAATGCTCATACCCGAACCGGGAGCACCATCGTTAGAATTAACTTGCACACCAGCCAATTTTCCTTGTAGGGCTTGGCTGAAACTTGTCGGATTACCGATCATTAAATCCTCGCTTTTGATAGAAGCGACGGCTCCCGACAAATCCTTCTTACGCATCGTACCATAACCGATGACAACAACCTCATCGAGCGATTTTGAATCCTCGCTCAACTGCACGTCGATCTGTGTTTTATTGCCCACGGTTACGTCTTCCTTTGCATATCCGATAAATGAAAAACGTAACACCGATTTAGGACCTTTCACCACAATCGAATATTGTCCGTCTACATTGGTAATTGTTCCGTTACCTTTCGAATTCAACTCGGTAACATTAGCGCCGGGAATAGGTAAGCCCGAATCATCGGCTACTACTCCCTTCACCACTATGTCCGCCATAGCGGTCGTTGCCCAAAACACAGCCACTACAAACGACATAGCTCTGAGCATTTTACCCACCATTTGAGAACGTGGGAAAGAAAACAGGTTTCTTTTCATTTGTAATAAATTTAAAATTAACAATCTTATTTTGATATTATTTCTTCTCTTTCTTTGTGCGATATACAGCCTCGTTATATTGCCGTATAAACTTGCGGCTTTGGCGACCGGCCGGCTTAATGAGAGATTCGTCCCAACCACCGTTTTTGTCGGCTCTCGGTAACAACATCGAACAAGTCTCGTTTTTGTCCGAAATTGACCAATTCACCCAACTGATTTTATGAGCTTCCATCCACTCTACCCAGCGAGTCCACTCTTCAATGTCCAATGGACCGTCACCTGTACATTCCATACCGGCACATTCCGATACGAAAATAGGGATCCCCTGCTCCCAAGCGGCAGTAGCTCTATCTCTCAATTCCTGTTTATGGGTAGCCGCATAAAAATGGAGCGTATACATTATATTATTGAAACCCTGCAAAGGGTCGGCTGCAACCAAATGTAAATCTTGATCCCAATGCGGACTTCCTACCAATATTATATTATCGGGGTCATATTTCCTTATTTCGGTGATAATGTCGGTAGCATACTCTTTCACACTCTCCCAAGTATCTTCCATAGGTTCGTTATAAATCTCATAAATCACATGGGGATACTTTCCGTACTTCTGAGCCATCATCGAAAAGAAAGCTTTTGCCTCTTCCTTCTGAGGATAATAAGTATGCCAATCTATGATTACATACACATTATTTTTAATCGCAGCCTTTACAACCGCATTTATACAATTAAGAGCGTGTTCGGGGTTCTCTATATAATTATCTTCTATGCAAGTTCCCATCGCAGCACGCAATACAGTGCATTTCCAATCTTCTTTCAGCCATTTTACCGACTTCTTATTATAAAATCGAGGCCACAAATTGTGCCAACCATAACTAACGCCACGCAATACGACTGGTTCTCCCTGCTCACTACAAAGTTGATTTCCATTTACTTGAAGCTGACCGTATAATTTTACCGGATCAGCCGCCATAGCAGATGATATAACACCGAATAATAACGAAATAATGAATAGCTGTTTTTTAAGCATAACCATGATATTAAATTTACGTTACAAAATAATAGTAAAAAAACAGCACAAAAAAGTACTTTATTATCCGATAATGATACTTTTTTACCTCAAATGTGATTTTTCAATATAGGAGAAGCGAATCAAGAAATCCGCAATCTACATAACCCACTGTTTATCAATAAAAAAAAAGCATAACAGACAACCGTCCCGATAAAATGTTTTATATAAAAAGCATTCAAGATTTATCTAAAATTTTTCGAACGGTATTCAAAAGCCATTTATTCATCATGATCATCTAGACTATCCCAAATAGAGCCCTGTTGTTCTATATATTCTTCATAGTAATAAGCAAACCCTTTTCTTTCTGGAATACCCAACGTGTCGCACCATTCTTTATAATCGGCCACCAATTGCTTATCCTCCGCCATCATCGACCGAAATATATCTTCCGATAGATCGAGGGTCCGATACCGTTTAATAATATCATCAAATGTTATGGTAATATCATTACTCATGGCTTTTTATTAATTAATATATCTTGGTTCAAATATAGCGAAAGGTAAGCGCAAAGGCAAACGGAAAGGACGTTCTGCTTTTTACGGCAAGTGAGTTTTCAGCCGACAAGGTTGATGAATTTGACACTATCGCCTTTGGCTGCCCGTCAATGGGATGTGAACAGCTTGAGGATATGGAATTTGAGCCTATGTTTGAAAACTGCAAACCAAAGCTCAAAGGCAAAAATATCGCTCTTTTCGGCTCTTACGGCTGGGGCGGCGGAGAATGGATGAACACTTGGGAGGATGATTGCAAATCCTTAGGTG
>ERZ779922.1411-NODE-1411-length-16868-cov-7.697437_pt1 | contig 16868 bp, 15 predicted proteins | sample MGYA00511544_ERZ779922 | MGnify/ENA primary metagenome ERZ779922 (study PRJEB29588, sample SAMEA2154516) | human gut metagenome | biome: human gut; feature: human-associated habitat; material: faeces | place: Denmark | collected 2008/2010 ... | reverse complement strand
CAGGGAAAGAGGGTCGAGCCCATGTAGATTGTGCCGTCCATGTCGAGCGCCACGTGGCGGATGCGTGAGCAGGCCGCCATCAGGGCCTCGTCCGAAAGGGTTGAGCAGTATTTGTCGAAAGGTTTCATGTCGTGCGGCCCCGGGGGCCTGTTTGGGGGTTATTCCTTGATGTCGCCGTAGTCGATCTTCGAGGCCCGCTCGTATCCGTCGCGCGGCGCGGACCACATGGAGATCAGGATGAACATGCCGATGACGGCGATGACGATGATCGTCTCGAAGACCCGGGTCCAGCCGAAGGCGTCGGCAACGTAGCCTACGAGCAGTCCCGAGAGGCCCGAACCGATGTAGCCCAGGATGCCGGCGATGCCGTTGGCGCGGGCCGAGGCCTCCTTGGTGGCCTGGTTGCCCAGCTCGATGCCGATGAGCGCCTGGGGCCCGTAGATGAAGAACCCGGCACCGACGAGCACGAGGGCCGTGGCGGTGAGTCCGGCCGTCTGGGGCAGGAAGCGGAAGATCGTCATGAAGAGCGCGGCACCCAGCATGCAGATGACGCACATGCGGTGGCCCTTGCCCTTGAAGAGGTGGTCGGTGGCCCAGCCGGCGAAGAGCGTGCCCAGGATGCCGGCGATCTCGAAGGCCGCAACGGTCCAACCGGCGTCCTGGATCGACAGCCCGCGGTTCTCGGTCAGGAACTTGGGCCCCCAGTCGAGAACGCCCATGCGCACGACGTAGACGAAGAGGTTGGCGATGCAGAAGGTCCACACCCAGCGGTTGCGCCAGACCATCACCGCCTCGAAACGGCGGCGCGCCTTCTTGCCCATCTTTTCCGAGTAGGCGCCCAGCCCCGTGTCGGGCAGATCCGGAAGTTTTACATCCTTGGGCTCATCGCGCAGCCCGGCGAAGACCATGACGGCGCCGGCCACGGCCAGGCAGGCCGGGATCCAGAAGCACCATTTCCAGGCTCCGATGTGTCCGGCATACTCGAGTGCCTGCTCCGCGGCGTTGGCCACGCCGTTGTCGGCCAGGTTGGCCGTGATGCGTCCGACGACTGCGGCGTCGGCGCTGAGGTTCGTTCCGAGCGAGCCCATCAGGTAGCCGCAGACGATGACGGCCAGGGCGGCGCCGATCGAGTGGGAGCAGTTCCATACCGACATCTTGGTAGCCAGTTCCGAGGGGTGGATCCAGTGGGGGAGGATCCGTGCGCAGGGCGGGTAGCCCATGCCCTGGAAATACTGGTTGAGGATGATGACCACGCCCATGACCCACACGAGGGTCTCGACCAGTTTCGGGCCGTTCTCGACGCCCGTGATCCAGGCGCTGAAGTCGGTGCCGAAGCCGAAGGCGAAGTTGGCGGCGGCGCACAGCAGCAGGCCCAGGGCCATGACGATGCGTCCCCTGATGCGGTCTACCACATAGCCGTTGATGAAGCGCGAGAAGCCGTAGACGAGCGACCCGGCGAAGATGATCCATCCGAAATTCGTGTTCGAGATCCCGTATTCGGCCGTGAGCCCCGGCATGGCCAGCGAGAAGTTCTTGCGCACGAAGTAGAACAGGGCGTAACCGGCCATGGTGATCAGGATTGTCCGGATCTGCCACGACATGAACCTTTTGCGGTCGGCCCCCAGCGAAGCGTATGCGTCTGTTTTTTTCATGGCGTCATGGGTTTATGATTGGTGCGACTTGTTGCGTTCGGCCAGATACTGCTCCTCCTTGTAGGTGACGGCCATGAAGACGATCGACAGTGCGCAGGCGATGAGCAGCAGGACGAAGGTCATGTTCCAGCCGAAGTGGTCCGACACGTAGCCGATGAGCGTGTTGGCCAGGATGGCCGTTCCGAAGAAGTAGCCGAAGAATCCGGTCAGGCCGGCGGCCGTGCCGGCGGCGTTCTTCGGAGCCAGGTCGAGTGCCTGCACGCCGATGAGCATCACCGGGCCGTAGATGAAGAAGCCGATGCCGATGAGCGAGACGGTGACGACGGTCAGGTTGTCGATGAAGAGCCAGTAGAGGCAGATGAACCCGGCCACCAGGGCCATGAAGATGATCGTGGGCAGGGCGCGCCGGCCGTTGAAGAGACGGTCGGAGAGCCATCCGCAGATCAGCGTGCCGGGGATGGCGGCGAACTCGTAGGCAAAGTAGGCCCAGCCGGCCGACTTGATGTCGATGCCGTGTTCGGTGAGGATCGTGGGCGCCCAGTCGAGGCATCCGTAGCGGACCATGTAGACGAAGGCGTTGGCGATGGCGATGTACCACAGGAAGCGGTTGTTGAGCACATACTGCATGAAGATCTCGCGCGTGGTGAGCACCTCCTCCTGCTTGGCGCTGTAGTTTTTCGGGTAGTCGTTGCGCCACTTCTCGACCGACGGCAGCCCGCACGACTGCGGCGTGTCACGCAGCAGGCAGTAGGCCACCAGTGCGATCAGGATGGCCGTCACGCTCGGGAAGAGGAAGGTGCCGACCAGGAAGTAGCTCTCGGTGGCGGCTCCGTAGAACCAGGCTCCGAACCACGTGGCGCCGTAGACGGCCATCGGGCCGACCAGCGAGCCGCCGACGTTGTGGGCGCAGTTCCAGATCGACATCATCGTGCCGCGCTCGGTCTGCGAGAACCAGTGGGTCATGATGCGTCCGCACGGGGGCCATCCCATGCCGTTGAACCAGCCGACCAGGAAGTTGAGTACGCCCATCAGCACCAGGGCGGCGGTGTGGTGCTCGGGGCCGAGCATCGAGATCGGGACGATCATGAACATCATCGAGATCGAGGCGAGGACCAGCCCCAGCGGCAGGAACTTGCGGGCGTCGCTGCGGTCGGAGACCGCACCCATGAGGAATTTCGACAGCGCATAGGCCACGGCGTTCATGGCCAGCACGGTCCCCAGTTCGCCCTTTTCGAATCCGAAGGGCTCGAGCATGGGTATGGCCATCGAGAAGTTCTTGCGCACGATGTAGAAGGCCGCGTACCCGATGAAGGCGCCGATGAAGACCTGCAACCGCAGCTTCCGGTAGCGGTGGTCGGCCTCGGGCCCGGTCTGTTCGGGCTTGTAGAGAGGAGGTGAGAGAAATCTCCGCATGATGGTTGGTAGTTTTAGAGTTCCTTATCTTGCTGTTTTTCTGTTGTTCAGTCCGGCGGTGCCCTCCAGGTCGAGCATCCGGGCCAGCACGCTGATCGGGTGCAGCACCCGCCGCGAGGTGGACATCTCGATCTGCCACTTGCACGTTTCGCACTCCGTGACCACCCACTCCGCATCGGTCTGCTCGATCGTCTTGAAGAGCGGGGCGCCGATGCCCTGCGAGGCGGCGTAGTTCTCCTTTTTGAACCCGTAGGTCCCGGCGATGCCGCAGCATTGCGACGGCAGCAGGGTCAGCTCCAGCGTGGGGATCATCCGCAGCAGCGCGATCGAGTAGCAGCTCCACCCGAGCCGCTCCATGTGACAGGCCGTGTGGTAGGCGGCCTTCATCCGGACGTCGTCGCGGAAGCGGAGCCGCGCCTCTCCCGAATCGATGATCCGGTAGACGAACCGCGTGACGAGGTCGATCCCGTTGCGCACGTCCTCGTTCCCGACGCCCAGCACGTGGGGGTACTCGTCCCGCATGGTGAAAGTGCAGGTCGAGGAGGCGACGATCACGGGGCGCCGTTCTCCGGTGACCGAGCGGCGGATCGACTCCATGTTGGTCAGGGCCTGGCGGCGGGCCTGGTCGTAGAGGCCGTTGGCGATGAGCGCCACGCCGCAGCACTTCTCCCGCTCGAGCAGGTGGACGCCGTAGCCCAGGGCGTTGAGCACGTGTACCAGATCCTTTCCCAGATCGGGGTAGTTGTAGTTGATGTAGCAGCCGTGGAAGAAGCTCACGTGGCGGTCGAAACCCTCCTGCCGTGCCTCCTCGTGCCTGCGGAACCACCGCTCGAAGGTCTGCCCGGCATAGCTGGGGAAGGTCCGGCGGCGGTCGATGCGTAGCACGCCGTCCATTGCGGCCTTGACGGGCGTCCATCCGAGCGTCGTATTGACGATCGGGGCGAACGTCGTGGCCATCCGCCCGACGAAGTCCGTGTTGGCCAGCATCCGGTCGCGGAGACTCGGCCGCGATTTCGCGTAGCGCATCCTCGCCAACTGGATGATGTCGCCGATGCGCACGTTCGAGGGACATGCCACCTCGCAGCGCTTGCAGTTGAGGCAGTATTTCAGCGCCTCGTCGAAGTAGCTGCCCGCCTTCAGGCGCAGCCGCTCCCCGTCGGGACCGGCCTGCTTGGGGCCGGGGTAGGCGGGATTGACCGGGATGACCGGGCAATAGGCCGTGCATACGGTGCATTTGATGCACTGCTCGAAGTTGTTCTCGCTGATATTTCGTTCCTGCAGATCCATATCCTGGTCTTATTTCATTTTGTCCGCTACGTGCAGGGCGGTGAGCATCGCGACACCTGCTCCGCATCCCTCCCGTATCGGGTCGAAGCCTCCCAGTACGGACCCCGTGACGTAGAGGTTTTCGATCGTGCGGTCCTGTTTGCGGGCGCGGAACTCCTCATCGACGGCCACCCCGTAGGAGATGTAGTTCTGGCGGTGGAAGAAGTGCGGGTCGTACCAGGCGGTGCGGTCCGTGTCGAATGCCACGTCGAGGTCGAAGAGCGGTTCGGCAATCCGCGTCATGTCCGCTACGAGTCCCTTGCTGAAGAAACTTCCGCTCGCCAGGACGTAGTTGTCGGCCTGCAGGGCGACCTCCCCGTGGTTGGCCGTCCGTATCTGCCGGACGCGGTCTTCTCTGATTTCGGCCCCGATGGCCGTGTCGCCGGGCATGAAGAGGCCGCCGAGTCGTTCGAATGCGCGCCGCAGTTGCTGCTGGGTGCGGATGCCGGCCACCGAGGGTGGCATCGTGGGGATGGGGACCGCTGCGGGCACAGCCTCCCTGAGCTGCCTGACGGGCTCCTCGGAGTCCAGTCCGAAGAGTGCCGGGACGACGACGATGTCGGCCTCCGCAGCGTGGCGCTTCACCATCTCGAGGAACCGGCCGAATACCTCGGATCGGTCGAGTACGCGGGCGATATGGACCGCGCGCATCTCTGTCGGATTGGTCCGCAGCCGGTCGATCTCCGCGATCGAGAGGCTTCCTGCCGTACATTGCGCCCCGCAGGATTCGAGCGCCTCGGCGACGAATGCCGTGTTGAAGTCGAGGAACCCGGCGAAGTTCAGTATCCTGATCCTTTGTCCGCGTAGCTCTTCAGCCGAACGGTAGGTGTTGAAGTCGGACGATGTGAGCCACGTGGGCTTGAGCGTACCCATCGGGGTGAAATGGAGGTGGTTGCGCTCCATTTCACCGCGTACCGTGACGCCGCATTGTGCGAGTGTCTCGCGGGCGATGTGTGCATAGTGGGCGAACTTTTTGCCCAACCGTGCGTAGGGGTGTCCGGCGGGAAGCGCACCGACGGCCTTTTCGGGCTGCTCGACGGGGGTGCCGTCGGGCAGGCGGTTGAGCAGGTCGAACGATCCCGACCAGAAGTGCAGCGCACTCTGTCCCGTGGAGACGATGGCGCACCTTGCACCGTTGCTTTGCAGGCGGATGCCGCACATCAGGCCGCTCAGCCCGCCGCCGATGATGACCGTGTCGAATTTCATGATGCTTCCTCCTCCGTTAAGTGCATGTCACAGACTCCGGCATATACCCACTGTGTGAATTCGCTTTCGCGGAGCGTGTCGCCCCAGGCCACCGGATAGATGCCTTTCCATCGTTCGCTCAGCAGCGCCGCCAGGTCGCGTTTGGCCTCTTTGGCGCAGTTGTGCGCTCCGGCCAGCAGCCCGGCCGCCCGGCAGGCGCAGAGTTCGCCCTGGCAGGTGCCCATACCTACGCGGGTGCGGCGGCGCAGGTCGATCAGATCGGTCACGTTGAGCTCGTCGAGCGCGTAATTGACCTCGCCGACCGATACGTCCTCGCATTCGCAGACCAGGCTGTTGTCGCCGTTGTCTGCCGAGGCGATGTGCGAGGCCAGTTCTCCGTGGCGCTGGAGAGCCGATTTGCGGGGCCTCGATGCCGGCTGTCCGGCCTCCCGGGATCCGGGCAGCGGCCGGTCGGCGGTTGAGCAGGCCTTGTCGATGCGGAGCTTGCGGCATACGAGGTCGGTGGTCCACTCGGCCATCAGCCGGTAGGTCATCAGCTTGCCGCCCGTGATGGTGATCAGCCCCGGCACTCCGTCGCGCGTCTCGTGGTCGAGCAGCACGATGCCGCGGCTGATGTTCCGTCCCGTGGGATCGTTGTCCGAGGCGACGAGCGGCCGGACCCCGGCATAGGCGCGCAGGATCCGCGTCGAGGCCAGCGAGGGGGCCAGCTTGCATCCCTCTTCGAGCAGCAGGTCCACCTCATCGGGCGTGACCCGCATGTCGTCCACCTCGTCGAAGCCCACGTGGCTCGAGGTGGTGCCGATCAGCGAGATCGTGTCGCCGGGGACCAGGATATCGGCATTGGCCGGCTTGCGGCAGCGGTTCAGGACGATGCGGTTCACGCGATGCCCGAAGATCAGCAGCGACCCCTTGGCCGGGAACATGTTGATCGTTATGTCGGCCATGCGGGCGATTCCGTGGCCCCAGATGCCTCCGGCATTGACCGTCAGCGGGGCGCGGTATTCGTGCTTCGTCCTGCTTTTGCGGTCCAGGACGCGGATGCCGGTCACGCGGCCCTGTTCGCGGATGAGTCCGAGCACTTCGTGGTAGGTGAGGATCCGGGCGCCGTGTGCCTGGGCATCGATGACGTTGGCCAGCGTCAGGCGGAAGGGATCCACGGCCCCGTCCGGTACGCGGACCGCACCGATGATCGCCGGGTTTACCGACGGTTCCATTCGTCTGGCCAGTGCGGGGTCGATGATTTCGGCCCCGATTCCCGCCTCGCGGCACGCCCGGACGAAGGTTGCCTGGTAGTTCAGGTCATCTTCGGGCAGGGTGATGAACAGACCGTCGGTCGGCTCCACGCAGTGGCGTGCAATCCGGCGCAGGATCATGTTCTCGCGGATGCACTCTGCGGCCGACTCCCTGTCGGTCACTGCGTAGCGCGCCCCGCTGTGCAACAGCCCGTGGTTGCGGCCGGTGGCTCCCGAAGCGAAGTCGAACCGCTCGACCAGCAGCACCCGCAATCCGCGCAGGGCGCAATCGCGGGCCGTTCCTGCACCAGTCGCTCCGCCTCCGATGACGATGACGTCGTATTCGCGTTGTTCTTTTGCTTCCATACTTTCTGTTTCCTTGGCTGTTGGTGACCGATTTATAATTCCAGGATGCCGTTTTTTGTGTTGTTTCAAAATTGTGTTGTTTCATTCAAAAGTTGCTGCAACCCTTATGAAACACGATTTGCGTCTGTTTTTACCCTTTATTTTGTAATATGTATTACAAAGCTAATAAACTTTTGTTAAAAATGAAATGTAAAATGACTTTTTTGGGATTTAATCGAAATTTTTTGCCGATGTTGTAGTTTTGTTTCGAAATATGGCATTGGAAATGGAACTTTCGATGGATTGAAACGAAATGTGCATGGAGTCTGATATGAGGGTAGACTATAAATATAGGTAGGAGCCCTCCCTTGCGGGAGAACTCCTGTCCTGTCGTGTCGGTATGGGGAGAAGATAGGTAAGGCGGGGCGGGATTTTTTACCGGCCCGTTGTCGTTCGGGAGGTGATCCCGTTTCCCGGTATCATGTCTCGTGGCTCCTTTCGCTTGGACGGAGCAGGGACGCCACCTTGCCGAGCACCCATTCGTAGCCGCTGCGTGCGGCCCGGGCCACCTCGTAGACCGTTTCGATCTGCTCCTGCATGCGGCAGAGGTGCGGGCGGAGCAGCCATCCGTAGATCGTTGCGGCAAGGAGCGTGCAGCATCCGCCCGCGATCAGCACACCGGCGATGAGTGATCCGGTGAGGGCGTACATCCAGAGGACGAATGCCGTGAGGAAGAGCATGAGCCCCGTTGCCGCGATCAGTACGAAGGCGACCAGCGCGACGAGGAACGACCCGTCCGGCGTGCGGAGTGCGTCTCGGTCGTCGGTCCGCACGGCCTACTTCGCGCTTTTGGCCCGGAGTTCGTCGATCTCCTCCTGCATCTTCTCCTGTACCTTCTCCTGCGCCTTGGCGGCCTTCTGCTTCGCGCGGTTGATCTCCTCGTCTACGAAGTCCTTGATCTGGCGGCGCAGCTCCGGACCCGACTGGGGCGTGAGCAGCATCGTGAGGGCCGACCCTAGGATCATGCCGCCCACGAGCGATGCGATGACAATACCTGTGTTTTTCATGGTTCGGTTGTTTTTTTGTGACACCCGGGAAGTTGCAAAGTCCGGGCCAAAGGCGTATCTTTGGCGCATGATCCCCGAGATGTCCTCCATGAGCTCCGATCCTGCGGCAGCCTCCCGCACGGCGGCCTTCACCGGCCACCGCACCTACTGCGGTCAGGCCGACGCACTGCTCGGGCGGCTGCTCGAGCAGCTCTACGGCCGCGGCTTCCGCACGTTCCTGAGCGGCATGGCCGTGGGCTTCGATCTGGCGGCTGCCGAGGCTGTCGCGGCGTTGCGCGTGCGGCATCCGGATGTGCGGCTGGTGGCCGTTGTGCCGTTCCGCGGGCAGGAGCGCCGCTTCCGGAGTGCGGACCGTACGCGCTGGGAGCGGATCGTGGCAGAGGCCGATGCGGTCGAGTTCCTGGCAGAAGGGTATCATCCCGGCTGTTATGCCGTGCGCAACCGCCATCTGGTGGCCCGTGCTTCGCTCGTCGTGGCCTGGTATGACGGATCGCCGGGCGGCACGCAGTACACCGTGCGGGAGGCGCTGCGCGGCGGACGCGAGCTGATCAATCTCCATCCCGACGTGCAGCTCAGCGTCCGGCCGGTCGATCCCCGCCTCTTCTGAAACGGCCGGCCTTGCCGTCCTTTCGCTTCCGGGTTCCCATGCCCGTCCCCGTCCCTTCTCTGTTTCCTCCCGGTCTTTCCTCCGCTCCTTTAGAGCATGAAAAACCCCGGAAGCTCCGAGCTTCCGGGGTCTCTCTGCGGGTCCTTGGGGACCTTATTTCCAGTTGAGGATCTTGTGGAAGTCGTACTCCTCGGGGTTGGCGACGTACTTCTTCGCAGCCTCGTAGTCCTCGGGCGTGATGGCGTTGAGGATGTTCTCGACCACCGACGTGAACTTGTCCGACTTGATGTCCACCAGACGGGGCGGAATCTTGCCCGTTGCGGGATCCTGCAGGTCCTTCAGGTAGAGCGGCGAAACGTTGCCCTCCGAATCGACATAGACCATGCAGCCGGTCTTGCCCTCGGCGAAGAGCTTGTGTACGCCGATGCCGAGCTCCGAGCAGTAGGTCAGGTCGTATGCGATCGGGGTCTGGCAGCGGATCTCGTAACCCAGCTCGACGGGACGGCTCTTTACCTTGATGCCGAGCGTCTTGAGCTTCTTCTCGATCATTTCGTTGAAGATGTGGGCCTTCGAAACCTTGCCCAGCTCGGGGTGTCCGTGCTCGTCGTAGGTGAAGTGTACGCCGCTCTTGCGGATCTCCTCGTCCGAGAGTGCGTGGAATACGCCCTCCGAGATGACTGCTGCGCCGTAGTCCATGCCCATGATCTTGCTCTTGATGATCGACGAGATCACGAGGTTCACGATCTTCTCGACGGTGATCTCCGTCTTGTCGAACATCTCGGGGATGACGATCATCGGGTAGTGGCAGGCCTCGCCGATGCCGAATGCCAGGTGGCCGGCCGAGCGGCCCATGGCAGCCAGTACGAACCAGTTGCCGCTCGTGCGTGCGTCTACATAGACGGCGCGGGCGATGACGGCACCCTTGTCCTTGGCCGACTCGTAACCGAACGTCGGCGTGCCCTTCGGCAGCGGCAGGTCGTTGTCGATGGTCTTCGGAACGTGGATGTTGGCGATGGGGTATTTCTTGGCCTCGAGGAACTTGGCGATGCGGTTTGCCGTCGAAGCGGTGTCATCGCCGCCGACCGTCACGAGCAGCTTGACGTTGTTGTCGGTGAAGAACTTGAGGTTGAAGTTGTTCTCAAAATCGGCGTCGGTAGGTTTGAAACGGCTCATCTGCAGGAACGAACCGCCCTGGTTGAAGATGCCGTCGGCCATCGGGTAGTCGATGTCCACGGTGCGGGGCGAGGGGTTGAACAGGCCCGTGTAGCCTTCGTGGAGGCCGATTACGCGGTATCCCTTGCGGAGGAACGTCTTGGCGACGCTGCCCACCACGGTGTTCATGCCGGGGGCCGGTCCGCCGCCGGTGAGAATTGCGATTGCTTCTTTCATGGTTTTTGATCTGTTTATGAGTATTGACTCGGATTTTTCGGTTTCAGCCGCCCAAAATTACGACTTATTTTTCAAACGGGCAAAAAAAAGAGGACTCCCGGCGAGCGGGAGCCCTTTGGGGGTTTCCGATTGATATGGATTACTCGACCACGGTGACATTGACGGCCTGCTCGCCCTTGGCGCCTTCGCCGATCTCGAACGAAACCGTCTGACCCTCGTTGAGCGACTTGAAGCCCTCCTTTGCGATTCCCGAGAAGTGCACGAAAATCTCCCTGCCGTTCTCGGCCGTAATGAATCCGTAGCCTTTCTTGCTATCGAACCATTTCACTTTACCTGTCATAAATCAAGAAATTAAAATAATACGTTCTACAAAGTAATGCAAAAAACCTTGGTTTTCAAAACTTTTTAGGCCTTTTTTTTGTCGTGCGGAAAAAATTCGTATATTTGTTCCCGTAAGAAAATTCCGATCGCCATGATTCTGAGCAAACGTCTGAAACTCGCGCTGCTGGCCCTTCTGGGCTTTTCGACGGCCTGTTCCTCGGTTAAGGAGGCGCGCCGCGGGTCCGCCGACAAACGGGGCGAAACCTCCGAAGCCGCTGCGGCATCCGCAACATCGGAAGCTGCGGCCGAACCGGCGGCCGATACGACGGAGCGGAAGGTCCCTTCGCGGCTCGTGCTGATGTATGGCGTGCGGACTCCGGCCTATCCCTTCGTCGAGGACCCCGTGCGGGCCGATACGCTCGGCATCAAGCCGCAGACTCCGGCAGGGCAGCCCGCGGCGCCCGATCCCGAATCCCCGGCGTCGGATGACGCCGCACAGCAGCGGTAGGCGATGTCCGGCCGCCGCATCGGGCTGCGCAAACGCCTGGCCCTCGATCTCTTCTCCGACCTTTATGCCGCCAAGGTGCGCGAACACCGTCTCGATACGCTCTTCTGGGAGTGTACGTTGCGGTGCAACCTCTCGTGCCGCCACTGCGGCAGCGACTGCCGCGTCGATCCCGGTGTGCTGGACATGCCGGTCGAGGATTTCCTGCGTGTGCTCGACGAGGAGGTTACCCCGCATGTCGATCCGGCCGATGTGCTGATCATCGTCTCGGGAGGCGAGGTACTCGTGCGCGAGGACCTCGAGCGGGCGGGTGCCGAGATCACGCGGCGCGGCTATGCGTGGGGAATGGTCACCAACGGCATGGCCTTGACGCCCGCACGGCTCGAGTCGCTGCTGGGGGCCGGCCTGCGCTCGGTGTCGGTCAGCCTCGACGGATTCGAACGCGAGCACAACTGGCTCCGCCGCCATCCGCAGAGCTACGACCGTGCGCTGCAGGCCCTGCGGCTCGTGCTGCGCGAACCGCAGCTCACGAGCGACGTGGTGACCTGCGTGACGCGGGAACTCGTGCCGCAGCTCGAGGCTTTCGGCGAAATGCTCATCGCCGAGGGGGTGCGCCACTGGCGGATCTTCACGATTTTTCCGGCCGGCCGGGCGCGTAACGATGCCTCGCTGACACTCTCCGACGCCCAGTTCCGCGCGGTGCTCGACTACATCCGCCGCATGCGGCGCGAGGGGCGCATCGACGTGAGCTACGCCTGCGAGGGCTTCCTGGGCGGCTATGAGGCCGAGGTCCGCGACCACTTCTACCAGTGTGCCGCCGGGGTCTCGGTGGCCTCCGTGCGGGTCGATGGGGCGATCTCGGGCTGCACGTCGATCCGTGCGAATTTCCACCAGGGCAACATCTACCGCGACCGTTTCTGGGAGGTGTGGGAGAACCGTTTCCTTCCGTTCCGCAGCCGGGAGTGGGCGCGGCGCGGGGAGTGCGCCTCGTGCCGGATGTTCAAATATTGCCTCGGCGGCGGGATGCACCTCCACGGCGACGACGGCGAACTCTTCTATTGCCATTACAAGCGGCTTTGAGCCGCTGCCTCCTTTCCGGCTGCCGTGCTCTCCGGCGGCCCCTCTTCTGCCCTCGGCCCCGGCTTCCCGGCCCGGCTGCCGCCTTTTGTGTCCTGTGGCCGCTTCTCCTTTGTCCGGACTCCGTTTTTTTTGCCGGCTCCTTGTGTGATTTTCGCGCCCCGGAGGCCTTGTGATCCGCCCCGAATCGGAAATTATTTTTACATTTGTGCAAACAAAACGGAGTATGAAAGTCTTATATACCGCTCTTTTGGCGTTATTGTTGTTCCCTTCGTGCCGTCGGCAGAGTGGCGATATCGATTCGTTCCTGCACAATGCCGAGAGCCTGATGAACGAGCATCCCGAGGATGCGTTGAGCATCATCCGGCATATCGACCGGCGCAAGATCTACTCGTCGGCCTCCGAGGCCCGCTATGCGCTGCTCTATTCGCAGGCACTGGACAAGAACTACGTGGATGTGACCAGCGATTCGCTGACGGCTGTCGCCGTGAACTATTACGACCGTCACGGCACGAAGCACGAACGGGCGATGGCCCACTACTATCAGGGCCGGGTCTTCTCCAACGCCGGGAATTTCGATGCCGCCATCCGTTCCTACTCCCTTGCCGAGGATGCCGCTTCTGGCACCGACGACTACTATCTGTTGGGATTGATCAACAATGCCGTCGGAAATTTGTATTATAAGCAGTATGATTTAGATGAGGCATTAAAAAGAGATCAACGTGCTGCAACATATTTTCATTTGGCTCAATCTCCTTATAACGAGGCATTGGCCTATATAGGCATTGGTGTGATTTGTAGTTTGAAAGGGGATAATTTACAGATGACAGAAGAATATGATAAGGCTATCGAAATATATAAGACAATTGGTGCTACTGATCGGATTATTCCTTTGTATGAAGATTTGGTTGTTAAAACGCGACTGGATGCAAAAGGTGATATTGCAAGCATAAAGAGAGATTTAAGAGCATATTATGCTGCGTATAATCAAGGGGAAATACCACTTCAATCATATGGTTTGTGGCAAGATATTTATTTGAAAGCAAGTCAGTTGGATTCAGCCGAAATGTTTGGGAAGAAAATTCTTCGAAACAGACAGGCTTTTAATGCACATAAGATCGCCGGTTGTTTTGCTCAAATGGAATATATTGCATGTAAGAGAGGTGATTATAAGGAGGCCTATGGATATGCCAAGCAGTATGCCGATATGATGGATTCGGTGACACTGAAAAAGGAGGAGGATCTGGTGTTGGAGTTGGAACAGAAATACCGCAACCGAATCCTGAACCAGTCCTACGAGAACCTCAAACAGCACAACGACCAGCAGCGGATCATCACCGGTCTGGTGCTCCTTTTCTCGTTGTCGCTTCTGGTCGCCGGTCTGCTCTACCTGCGCAAATGGCGCGAGAATGCGGCCCTGAAGATGCGCGAGGCCGAAGCCGAAAAGGAGTCGCTGGGCCGGGCCTGCCGCGAACTGCAGGAGCAGCTGGGAACGGTGGGTGACCGCGTGGATACGGACGACGAGCAGGAGCGGCAGCTCTTCGACGCACTCGAGGAGCGTATGGTCGTCCTGCGCAACTGGGTGGACAAGGCCGAGACGATGAAACCCGCATTGTTCATGAAATCCTTCCGCGACTACATGACCGTAAACGTCAAGTCGAAGCATGCGCTGTCCGACCTGCATACGTGGTCAATCGTAAGTACTACGGCGTGGTCGATTACCTCAAGGCCCACTATCCGGAGCTGCGTAAGCAGGACCTCGATCTTTGCTGTCTGCTTTGCTTCGGCTTTTCGCAGCACGGAATTTGCTACCTCTATAACTACGAGGATATCGGTTCGTTCTACAACAAGCGGAGCCGCCTGCGCAAGAAGCTGGGACTTCCGCCCGAGCGGACGCTCGAGAGCTTCATTGCCGGGCTCCTTGCCGAACTGGCCCCGAAGGAGGAGTGATCGGTCGTGTGCCGCAAGGGGTGCCGAACCCTCATTCGGCGAGGACATGCATGTCATTGAATGCACTATTTTTCATCATACCAGAATAGGCTGTGCTCCAGCTCTTTGAACGGCGTCTGATCGCAGGTATGATAAAGTGCGTTTGTAAATATCTGGTTTTCAGTATGTATTTCTGGTGCGTATGATATCCCGTTCGGGCGTTTGCGTTGTCCGGTGTGTTTTGTCGTGCTACTTTTGGGTCTGTTCAAACCAATTAACCCAAAACACACATGAAGAAATTCATTCTGACTTTGCTGGCCACTGTAGCGACGGTATCCGTTGCCTATGTCGCCCCGAAACAGGAGTCCGATGGCGGGACCAAGGATGAGGAGAAAAAGGAACTGACCCTTCGTGAGATCGTCATTAATGATCTTAAAACGACAACACCTCATGGTCAGGCTCGCAGCGGAGGTGCGACGGTCGATGTCTACTATGTTCCCGGTTCGGGCCTGGAGTTCTACTTCAACTATCTGCTGGGAACGGTCACGATCGACGTTACCGATGCATCGGGCGCAAGCATCGCCACGCGCAGCTGCAACACCGACACCGAACCTTCGGTATGTCTCCCCGTTGTGCTCACGACCGACAACTCCTACTCGATCCGTATCGTTGGACCCGATTATGAAGGAGTAGGAACCATTTTGTAAATATGGCTCGTGGAGGATATCTCTTGGTAGGGATTCTGTGCGGCATTGCCATCTGTTCAACCTGTCGGATCGCTGTCGGAATATGGGATACTCCTCTACGAAGCCTTTTGTGCAAAGCCCGTATATCGGTACGCAATGAATACGATGCGCCGATTGCCTATCCGATAGCCCGGGTCTCCGGAACCCCGATCCTGCAGGTCGGCAACGAAGCGGGGGAGATCGAAATGACGGTCCCCAGGGGGGCGACCATCTCGTTCCTCCTTCCCGGAAGCATGTTTCACCGTTATCAGGCCGATGACCTCACGGTCCCCGATTCGGCCTCCGTGCAGCGCCGCATCGTCGCACGACGTCTGAAATATCCCTTCCGGGAACCGGTGCCGATACTCATGGACCGCATCCGGTAGAGACGGACTGTCCGGTTGTCGTGGACCGGGACGTCGAGTACGCCCCGGTCCGTATTGCTTACGCAGGGCGCGGCTCCCGCAACCCGGGGAGGACCGCGCACAACGCAACGCCTGCGGCAAGTGATTCCCGGGAACGGACTCCGGTCGGGCTCCGGCCCGATCCGGCGGATCCCGATGGCCGGCGTATCGTGCGTCGGCCATTTCTCGTGCCGGACAGTCGGTCGGAGGATGCGCATCGCATCCGGCCCGGCTCCTGCTCCGTGCGGCGAGGTGTGCGGCTGCATCCGGCAATACGGCTCATCCTGTTTTGTTGAATCTCTCTTTAAACCCCAAGCTCTTTTTATTCAACCATGGAAAATCCGATGCCCTCCTTTCTGCATTATTTCCTCCGCCGTGCCGGAATCCGGATCGATCTGCTGCGCCTTCGCGCGGTCTACGACCGGCATCCGCTGCCGCACAGCATTCGTTCGCTCAGCGATACGCTCGATGAGCTGTGCATCCCGAACATGATCTGCCGCCTGGAGTTCGACCAGCTTTCCGAACTCGACGGGCCGTTTCTGGTCGTGTCGGGCAATGCCGAGTATCCGTTCCAACTCGTCGAGCGTCTCGATCCCGAAACCCGTACGGTGCGCCTCCGTACGGCCGACAACCGGCTGATCGATGAGACGTTCGACCGCTTTCGGAGCGCATGGGACGGTTCCGTGCTGACGATCGACCGTGGCGAGGCTCCGGCCGGGAGGCTGCGTCCGGGTTATCTTGTCCGCCAGTTGCTGGCATTCGTCGATCGGACGTGGGGCTGGTGGCTGGCCGTGTCTGTAATCTGTCTGGCGGCCTCCTGCCTTTTGCCCGCCCTCACCGGGATGTGCGGTGCGGCGCGGTCGCTTGTGACCGGAGTCGGATGCATCGGGCTTGTGGTTGCTTTTGCCGTGGCGATCCTGCTGGCCCGGCGTTTTCTCGGCCGTGTGGACCGGGATGCGGAGATCGTCCGGCTGCGGAATCTCCGTGAACAGCTGCTGGGTATTCCGGATCTGTTCTGGCAGCTGCTCGGCCGCGAAGCGGAGGAGGAGGTGGACAGTGTCACGGCCGCTCCGGTGAGCAACTACGCCGAGGCCGAGCATACGGTGACCGTCGTGCTGAATCCCTCCTGTCCGGACTGTGCCCGGATCTGCGACGTGATCGGCAAGTTGAAAGGGGTGCGGATCGACCTGATCTTTGTCGTGGACGACGGCGACAGGAGGGCCTACGATGTGGCACTGCGGTTGATCTCGTCGGGCATCACCAGCGAGTGGGGCGAGACCTTCCGGCTCCTTGCGGCGTGGTACGGGCGGGGCCGGGTACCCGCGACGCCGATCCATCCGCTGGCCGGCAACGACCTGTCGGCCCAGCTGAACTACTGCCGGAGGATCCGCATCGTGCGTACGCCGACGATTCTGGTGGACAACCGTCGCCTGCCTGCCCTCTATGATGCGGAGGATCTGAAGATCCTGCTCTGATCTTCCCGTGTCCGGTTCGCACCGGATGCGGGGTCTTCCGTTCCGGCCCTTTTGCCGCGGCAGGGTGGTCGGCCCTCCCGGTTGCGGGTAAAATAAAAAAAACCTTTGCCGAAGCAAAGGTTTCCGTCGTTTCCGACCTGGTCGGGGAGACTGGATTCGAACCAGCGACCTCCAACTCCCGAAGCTGGCGCGCTA
>ERZ779922.1405-NODE-1405-length-16901-cov-5.078654_pt1 | contig 16901 bp, 20 predicted proteins | sample MGYA00511544_ERZ779922 | MGnify/ENA primary metagenome ERZ779922 (study PRJEB29588, sample SAMEA2154516) | human gut metagenome | biome: human gut; feature: human-associated habitat; material: faeces | place: Denmark | collected 2008/2010 ... | reverse complement strand
CTGTAGCTTTATTTTTGCATGCTATGACTCTGTTAACAGACCCTTTAATTAAATCAACATCCTTTAGGATACTGATTATTTTATAGATGTCTCCTTTATATCTAAACGTCCCGTATAAATCGTTTAGCTCTTTTAATCTTATTTTTTCTAACATAATCTTTTTTTTTATCCAACAATACTTATTGTATCACCATGTGTGTAAGCTATTCCATTGATATAATAATATGGTTCGTACATACTTTCGCCGAATTCGTGTAGCCCTTTAAATATGATATCGTTAGCCGTCGATTTAGAAATTGCATTCTTTTCCCTCCATCCACATAAGCGCCAATTATCCCTCCTTTTTAAATATTCCAATTCCGTCCCTGCATCTTTCCCGTTTAATTTTATATCATAGTTAACCAGCTCTTTTGTAACGTCTATCCCAAGAGATTCACTTTTGCTAATTAAATAATTAATTTGCCTATAGGTTATTTCTTTTGTTGATATAATTGTCGATATTATGTTATTTATCTCTTCCATTTTTTTTTCACTAATTTATTTTCAAACGATAATTCTTTTACATCTATTCCATTACTAACACAAGAAGTAATAATTGTTTCTAAGTTATAGGAGCTATATTCAAACAATCTTTCTTCGTTTTCTACTTTCACTAAAGTAAAATGCATATAATCAGGGAAATTTTAATGTTCTATGCTTATCTCTACGGTATACATAATGTTTTTATTTAGAAATTCCAATAAATTAAATATTCTCCGCCTCTTGGCCCCGTATGCGTGTGCTCAAGTCTATTTCGTTTCTTATTCCAATACAATTCACCTTGTACCCAATACTTTTTACCGTTTACTTCATACTCAAAGTAATTATTGTCTCTATAAGTGCCTTTTATTGTCTTCATAGCTGTATTTTTTTATTGTTGAAATATATGTCCGTCTATTTCCCAAAAATCAAGCATTAGGTCTCTTTGGTATAAAGAGTAGTCTATATAATACTTAATGTCAAGTGGGCAATCAGTGTATTGTGCATCAAACATCTCCTCTACAAAATCATCTATATTTTCATAATATCCCATATATGCATCTTTAGCCCTATTTATTAAGTCTAATATGTCAGAATCTAATAATTTGTAGTGATAATTATCAACCCAATAGAAAAAAGCTTCTTTGAAATTTTCGTCGTCTTCTCTCGTGCAAAAGTAGTTACATAGGGCTATTGTTTCATCTGGCAATCTGTCACTCAATTGTAGCTCTTTGGGGATATCTTCGAATTCTACTATTTTATAGTAATCCGAACCGGATTCCTTTAATAATTCGTTCATTTCGTGTTCAAAATCTGAAGAACAAAAGTAGGATACTACGTCAAACCATTCACTTTTTACTACTTCGTTTGTCTCGTTTTTGCGGAATTCTACGCGTATTCTCGCGTCTTCTATGTTTATTCTTTCCATATTGATAATGTTTTTAGTGTTTAATATTCCGTTTTCTTTATTTTCTTTTCTGTATTACAAATATATAAAACTTCTTGAAATTACACAACATTTTTCTCAGAAAAATGTATTATATCTCATATGTTTTAACTATATATTAACATATCGAATACTATGTTTACATATTGAGCTGTCATTATAGCGAGTCGCCTTTTTACTCCTTCGTTTCCCTTAGTACCCACACATGAAAACCCGCCCCCTTTTATTATTAACATAACTTGGAGTTTTCTTTAGAAAAAAAAGAAAGGAAATAACTACATGCAGAGACTATATATTATATATATTATTACTATATATGAATTGTATATATATACATAAAGGAGATACATTCATAACGTGTGCATGCGCGCGCACGTTCTGTTTGCTAATGCGGTGAATAACAACACGTTACAGAGGTGAAAATGTTAATATCTCATTTGGAATTAAGTTAAAACAATACGGAAATGTTAACGGGATTGTTTCACATGAAACAGAGAGGAGAGCGGGGCGACTGATGGAGGAGAAGGGATAACGGAACCGGAAGCCAGACGAGAGAAAGCAAAGCGAGGATGAAGCAAAAAAGATGATGCGTGAAGGAAGCGGGGAATCTCTTTGGGAATCGGAATCACATAAGGGGTTGCATTGGTTAGCTCCGAAGCGAGGGGCACAGCCCCGAGCGAGGTTATTACTTCCTTTGTTTTGTTTTTGAGTCAGGGGTAAACAGGGGTAGGGGGTCGGGCTTTATTAATAAATTTGGAAATTCGGCTAAAAGTATTACCTTTGTTGTATGGGTACAGCGATAGACATAATCAAGGGGAAAGAGGAGCGGGCGCTACGCAGGCAGGGAATGGATGAGCGTGGCGAGATAAAGAAGTACGAAGTAGACGACAAGGTACGGGAAGAGTTCAGGGCGACGTTTGGGAAGACGGTAGCGTTTTTGGACATGATAGGGGTTAGGGAGAAGTTGGAGGAGATATTAGGGGACATAGAAGTAGCGGACAGTCCGGCAACGATAAGCAAGTTAAAGGGTAAGTTAGATGTGATAATGAAGTACGTGAATGTGTTCAAGGCAGCGAGTGACAGTATCAACCGGACGGAGAAGACGATAATCAAGGAGCAGAGGGGAGAAGAACCAGAATCGGTAATGAGTGGGGATACGGGGAATATAGAGATAATAGAAAAGATAGACTATGATACTATTGCCGGAGCGGTTAAACGATAAGCAGATAGAGTTATACAATTTGTTGAATGAGGACAGATATGTAGAATATTTGTTTTACGGTTCGAGCAGGGCAGGTAAGACATTTTTGATATTTGCGTGGTTTGTGACACAGTGTATAAGATACGGGGCTAATTGTTTGATAATACGGAATACGTTTACGTCGTTAAACAATGGTATGTTGATGCAGACAGTACCGGCAGTATTGAATTCTATTTCGAGGCGTTGGGGTTACAGTGATTACAAGAAGGTGATGATAGGGGGAGAGAGGTTTGCTCGGTATGTAAACAAGGACGACAGTTTGGTATTCTACAATGGTTCCTACATAAAGTTCGGGAGTTTGCGGGGGAGTTCGGACAGTGAGTCGAAATATGATTCGATATTAAGTACGGAATGGGGGCATATATTTTTAGATGAGATAAGTGAGATAAGTTGGCAGCCGGTAAGCAAGTTATTGACACGGTTAGCGCAGAAGTTGCCGGTAAAGAACAAGATGTTGTATGCGTTGAATCCGTGCAGTAAGAATCATTGGAGTTACAAGAGGTTTTTTTTGCAGGAGGATTACGATACTGGATTGAAGTTAGACCCAGCCATACAGGCGATGTTGTACAAGAAGCATTTCAGTGTAGATGACAACAAGGAGAATGTATCTTCGAGTTATATGTTGACGATGAAGAGTTTGTCGAAGATAGACAAGCGGAGGTTTTTGGATGGGGAGTATTACGATGAGATGGAGGGAGAGATATTCCACCATATACCGTGGGGGACAATGCCGGAAGAAGAATCGTTTGTACGCTATATAATCTACGTAGACCCGTCGGCTAAGGAGAGTGTAAAGAACGATTACAAGGCATGCGTATTGTTGGGGTTGACGAAAGACAAGATATGGTTGGTGGACGTATATGCTGTGCAGGGAAGCACATACGAGATGTTGGAAGGCATATATAGCTTATACGTAAAATGTCCGATAACGCCACGTTTATACATTGAAAAAAAGCAAGTTCCGTTGGATTTCAACAAAACATTGCTTAACTTTCAGGCGCAAAAGGGGTGGATATGTCCGATAGAGTGGGACACGCGCAATCACGGGAACAAGTTTTATAACATTGAGTCCACTTTAGACCCGTTGTTCAAGAATGGGGGGATAATGTTCAACGACAAGATGAAGAACACTCCTATGGGAGAGATTACGGTGCAGCAGTTTTTGGAGTTTTCGAGGAAAGAGAGTCCGTTAAAGAAAGACGACATACCGGACGCGGTAGCCAAAGGAGTTTCGTTAATGGGGAGGAATCTGAAGATAGTTAATCCAGCCCAGAAGAAGACGAAGATGTTTATAGCGATAGGAGGGAAATTAAAGTCCTTATAATATGATAGAGATAAAAGATTTATATCAATGGATACAGCCTAACACATGTGATGAGATAATAGGCATGAATCCGACGGCATTGGAAGACGCCTATGTATCCGCTATAGGCTATTTGGCTGGCGAGATAGGGAATATATACGATTTGGAGGAGATGTTGCCGGTAATGAAGGATGTCCATCCTGATTTGTTCTTTATGGTAAGGGTATTGACGGCATCAGCCTTTATGGGGTCTACATTTGCGTGGAGTACTGTTTTCACGAACCAGTACAACAGTGTGATGTCTACTATACACAGGATGAAGTCTGGGACATCCCGCATGACTGGGGCGGTTAACAAGCCTGAGCCTAACGCGATAGGTAAAATAGTAACGAACATAAATGATTATATAGGCTAATATGACAATCTGGAATACACCCCAAATAGACCCTTATTACATTCCAAAGTCTGTAGGGACTGGAGTAGTTAAGTCAAAATATCTTATTAACTATTATGACACTCCGTATACAGCGAAATACTGGAGAGATGCGATAGACAGGGCTATAAATTACAGTGATTTGTACTACTATGGCGTTTTGCAGTCGTGGGCTATACAGTCGAGTCCTTTTTTGGTGTCCTTATTGGACAAGAGATATGTTCCTGCCCAAAAGAACTTCTATGCTTTGGCGAAATACGGGGAAATGAGCAGGATAGACGACAAATTCTCCAAATATTTTACGCAGACCAACATTTTCAAGCAGCTTGTTTGCCGTGCTCCGTTGAACGCGAAGATTCGCGGGGTAGCAGGCAAGCAGATAGATATAGAAAAGGACATTGTAACGGATTTTCCTATGCGGAATATAGACATGTTCAACAGGGCAATACGTTATATGACCTTTGATATCCAGAGTGTGGCTAAATTTGACGATTACGACAACATGTTTTATTTCGAGGCTTCTCCTGAAGAAGACTATAAATTAGGTCTGATGCAGGAGGTTACACGGGCTATAATCGAGATAGTGAATTCTTATCGCAATTGGGGCATTCTGACGGGGCGTTATTCCTATCCTCGCTATACGATAGGGTATCAGGCGCAGAACGAAGAAGCGCAGCAGATAGCAGCGGAATACGCCAGATTGATAAATGACCCTACAGCCACACCGGTAGTGCCCTTTGAGGTGAACGAATTGTCCACGAATAAGGAGAGGAAATACCAAGTAGAGATAAATTCCGTCAATACTGAAGCTCCGAGCGAAGCTTTCAGGGCTCACAAGGAGTTGGTAGACAAGTGGGAAAGCGAGCTTATGCAGCTTATCACCGGAAGTACGTTAATCGGGAACACCGAAAAGAACACGAATTCCGAGCAGTTGGCGGAAATTCACATGCAATTGTACAAGAATATCCTTGACGAAGACAACAAGGACATTTTAAGGGTGACGAATACCCAGACCATGCCGAAATTGGCGAGATTGATAAAGAACAAGGATTTGACGGATTATCAGGTAGTGATTATTCCCGACAAGAGTATCTCTGTCAAGCATTTTATCCAGATTACGGATACTTTGAGCAAGCAAGGGTTGCGGATTTCCGAACAATTCCTGCAAAAAGTGGGGTTGGATGAAGGGGATATCGACAAAAAAGTCACCAACAAGTCATGGATTACCAACACAGTAGACAAGATAAAGAGCATTTTTACCCCTAAAAGCAAGAAAGATGGCGGATACGATGCAGGATATGATAAACAAGCTCAAGAGTCTTAGGAATTGTGTAAGGGACGAAATGCCCAAGGCGATATCGGAAAGCATGCTCAAGGAAACGAAGCAGAATTTCCAGAAAGAGGCATATACTAACGACGGAGGGGCACAGAAATGGAAAGAGCGTATGTATGACGTGCACAATACGCCTATCGGTGTAAAGTTGCCTTATCCCAAACTAAGGAGGACAGGGAGATTATACAATTCTATCAAGAAAATAACCAATGTCCCGTACACGGCAGGGTTAAAAACCAGCGTTCCGTACGCACAATTGCAGAATGAAGGAGGAAAGTCTCCTAAAAAATGGGTTCAGCCTGCCTATAAAATAAACAGGAAACCCCCTCAAATACCAGCCCGCCAATTCATGGGAGTAGGAGCGAGGACTTATAGGCTCGCACATAAGGCGATTTTGAGGGTTTGGAACAAAAATTTCAATAAATAATTGATTGATAATAAAAAACTTCATATTTTAGCGAAAAATAGGGCATATGATAGGGTTATTGACTAAAAAAATAATAGATTTTTTCAGGCAAACGGATATTGTCATAGAGAATCATATACCCGTATTGACGTCTAATGTATCGGACGGAAGGACAGTAGTAAACACGACATTGCCGGCTATTGTAGTAACCGTAGATTCAGCCCCTAACAATATGGTTTATATTGGCGGTCTGATAAGGGACAACATCAATATAGACATTGTAGTAATGGACAGGCTGGTAAATTATACCCTATCAGGAGAGACAGATATTTATGAATGGAGGCGTAATCTTGCCTATAAGCTAAGAACAGAGCTTTTCACGGAGAGGGCGTCCGAATTTTTCAAGGATATACTTCAAGGGAACAACTTTTTGCCTATGTATCGTGGCATGAATAACTTTATCAAGCAGGGATACAAGGAAGACACGGAAGAAGATATCGAATGCTGGCGTATGAAATTCGAATGTGTCATGGTGGACAATTCTACCATAGACATAACCTATATAAAAGCCAAATCAGGCTCTGTGCAGCTTATAGACAAGCAGATAAACCCCGTCACCCCTATACATCCCCATTATGGTATAGAAGAGATGATGTGGAAGTACGGCTATGGGCAGTATATCCCTGATTTGTTAGATATGATTGTCACGAGCGGGAAGATAACAGACCAGTATAAGGATAATGGGACAACCCCTATCCCAAAGGAATTAACCAAAGATGTATTATTTTTACCTGAAAATTTCCCTATGAAAACTATTTATTATAATACATACGGGATATTGCTCATGAATCATATCACTCAAAATGAGAGGATGGTGTTATTTAAGAATAATATCAGTCTTCGGTATATAAATATTGACACATCCTCTTTTAATTTGGATAGCTTATTTCGTAACTGTTTTAATTTAAGAAGGATAAACAAGGATAATGTTGTAGACTGTAGAAATAGTACAACTCTTTCAAATATATTTAGAAATTGCGTCATGTTGGAAGATGTAAGCTTTATAAATATAGACGAAGATAAGAGCCAAAATTGGGATTTAGCATTTAGAATTGATAATTTTGTAGAATATTTGAATCTGAAAAATATATCATTTTCCCCAAAATTAATAGGGATTTCTTTTCGATATATGTTTTATAATCAACAGTATTTGGAGAATATAAACGGGGAAATAGATTTTACAAAGATAAACGCTACGGGCACGGATCTAATGTTTTATTCTTGTAATAACCTGAAGGAAGTAAGATTCACTAAAGAATCGTTGAAATATGATTTGCAAATGGCTCAATCAAAATCTTTAAGCCTTGAATCCCTGCAAAGCATTATTGACGGATTAAAGAATGTAACGACTACGAGAACATTATCTTTAAATTCGACAGCATATAATAAATTGACGGAAGAGCAAAAACAGTCGGCAACAGATAAAGGTTGGACAATAACTGGTTAATTATGACAGAGTTAAAAGCAAGAAAAGGTTATGTATATACCGACAAAAACAAAACATTTTTTGCCGATACTATTGTATTAGGGGAATATGACAAGAAAGAGAACTATCGGCAAATGAAAATAGAGGGTAACGAAGAACTAATAGAAAATTATAAAAATGGTAAGGCAAGTATTATCGGATGAATCCCTAAACGATAGAGGATTTAGGGTAATGAACAAGTCTATAAAGTGGGACAGATATTTAAAAAATCCCGTTCTTGTAGAACAACATATGTCATGGGAACCGCCTATCGGCAGGATAGACGATATAAAACTCGAAAATGACGCATGGACAGGGGTTTTGGTATTCGCTTCTACCGAAAAAGGCAAGATGTATGAGAAATTATACAATGAAGGCTGTATAAGAGCCGTATCTATTGGCGGGAATGCAGTAATAGTAGAGAATGAGAGGGGAGAGAAAAAAACAAAGTCTTTTGATGTTTTTGAAGTCTCTTTAGTTACTATCCCTTCAAATGCCAATGCGGTAAAACATGAATTGGGTCATATCCCAGTGGAATATAAATTATATTGTGATAAAAAGGAATTTATTACTTTAAGTTCTAATTTTGAAGAATTAAATAATATGAAAGAAGAAAAAGAAAAAAAGGAAGAATTGGAGGCTAAGCCCGAAGTTCAAGAAGTTCCAGAGTCAGAAGCTACAAAAGAAGAGCTTAAGGCTGAGGAAACAAAAAACACAGTCCTTTCGGCTTTGAAAGATTTGTTAGGTCTGAATTCAAAGAAGAAATTAGAAGATGATGATGAAGATGAAAAAGAAGAAGACAAAGACATTAAAGAAGACGAAGAAGAGGACAAGAAGGAAGTAGAGGACACCAAAGCTAAGGACGAAAAGGAAAAATTGGAGTCTGAGGATTTGGAAAAGAAATTGCCTGAAAAAGTAGCGGAAAGATTGCAGGCAAACCCTGAAGCAAGAATTTTTACAGAAAATACACAACAACCTAAAATTATGACAGAATACAAGACTTTACATTCTTATCTTTCTTCTCAGGAAGGGAAGAATAAGATGGGTATGATGGCATTAGGCTCTGACTTGAAATATGCTCATGAGCACAAGCCTATCCCAGTTCATGACTTGCTGGATTCTTACAAAGAATTGGCGTCTATTTTGAAAAACGACCGTGACTTTATGAGCTCTTTCGGTCAAGTGAATTTATGTTTTGAAGGGACAGCTCCAAAAACTACTCCGCAACTATTGGATACTATTTTGGCTGCCGGAGACAATACCTATGATTTCTTGGCAACACCTGATTTAGTAGCCGTACAGTGGCTGGCAATGTATTATCGCATGTTGTTCCCTATTAACACATTCGCTGATAGAATCCCGCGTATTAGTTCAGATTCAGCCGGTACGATACACCCAGAAATAAACATGACTCCTAAAGTTTATTTCGATACTTTGGTGCCTAAAGAAAAAGTGTCCGAGTATTTGTATGATGACGACCCAATCGCTATTCCTACTTATGCTTTTTCTTTAAATGCCATTGCATGGCAGCCTGGCGATGATAATCTGTTGAGATATGACAAGAGAGGCATTGGTATGGCTGAGGCTTTGAGAGTAGTATCTAACGCTCAACATAACTATATTATCCAACAGTTGGCAGAAGCTGTTAAGGAAGGTACTTTTATTTCTATGACCGGTACCGCTACTGTAAATTCAGCAGGCATGTTCCCAGCCAATCCGGCTGCCGCAGGTAATATCAAAGATTTCACGGTAGCTGACTTGTTAAGCCTCCGCATGAAGTTTATCCAAGCTAACTTCAATCTGGATATCGAACGTCCAGAGGTAGTAATGGACGCTATCTATGCTAACCAATTGCAGTCTAACGATACTTTTGTAAATGCGTTGAACTTACCGACTGAAAATATCGGGCCAATGCAGATGATGGCTTACGGCATGAACATTACACAGCGTTCTATATGTGGTGTATATGATACTACTACAAGAAAAGTAGTTGACCCGCAATTATATGGAGAACCTTTAGCCGCAGGTCACACGATAGACTCTGATTATACACCGGTTACTCTTAACGCTAAGGCTTACGGTTGCGTTATCGGGTTCTTGCCTTCTCAATTCCTTATCGGTGTAGGTCGTACAAATGTATTCGTAAAACAAGAACCTACCCTTTGGGCATGGGAAATGTCTATGGATACTCGTATGGGAGCCGGTGCAGCTCGTAAGGACGGAGTAGGAATCTATGGCGTAGCTCCAGCAGTAGCAGGTGCATAATATAAATAATAAGCAGGGGGCAAAATCCCCTGCTTGAATACCAACACACAAAAAAAAAAAAAAATAAACAATAAACAATATGGAACTTACTAATTATCAAGAGGGCTTTTTCCAGTATTTATACTCATTAGTAAAATCTCGAGGGAAAATATATGTATGTGAAAACGGCAAAGTTTTCGGAAGGGAAATAGATGCCAGAAGACAAGCACATGATTACTTTGAACGGAGGAAATATAAATTATTGTGGGCGGAAATTACGATGGATAACCTGCCTCTGAACAATGAGGAATTTAAAAATGTGTTAGAATCATATAACCCGCCAGAGCCCAACAATTCCGCTAAGAACAAGAAAGAACCGCTTAAAATGGATAGTTCTATTGAAAGCGAATTCAATGCGTTAAAAGAGGCTCGGAAAAACTCAGAAAAGAAAACAAAAGGTAGACCACCTAAAGAAGAATAATTATGGCAACAACAGGAATACATATTTCATTAAAAGATACGTCTATTGGGAGTAACCAAGTAGACGAATCTATTTCTTGTTTGGTTGTTGATGTGGCAGGTGCGGAATCTAATTTACCTGAAGACTTAGAGTTAAACACCCCTTATATGATAACCTCGTTATCAGCAGCCGAAGGGTTAGGGATAACTTCAGAATGGGCGGAAGGTGACGGAGCGAAGACTATGCTATACCAACACATCAGCGAGTTTTACGGTGCAGCTTCGACAGGGACTAAGTTATGGATTGTCCTCGTTCAAACGACGGCAAGCATAAACTTCTCTACTGCAAGTTTCTATACAGCATTACAGCCGGTAATATTCAAGACTATCTCAGGTAGTTATAAGAACAGACCTCGTGCAATAGGATTCTGCCAATCTAAAGGGACATTGCCCGCTCCTGAATATGGTGACGGCGTGAACAATGAGACAGACCAAGAAGCACTCAAGCTGATACAGACATTCTTGACTAACATGTTTGAATTGGGCATCAGAATGGTTGGTGTATTTGACGGAGCGTATATCAAGCAGGGGACTTTCAGCAGCGCAACAGAGATAGCTAAACTTATGGACTGCTCGGCTATGAGTTATCCAAGTGTAGCATATTGCGTTACCGGTTCTTCTCCTAACGGGTTGTCTTCTGTAGGGCGTGTATTGGGAGTAAGAGCCAGCCGGAGTATAGCTGCATCTATCGGGAATGTAGCTTTGGGTTCTGTAGCTACGGAAGAATATTTTACGGATAGTGATTTGGCTTCTGTATCCAGCAATCCAAAAACTGGTACACCCGTAAACGGATATGACGTCACTCTGGCGAATCTGGTAGCCCCATTAGGATATATATTTACCCGTAACAGGTTAGGTATAGAGGGGTTATATTACAACGACGGGGCGACATGCAACGCCACTACTATGGCATTAAACAAGATAGAAAGAGTTGCTGTCGGCAATGCAGTTTGCGATGATGCCCAACAGTTCCTTACCTATTATATCAACCAGAATATCCCTTGTGATTCTTCAGGTCAGATATTACAGGCTTTTAAGAGTTCAGCTATATCACAATTTACAGCCCAATATATCACTCCGAGAATAAACGCTGGGCAAGCTGGGGCGATAGATTTCGACTTCAAGGCCAAGGATGATAATTACATACAATCTGAAGCTTTGGAAGTGACTATAAGTATAGTACCGAACCCTGCAATGCGTGAAGCCTTTGTAACAACATTCTTTGTAACTTCAATTTCTTAAAATTATGGCAGACCAATCGGGACTAATAATATCAAGTGCTGACGTCCAAGTTTGGGTAAACTTAGGAAATGGAGCAATTATACAATTGTTCACAGCGCAGAATTTTTCGGGAAGTATAGAAAAGTCGGTAAATGAGATTTACGCAATAAGTTCTGAAACTCCTATTTCCGTAAAAGGTATAAACAAAGCCTATTCAGGTTCTTTTGTTATACAATCAGGAGAATGGAACAGGTTAATAAACAGTTATAACGGGATAGCAACTACGTTGAGACCGTCATTAACTGATATTCCTGAAGGACTTACCGTTACTATCATGTTCAGCAACAGGGCGGATTTAACCCCGACTGATACGACTTTGACCTATACAGGAGCACAATTTAGCAATGATTCTTTCGAGGTCAATGCTAATGACCCTCAGACTTTAGTAACCTTGAATTTCAGGGCAACAGAACTTACAAGACAAGTTACACCAATAGCTATTTAATCAGATAGGGGAATAATCCCCTATCTCCTTTTCACATTTAAAACTATCAACACATGAGCACATTTAAAGTTTCAAATTTCACATTTGTAGAGAAATTACCGGACAAAAAAGGGATATTCGAGGAAATAGAAGTAACAGAAGACGTGGAATTAAGACATGCAGAGCGTACACGGTTGGAAGATTCAATTTTCATTACTTCTTTGTTGGATAATTCGGATACGACGACAGAGAGAAAGATAAACGACGCCATAAAATACGTTAATATATTTGTCGTTGACAAGACTTTAGCAAAAAGGATTTCAAGTGACGGGATTGCATGTCTGTCTCTGTTCTCTTCAGAACAAGTACAGGAGGATTTGATAAATTTTATCAATCGGGCAGGGAAAACCCTAAATATGCAGATGCCCGAGCAGAAATAGAATATAAATTAACACAATATAGCAAGACAGACCCGCTTTTGGTAAAAAAAGCATTAGTATCACATTTTTTCCATATTCCTATTAATAAGGTAACAGAATCATTAACTTTGGAAGAGATAGAGAAGTATCATTGTCTTGCATTATGGATAATGGACAATGTAAATTTTGCACCATTTAAAATTGACAAAAAGAAATAAGCTATGCCTAATATCTATCAAATAGAGCTTAATCTAAAGGGAGACCTAAATGCTAAACTGGACGACGCTATAAAGAAAGCCCAGAACTTAAAAAGTATAACAAACAATATAGGCGGTAGGGGAGGTAGCTTTAATAATCCGGCAGGAGGGAGAAGATATAACCCTTATCCACATATTCCAGAAGAACGCATGAATTTATGGCGGAGGATGAATTATGCTGCATATCGTTCTCCGTTTGCAAATAATCGCTATTTACTAAGGAATATAGATAGATATTATCAGGCAAGACAAAGATTTCAAAATAATTTTATTGCAAATTCATTTACTTACTCAGGTTGGCAAAGGAATTTAGGGAACTTTGCTAACCTGATAGGTTCTGTAGGTAAAGCTGCATTACAGGCTATTCCGGCATTAAAATCTGTCATTGGGACGTTAGGAGGGATTGTCGGATTAAAAGCGGTGTCTATAGCCGGAGGCGGATTATTGTACCGTTGGGGTAGAAATAATCTCATGAGTGAACAAACCTCACAAGCGATATCGAATGTCTCGCAATATAATATGGCAAGATTAGCACAAGGGAGCGGATATAATGAGATGTTCCGTAATGCTACAGACATTGTTACGCAAACAGGAGGTTCCCGAGCCGGATTAGTTTCTTTGATGAATACAATGACGGGATTAACTGTAGGAGATACAAAATTATCGTCAAGAGATGCCCAATGGTTCGGACAATTAGCAGCTAAGATTTCTGCTGTTTCAGGCAGAGATTTGCAGATAGTCGGGTTGAACTTGCAACAATTACTTACTACTTGGCAGGGTATAGACATGAAAGAACTTTTCAAGTCAGTACCTTTAATCGAGAAGTATGTTTTTGACCTTAGAGCGCAATCAAAGAATAAAGGAGAAGATATATATTCATTTATTAGAGAAAATCCCCAAGCTTTAATAAAGGCATTTGAAAAATTTATAGGACAATTTGAATTGCCCAGAGCGGGGGTATTGAAAGGTCGTGTTCAATTATCTGAAGAAAATTTAGAGGCTGATAAATTAGAGTATTTAGAAGACTTTTATGAAGATATAGCAAACACAAGTATACATATAAACGAATCATTATCTAAGCTGTACAAGACATTCGGTGAGGGGTATGATGGTTCAATATTTCAAAAGGCTATATCCGCTTTCGATTCCTTTATTTCTGGTATTATAAACGTAGGAAGTAAAATAATAAACTGGATAAATGAACATCCTACTATTAGCTCTTTTATAATAGGATTTGGGCCAGGCGCATTATTGGGTTCATCTGCTGGCCCGATAGGGTCTGTTGTCAGTGGACTTGCATCAGGGACTACGGCTGCATTGTGGTCTCAGGTGCCAGAATATAATCTTACGAAAGAGCAAGCGATTAATAAGCTAAAAGGCACAATTCTTAGGACGAATTATTTATATAGAGAGCCTTCAGATGATAAATTATATAAATCCGGTTATTTAACATCCGCTGTAAAAGATATAAAATTAAGTGCTGATGATATAGAAACCATTTTCAATAATCTTAATAATTTAGGGACAAAGGAGGCAAAAGATTTAATAAAGAGATTAAGATATTATACCCCTGATTTGACAGCGTTATCACGGGCATTTGAATTAACTTCAAAAGAGTTTATTCCTGCTCCTACAGTATCTCCAGTTAAAGATGAGACGGGTCGTATGAAAGATTTATCAAAGGGAAGTAAATCTCTGATTATAAATTTCAACAAGTCCATAGTAGACATGGACAACCACATAAATACTACCGACCCATCAACAATAATGAGGGAAATAGAGGATTATGTATCACAGGCAATAGCGAGAGGTTTAAATATAGCGTTTAACCAAGCAACACCGTTAACATGACAAAAGAGAATGATTATAAAACGAGTTCAGGGTCTGAATTACAAGATAAATTCAGAAGTACCGTATCTATCCCGCAAAATATAAGGGGAGAGCTTGCAAAAGCGGGGGATACGATAAGAGATGCGGAGCAAACGGCAGCTACGGCATTAGCCCTTACATTTTCTTCTGTAGGAATCGTAAAATCAGTGATACCGATATCATCAGAAGGAGGTTATATCAATGGGATAGGGAATAAGGTTAAGAGTTCATTGATAAACCAAAAAACCAGATATTCCGCTTCAAGCGCGAACGCGAAAGACAATCTTATTTCCGTGACAAATGAGAATGACTATATTTTCAGGATAAGCGATTATTATTTGCCGTTATCTTACAGCTTATCTATAAACGCATCAAAAAATATTGTCAAAAGCCAATTGGTAGACGGGTCGGCAATATATGAAATGACTTCATACAATCCCGCGGAGATAATATTAAGAATAAAACTTGAAAGGAAGCCTATAAACGACAATGGGAGGTATGACCCTATGTCTTTCCGGCAGAATCAAGGCGCAATGGCTGGCGATATAGTCAAATTTGCGACAGTTATAAATGATTTGTATAAAAACAAATCGGTATTCGCCATATATAATAATTTCACGAATAAAGAGGTAGGGATACAGTTCGTCGTATTGGCGAGATATACTATAGACCCACAAGAAGGGTCTACAGTTACCAATATTACCCTTAATTTGCTTGAGGTAGATTTAACGCGTCAAACATTATTTGTAGAAAAACAATGAAATGTTATTGTAATTTTTTCAGGTGTGGCAATGAAGTCTGGATAGAAGGGAAAAAGATATTGAACTTTGTTTCTTTCGTATCCGAAAACACCGTTATGAAGCTGGCGGAAACAGCGGAAATAACGTTGCCTTTTTATTCTATTGCCTATTTGAAAGGAGATGAAATAATTACTGGTTCTAAAATTGATGTAGAAGGGCTTAATATAAAAATAGGGGCTCATATACAAGTATATGCATATTACCATAATATCAATTACGGGGAACAGGTAAACATAAATTTCGAGAATGACCCAGAAGCGGGGAAAATGCTCGTATTTGACGGGTTTATAAAGAAAATAAAATCAGGGTTCCCGACTACTCTTGTATGTGAGGACAAATGTTTTATTTTGAGATTTGGAGTCGTAAATAAGGATTGGACACAAGAGACCTCGATATATGAAGGGTTGAAAGTCTGTTGCGATGTAGGAAATGAGGCATTCAAGAAATACCGTTCGGATAACAATCTTACAGGGGATTATGAAGAAATTTCCGTAGCCGATTATACCGCTACTTCGACATTCAACGAAAAATTATGGCAGGGAGTCAGCCCCTTTGAAGCAGCACAGATGTTAATGCGTAAATTCGGCATTTATACGGGCATTGACCCAGAAGGGAAATTATTTATGGGAACGGGATTAAAATACACCCAGAAAAAAACCATAAAATTAGACACTTCTGTAAATGTAATAGAGCGAGATGTATCTCCTAAAAACGGGAAATTCGAGAATTATTATGTTACGGTAAACGGCTATGTAAACGGCAAGCGTACGACAATAAATGTAGGGAATAAAGGAAATGGCAGACCTATCCGATTGAATTGCAGTTCTATACAGACACGAGAAGGGTTGGAAGAATTCGCAAATAATGCGTATCAAGGATTAAAGGGGGAATATAATAGCGGGACAATAACAACGTTGCTATACCCTCGCATAGATTTGTTCGACTATGTAAATTTCACTGACACATTATTCCCTGAAAACAGTGCGAATCTGTATGTATTAGGGATAAGAAGGGAATTCAACGAAAACGGATATCATGTTTCATCAAAATTGACAAATGAAGAATGGATGTTTTAAGTTATAGAAAAAGCTCCAAGTTCGATTCTGCAATGCAGGAATTAGGGGATAATTTAAGGAACGTGTTGAAAAGCTATTCTTCAGTATCTTTAGTATATGGTGAAGTTACTGGAGTAAATATGGAAGAGCTAACATTTGATGTCGTGTCGGACGATGATAACCAAATGTTCAATATCCCTCTTTCCATTATCCCCCATGATTCTACTTCTGTGATACAAATCCCAGAAATAGGCAGCAATTGTGTATTGGGGTTCGTGCAAGGGGATTCTTCCCTATCTTTCCCTAT
>ERZ779922.1394-NODE-1394-length-16971-cov-3.272464_pt1 | contig 16971 bp, 17 predicted proteins | sample MGYA00511544_ERZ779922 | MGnify/ENA primary metagenome ERZ779922 (study PRJEB29588, sample SAMEA2154516) | human gut metagenome | biome: human gut; feature: human-associated habitat; material: faeces | place: Denmark | collected 2008/2010 ... | reverse complement strand
TACAACGTGCTCCAAGTCGCTCCCTGTGAGGGGAGCGTGGATTGAAATATTTTGGGAAGCCTGAACGGATGGAGAACTAAAGACGGACATCACAGACGATTCAGAACCAGTTATATACAGCTGGGACGACAGAACGGCAAGTCATTCCTGAATGGTATTTTGGCGGCTTATTACGGCAATTTTGACAAGTACAAATATGGTCAGGTTTACTGTACAGCCACAAAGAAAGATCAGGCAATGATTGTCTTCAACGAAATTGTGAAGTTCATAAATTCCGACAGCGATTTGTCAGAGTGCTTCAAGATTCACGAACACAATTCAACAATCGACTGCAAGATCACACACAGCAAGATCAAGGCACTGTCAGGCGGCACGAAGTCGATTGATGGATTCAGACCATATCTGGGAATAGTGGACGAATATCACGCGCACAAAGATGATCAGATGTACAAGCTGCTTGAAGGCGGCATCAAGAAAATGAAGTCGGCACTGATCAGCGTGATCACGACAGCAGGATTTGACCTGAAATCGCCGTGTTTTGCGTTGTATGAATACTGTGTGAAAGTCCTGAAGGGTGTTGCAAGCAATGATTCACAGTTCATTTACATCGCGCAGATGAATGAATCTGACGATATGTGGACACCTGAAAACTGGATCAAGGCAAACCCGATTCTGGAATATGACAGGGACGCATTGCAGAACATGATCCCGATTGCTGCAACGGCGAAGGAAATGGGAGGATCAACACTGCGCGACTTCATCGTCAAGCAGCTTAACATGTGGATTCAGTGGACGAATGATGTCTATATCAAGGACATGGATGTCTGGACAAGGGCAGCAGTCAAGAAGACACTGGCTGACTTCAGAGGTCAGAAGGCTTATGTCGGACTTGACTTGTCATCAGGCGGCGACTTGACATCAATCGCAATCGTGATCCCATTCATGCAAGGCGAAGACAAATGCTACTTCGTACACGCACACAGCTTCATCCCGAAGCGAAGGGTTGAAGAACACATCAAGACTGACCGCGTACCTTATGATCTATGGATCAGACAAGGACTGGTCGAAGTAACTGAAACAATGGGCGGTGTGAAAACTGACTACAAGTACATTATTGCGTACCTGAAGAAGATCGTGAAGCTGTATGAATTGGATGTGCAGTGGATTTGTTACGATCCGCACAATGCTTCCGCATTCCTGACAGATTTGGAAGCACTTGGATTTGACAGCATTGCTGTCAAACAGTCAGCGCGAGAATTGAACGATCCGACAGTGGACTTCCGACTGGAACTGGAAGCAGGACATGTCGAACATGACGGAAACGAAGCAATGAAGTGGTCTATTGCAAACGCGAAGACGACATCGAACAGCTTCGGAGAAATCAAGATTGACAAGGAATACACGACAGAACGAATTGACATCGTGGATGCAATTATTGACGCATGGATGATGGCAATGAAGGGCGAAATCAAGCCAGATGTCAACAGATACCTTGATATTTGGTTTGCAGGCACAGAGAAATTGCGACAGAAGGGAGGTGCGCAAGGTTGAACATGTGGAAAACACTGAACAAAGGAATTATGAAAGCATTCGGAATGAATATTGAAACAGATACAGCAACGCTGAATGATGAATCCTTTCTGGAATGGGTTGGAATTAAGCGCGACAGTGAAAGCAAGAAGCCGACATCAGACGTGACATACTTCACTTGTTTGAAAATGATGTCAGAAACAGTCGCAAAAATGCCGTGGAAACTTTACCAGAAGACAAACAAGGGCATCAGCGAGCCGATAGACAACGACATTGCAAGGCTTATGAAGCAACGTCCGAACCCTTTTATGACACCGACAACCTTCTGGAACGCCGTGGAAATGAACAGAAACCATTATGGGAACGCCTATGTCTATGTACGCAGGAAGTTCAAGCGCAAGAAATACGGCGGCGAATACAAAGCACTGGACATGTGGATCATGCCGTCAGACAGGGTGCAGATCATTATTGACGACAAAGGCATTTTCGCAGGCAAGGGAAAAATCTGGTATATGTACAGCGATGAATATTCGGGCGAACAGTACATATTCAGGACAGAAGATGTCTTGCACTTCAAGACTTCGCATTGCCTGAACGGAATAGTCGGGCTTCCAGTGCAATACATCCTGAAGCAGACAGTCGAAGGCGTGATTGAATCACAACGCTTCCTGAACAACCTATATAAAAACGGATTGACAGCAAAAGCGGTGCTGGAATACACAGGCGAACTGAACGAAGATGCAGCCACAAAGCTGCGACAGACTTTTGAACGCTTCGGAGCAGGAAGCCAGAACACAGGCAAGATTCTTCCTGTGCCGCTGGGGATGAAGCTGACACCACTGGACATTAAGCTGACAGATTCACAGTTTGTTGAGTTGAAAAAGTATTCAGCACTTCAGATCGCAGCAGCGTTCGGAATTAAACCGAACCAGATCAACGATTATGAAAAATCATCATACAGCAATTCAGAAATGCAGCAGCTGTCATTCTATGTGGACACGATGCTTTTTGTACTGAAGCAGTACGAAGAAGAAGTGAACTACAAGCTATTATCGGATGACGAAGTGGAAGAAGGGCTGTACTTCAAAATGAATGAAAAAGTGCTGCTTCGTACCGACAGCAAGACACAAATGGAGATTCTGAAGGAAGGAATCAACAACGGCATTGAAACAGTAAACGAAGCCAGAAGAAAACTTGATTTGATGGACATGGAAGGCGGCGATGTACTGATTGTCAATGGAACTTATGTGCCACTGACGAAAGTCGGGGCGGCGTATGACAAAGCTGAAGAACAGGACACTGAAGAAGACAGCGATCCTGACAATCCTATAAATGAGCCAAACACAGAAGGCGGCGAAAATACGGATCAGGATGAACAGGAGCAGGAAACAGCCGAAACGAATGAACCTGACACCGATCAGGAAGGAGGGGAAGACGATGGCGAAGAAAATGAACTTCACAAGAAGAAATCGAGCGAAAAGAACGATTGAAAATATCGGCTTCATGCAGATAAAAGACGCGGCAGCAGGCGGCGTTGAACTGTACATCTACGGCGACATTGTATCTTCGGCGTGGGACAAGTGGACATCAGAAGACACCTGTCCACAGGACATCACAGACTTTCTGAACGGCATTGACAACAATGCAGAACTGACAGTGTACTTCAACAGCTGTGGCGGCGATGTATTCGCAGGAATTGGCATATACAACATTTTGAAACGCCACAAAGGACATATCACAGGCATTGTGGACGGAATTGCAGCGTCAATCGCATCCGTGATCCTTATGGCGTGTGATGACATTGTTGTGTCAACAGGCGCACAGATTATGATTCACAAGCCGCTGACAATGGCGTGGGGCAACGCAGACGACTTCGCGGCGGTTATAAGCCAGCTTGACAGCTGTCAGCAGATGATCACAGACATCTACATGACAAAAGCAAAGGAAGGCGTGACAGCAGACCAGCTTGAAGAACTGATCAATGCAGAAACATGGATGTCAGAAAGCGAAGCATCAGAGTGTCGCGCTTCAGACTATTTCAACATCAAAGTGGATGAATCAGCGGAAGCAGTCGCAGCATGTGTCGGCTACATGATAGACAGATTCAAACATGCGCCAGCAGGAATGAAGACTGAAACAGCTGAAGACATCGAAGCAAGACAGCAGCAGGCAGACGAAACAGAAGAAATTCTGGGCGATCTGTACATGTATGGAATTTAAGAAAACGGAGGAAAAACAATGAGCAAAGAAGCAAGAGCGTTACTGAAGAAAATCAATGACAAGAAGAACGCGATCAAAGCCCTTGTGAATGAGGGAAAGACAAAGGAAGCAAAGGAAGCGAAAGCAGAACTTGTGGACATGCAGGATCGTTTCAACATCCTTATGGACTTAGAGGATGACGAGGACGAGGACATCAAAGACCAGATTGACAAGGACGAAGCAACAAAGGCTGAAGGTAAGGACAAAGCACCTTCAAAGAAAGACATCGCGCGTGCGTTTGTCAATCGTATTGTCTGCGGAATGCGCAAGACAAAACTGAATGAAAAGGATCAGAAGATCATGGACGCAATGTCAGAGAGGTCAGACGAAGACGGCGGCTTCACTGTACCGCAGGATATTCAGACAGACATCCATGAGTTGAGAAGAACAGACGATGACATTGAACAGTATGTCAATGTTGAGCCTGTCAGCACATTGTCAGGAAGCAGAGTGTTTGAAGTCGATGCAGATTCGACACCATGGGACGATGTTGACGAAGGCGAGGAGTTCGGAGAGGAAGAAACGCCGAAGTTAAAACAGATCAAGTACAAGATCAAGAAAAAGGGCGGCATCTTAAAAGTTACAAGGGAACTTTTGCAGGACACAGCAGAAAATATTCTGGGCTTCCTGAATAAGTGGATCGCGAAGAAGTCAAGAGCCACAAGAAACGCTGCAATTTTGAAGAAACTTGCAGAAATCACAACAGGAAAAGAAGTGGCAATCAGCGGATATGACGACTTGAAGGATGTCTTCAATGTGACACTTGATCCAGCGATTGCATCTTCTTCAATCGTTCTGACAAACCAGTCAGGCTTCAACTACCTTGACAAGATCAAGGACGAGCGTGGCGACTACATTTTACAGCATGATGTGACAGACAAGTCAAAGATGCTTCTTTTCGGTGTATATCCGATCAAGAAAGTCAGCAACAAAGTGTTGAAGAATGTGGAAGTTAAGTCAGACGGAAGCAACGTGTCAGCGTACAAATACCCGATCTACATGGGCGATTTGAAGGAAGCAATCACTTTATTTGACCGAGAGAAGATCAGCATCGAACTTTCAACCGAAGCTGGCGACTTATGGGCGAAAGACCAGACAGGAATCAAGGTGCGTGACAGATTCGATGTGCAGGCATTTGATGAAGAAGCAGTCATCAAGGGAGAAATCACAGTTCCTGTTGCTGGTTAATGGCAGCAGGCTTCAGGAGAGGAGGAAAAGACATGGAACTGGAAGAACTGAAAGCATATTGTCGTATCGACTATGACGATGACGATGAAGTGATCAAACTGATTTATGCAGCAGTGCTGGAAGAAATGACAGACCTGATCAAAGACTTCAATCCTGAAGCACTCACGAACCGCCAGAAGTTATTGATCTGCATGTATGTCAAAGAAGCCTACGACAACAGGGACAGAACAGCACCAACAGGCGACAAAGTCAGATTCGCGGTGCAGTCGATGATGTTGAAAGAAAGGTTGAAGTGATATGTCAAGCGCAAGAATCAAAATATACAAATACCAGTACGGAAAAGTTGATGGAAGGCGAGTGGAAACAGAACCGATCTTGTATCACGAATGCTGGTGCGAGATCGGCAGCCTTTACGGAAAAGAACTGTACAAGGCAATAGAAATCAGGCTGGAAGACACGATCGTGTTCGACAATGTCAGGTATTGCAAGAAAGTCAAAGAGATTGCAGCACACTTGAAGGACTACTTCGTGGAGTACGAAGGCGAAAAGTACAACATTTTTGCAAGGGACTTCAGACAGAACGACAAGCAATATGTACAGCTGAAGGCGAACCGCGTCACATAAATGTGTCAGATTCTGACACAGGGAAGGAAACAGCATGAAAGTGACTTTTGAATTTGAAGGGCTGAAAGAACTTCAAAACAAACTGGAAACACTTGCAAGCGATTCGGAAATCAGAAAAACAAACAAGCAGATATTCCAGCGTTCTGTTGATTATACCGAACCACGAATGAAGGCAGTTATGGCAAGGTCGGCAGACAATTCAAAGTCAGGAAAGAAGGGATACAGACCTTCTGGACATGCTGCGGATAATATCCCCACGAAAGTGACAACAAAGGGCGGCGAAGTCGGCTGGACACTTCTGGGCGATGCAGAAAACTGGTTTTACATGAAGTTTGTGGAATGGGGGACAACGAAACAGCCCCCACAAGACTTCCTTTACAACACAATGGAAGAATGCCGCGGACAGTGGGACACGATAGCAGATCAGGAATATCAGAAGTTATTGAATGAAAAGCTGGGAGGATGACACATGGACATTGTGAAGAAGACACTGGATGCGCTTGAAGTGCTGGAAGCAGAAGGAATCACAGTGCAGCAGGGCTGGTATGACGCAGACATCAAGGGACTGCATGTGACTGTGTGGAATCTGGGGGACTACGGCGGCGAACATTCGGACGATGACGAAGAAGTCGAGATTGCAGCAGTGCAAGTGTGCATCTGGTCAAGTACAGATCAAATCAGGTTAAAAAAGAGAATCAGGCGACTTATGAAAAAGGCAGGATTCGCATTCATGGGCGCAAATGACAATCTTGAAACAGATACAAAAATATTTATGAATGCCGCAAGATTCATGGCGGCAGAAGAAGCAGAACAGGAGGACGAAGAAGAATGAGTGAAGCAGGAAAGCAGATCATCAGATCAAGAACAAAGTCGTTTCGTGACATTTATGTCGCACCAGTAACACAGAACGATGCGACAGCATACGCAGCAGGCACACCAGTCAAACTTGCGCGTGCTATTTCAGGAAAAGTGTCTGATAAATTCAGCGTTGAAAAGATTTACAGCGATGATGGAGTGGAGGACACAGTTGAAACCTACGAAGGAACAGACGTGGAGTTTGAAGTCAATTCGCTTGCACCGCAGGACAAAGCAATGATGTTCGGTCATTTATACAAGAATGGCTGGCTTGTGAAAAACAAGGACGACAAAGCACCTGAAGTCGCTGTCGGATATAGAGCAAAGAAGCTGAATGGCAAGTATGAATTTGTATGGCTTTATGTCGGAACATTCGGTCAGGGATATGACGACAACTATCAGACACAGGAAGACAAGGTCACAACACAGACAGCAACGCTGAAGGGCAGTTTCTACGAACGCGCATGTGATGGAAACTTTGAAACACAGGTTGACGAAAGCAACCTTCTGACAGAACACACGGACGCAGCAGCAGCAATCAAAAACTGGTTCGGAAAGGTACAAGAGCCAACAGAAGCGGCGTAAAAGAATAATAGGAGGGCAAACACAATGAAAAGAAAGTTAATTATAAACGGCAAAGAATATGAAATGCCAAAGATGGACGTTGACACCTATATGGAATATTTGGAGGTTAGGGACGACATCATGGGAACTGAAAAGAAAAGCGGACTTTACACCGCAGAACAGTTCCGAAAGATGCTGGACTGCATTTGCATGGTTTATGGCAACCAGTTCACTGTTGACGAGTTGAAGGACAAGGAAACAGGACTGGGAGTTGCAGCAATCATCATGGAATTTGCACTGATCGAAGAATCGCTGGGCGATGAAGTCAACGGAAAGGTTGAGAAGCTACAAAAAAATTTTACAAGTGGCAAATAATACCCGAACTGACGCTGACGTGCAATGAAAAAGAATATATATGCGCGTCAGTATCGGTTGAAAAGTACAGAGCATATACAGAACTTATGGAAAAGAACAACGGCGATGATATTGCATCTGCGTTTCAATTCAATGCAGCAATTATGAAAATGATCTTCGGTATATCTGAAAGGGAAGTGCTGAAGGCAGATGTCGCAGAACAGCTGGCAACAGCAAAGATGATTCATTTTGTGATGCAGGACATCATCACACCGAAGTTCCTTGAATTAAACCCAAACAGACCAGATGAAGTCGAACAGGAGAAGTCAGCATTCGATGATTATGACGAAGAAAACGGCTACAACGAAGCTGAAAAGCAGCTGGACGATGAAAACATCTGGAAAGTGTGCCGCGACAATGTGGACAGGGTTGTAAAGCTGTGTATAAAAGGGCTGAACGATTCACTTTCAAATGTTATGAAGTCGGATATTATGAGCCTTTTGGATCATGTGGCGTTCGAGATCAAGACCATCAACGAAAAGTGATGAAAGGAACGTGCATACATGGCGCAGGCATCAATCAAGATCGGCGCTTCGATGTCAGAATATCAGTCGGCTATGAAAGCGGCGGTTGCAAGCATGAAAGAACTGTCGTCACAGTACAGTCTTGCTGCTGCGAATGCCAAACTGTACGGCACGAAATCTGACGCGCTAAAGGCGAAGATCAGCGAACTTACACAGAAAATTGATGTCCAGAAGACAAAAGTCGCGGATTGTAAGACACATTATGAAACGCTGACAACACGACTGGACAACAACAAGAAAAAAAGCGAAGAACTGAAGACAAAAGTCGCAGAACTGTCAAGAGCCTATGAGGAAAGCAAGGAAGCGACTGGCGAAAATTCAGAAGAAACAAAGAAATTAAAAACAGAACTGGACAAAGCAGAAAAGCAGCTGGCAACAACCGAAGCACAAACAACAAAGTATGAAGCAGCAGTCAAGAAGCAGGGGGCAGCAGTCACACAGGCTGAAGCTGACCTTGCGAACATGGAAGTACAGCTTCGTGATGTCAATGCGGAACTTGCGCGCCAGAAGTTCGATGAATACGCGGAAAAGGCTGGAAAAGTCGGACAGGCAGTGCAAACAGCAGGACAGCACATGATGAAGGTCACAACCGCGATCGGCGGCGTGGCAGCGGCATCGGTAACGGTTGCAGCAAACTTTGAACAGCAGATGTCAAAAGTGCAGGCAATCAGCGGAGCAACAGCGGAAGAAACTGACAAGCTGACAGAATCAGCGCGTCAGTGGGGGCGTGATACAAAGTATTCAGCAACCGAAGCAGGCGAAGCGTTTGAATATATGGCACTTGCAGGCTGGAAGACGGATGACATGCTGGAAGGCATTGGCGGCATCCTGAATCTGGCAGCAGCATCCGCGATGGACTTGGGAACAGCTTCAGACATCGTCACAGACTATCTGACAGCGTTCGGACTATCGGCAAAGGACGCAGGAAAATTCGCAGACGAAATGGCTTACGCAATGAGCCATTCAAACACAACAACCGAAGCACTTGGAGAAGCATATAAAAACTGCGCTGCGACAGCGGCTTCAATGGGCTATTCGGTGGAAGAAACAACAGCAGTCTTGATGACAATGGCGAACGCTGGCGTTAAAGGCGGCGAAGCAGGAACAGCCCTGAACGCTATTATGACAAGGCTTGCGACAGATACAAAAGGCTGTGCAACCGAACTGGCGAAGTATGGTGTTGAAGTGTACGATGCGCAGGGCAACATGAACAGCCTGTCAAGCATACTGACAGGAGTGCGCGGCGTATGGAATAACCTGACAGACGAACAGCAAGCGAACCTTGCAAAGACAATCGCAGGAACGAATCAGTTTTCAGCATTGCAAACAATCATGTCTGGCTTGTCAGATGAAGCGATTGCAAGCGGAATGTCCTTCAGTGACTATGCTGAAGCATTACAGAATTGTGACGGCACTGCATCCGACATGGCGGCAACAATGCAGGACAATTTACTGGGAAGACTGACACAGCTGAAGTCGAAGCTGGAAGATATTGGAATAACTGTGGGAAATGCACTGCTTCCATTCATGGAAAAGGCAGTGGCGAAGATTGGCGAACTTGCAGACAAGTTCGCAGCATTAAGCCCACAGCAGCAAGAAACGATCCTGAAGATTGCAGGCGTTGTGGCTGCGATCGGTCCTTTGCTGACGATAGTCGGAAAAGCTATCAGCGTATCTGGACAGCTATCATCAGGGATCGGAAAAGTTGTTGGCAAGCTGGCGGCAATGGGAACAACAGCGTCAGGAGCAACAGGCGGCATGGCTGTCCTGAAAGGCGCGCTTGCGGCGATCACATCGCCAGTCGGAATTGCGGTCGCTGCGATCGCAGCAATCACGGCAGTCATAGTGACACTGTGGAACACGAACGAAGACTTCAGGAACAAGATCACGGAAATCTGGGACAGAATCAAAACAGTGTTCACAGAGTTCGGACAGCACATCACTGACAAGCTCAATTCGCTGGGTTTTGATTTTGAAAACTTCGGGGAAGTGGTCAAGGCAATCTGGGAAGGCTTCTGTAATTTGTTAGCACCGATCATCGAAGGCGTGTTCAATAATATTGCGAACATTATTGAAACAACGCTGAATGTGATCACAGGCGTGTTTGATTTGTTCGTGTCGTTATTCACAGGCGACTGGTCAGGGGCTTGGGATGCAGTAAAAGGAATATTTGAAAGCGTATGGAATGGGCTGAAAGAATATATCAGCAATATTCTGAACACAATCAAGGGCGTTGCTGACGCTTTTCTGGGCTTATTTGGTACTTCATGGGATGAAGTATGGAATAGCATCAAGACAACCTTTGAAAACATCTGGAACGGCATTGTATCGTTCTTCACAGGTATACTTGACGGAATAAAGAACACAGTAACAACAGCATGGACAGCAGTCAGCACGACAATTTCAGACGTACTGACAGGAATCTGGAACACAGTCAGCAACATATTCACGACAATCAGGGACTTTGTATCAACAGTCTTTGAAACAATCAAGAACGTGATCACAGTCGTTATTATGGCGATTGCAGAGTTCTTCAGCGCAGCATTTGAAATCTTGACAGTTCCGTTCCGATTTATCTGGGAGAACTGCAAAGATACAATCATTTCAATCTGGGATGCAATCAGCGCGAAGATACAGACAGCAATCACGTTTGTACAGAATATCATCACGACAGTATGGAACGCGGTCAGCTGTGTATTCACGACAGTGTGGACAGCAATCAGCACGACAGTGTCGAATGTCTGGAACACGATAAGCACGAAGATACAGACGACATTGCAGACGATCCAGAATATTATCACGACAGTATGGAACGCGGTCAGCGGTGTATTCACGACAGTGTGGACAGCAATCAGCACGACAGTGTCAAATGTTGTGAACAGCATCAAGAACACGATCACGAATGTGTTCAATGCGGTCAAGACGACAGTCAGCAACATATTCAACAGCGTGAAGTCAACAGTGACATCTATCTGGAACAGCATCAGTAGCACGATCAGCAATGTTGTGAACAGCATCAAGAACACAGTCAGCAACGTGTTCAACACATTAAAATCAACAGTCAGCAACGTGTTCAACAGCATAAAATCAACAGCAACATCGGTCTGGAATGCAATCAAGAACGCAATAACAACACCGATCAATGCCGCGAAAAACGCTGTACACAATGCAATCGAAGCGATCAAGTCGAAGTTCCACTTCACATGGTCACTTCCAAAACTGAAACTACCGCACCCGAAGATCACAGGAAGCTTCAGCCTGAATCCTCCGTCAGTACCACACTTTTCAATAGACTGGTACAAAAACGGCGGTATTATGAACGATTCAATGATCTTCGGAATGAACGGAAACAAGCTACTTGCTGGCGGCGAACCAGAAACAGGCGGCGAAGCTATTCTTCCGCTGAAACCATTCTATCAGGAATTAAACTCAATACTTGATGAAAAGCTGAAGAATATAGAGTCAGGAACGAATGTGAAGGTTGAAAATCACACATATATTGACGGCGAAGAAGTGGCAAGCAAGACATACACGAAAGTGGATGAACAGCTTGTGGAAGATAAAAGGAAAGGAAGGTAAGGCAGCATGAAAGTAAATGGTATTGACGCAAGAAAATATAACGCGAAGCAGCTGACAGCCGAAGTGCTGCCACCTTCGCTTGCTGTCGATTATGAGATTGTAACAGGCGCGATCCTTCCGACAGAATTTAACACAGACACAGAACTTGGAAAGCTGAAGTTGTGCATGTACTTCAGGGGTAAGGATAGAAACAGCCTGATCAGGAAGATGTCAGCATTTCTGGAAAACTTCACAAAGTCAAGTGTGCTGGAAGTGGACGGCTACAAAGGAAGGTTCAAAGCCTACACAGCAAGCAGCGACTATTCAAAGATGAAAGTGAAGACCAGATACAAGCTGAACATCGTTCTTGACGGCTATTTTTTTGATGACGAATTAAATCTGGAATATGACGGAATCACACAGACAACGATTGACCGACAAGGGACACGAAAAGCACCAGCAATCATTGAAGTCTATGCAAAGAAAGCGTTGAAGAATTACACAATCAGTGGGTTTGAAGATGACATCATCGTGGAACAGCTGGCAGCAGGACAGACGATCATCATTGACGGAGAAGAAGGACGCATCACGAACAATGGCGCGGACGCATTCGGAAGTGTTGACTTGTGGAAATTTCCAGCAATCACGCAACAGCAAACAGCCCTGAAGTTTTCAAATGCAGATGCAGTCGTTCGGATCAGGTACAAGCCTATGTGGATATAAGGAGGAAGACGGATGCAGATTTTTAATGACAAAAAGCAGCGTGTCGGAATCCTGAAGGGCTTCAAAGATCGCAAGATCGTGAAGACGCTCGATTCTGGCGATAGGGAACTGTCTTTCAAATATCCTTCAGACGGCGAAATGGTTGACCGCCTGAAAGAAGAATATTACATCAGGACAAAAGATGACGAATATGTCATCAGAAAAAAGAAGACAGGCGCGCAGTTCAATGAATACACAGCACAGTTGAATGTCGAAGAACTGGAAGGCGCGGTCTTCCCTTATGGCTTTGAAAGCAAGGAACAGACGATCAGGGCATGTCTTGAATTTGCCTTTGAAGGAACAGGCTGGAAGGTTGGCGTGTGCCAGATCACAAAGAAAAGGACAATCAACAAGGATGAAGAAACGAACGCATGGAAAGTCCTTCAGGACTGTTTGTCAACATATCGTACAGAATGCAAGATCAACAGCCTGACAAAGACAATCGACATATATGAACAGATTGGATCAGACCGCGGACGATACTTCATCGAAGGACTGAATCTGAAGAAGCTGACAGTGACTTCCGACACATACGATTTTTATACACGCCTGATCCCTTTAGGAAAAGACGGAATCGGAATTGAATGGCTAGGAAAGCCATATCTTGAAAATTATCAGTACAGCAGCAAGATCAAGACCTATGTGTGGAGCGATGAGCGATACACGAACACGACAAGCCTGATAGAAGACGGCATCGCGAAACTGGACGAAATGTCGAAGCCGTATGTCGCCTATGCAGCAGATGTGATTGACCTTGCAAGACAGTCAGAGAAATACAGCAGCGTGTTTGATTATGACATAGGCGACACAGTCTGGATGATTAGCAGGAAGACACGCACAAAGGAAAAACAGCGAATTGTGAAGCTGACGGAATATCCAGAAAGCCCACAAAAAAATACTGTCGAACTTTCAAACGCAACAAAGACATTCGCTGAAGTGCAGCAGGAAGCAACGGATCAGGCAAAGTCAGAAGCAATCAAGATTGCAAACAGTAGCGCGAAGAAAGTTCTTGAAGATGGCTATTACACGAAGACAGAGGTTGAAACACACATAACAGCATCGAAGGAAGAAATCGAACTGGGCGTGTCAAAGACCTACGAAACGAAAACCATTGTCAATCAGAAGATCAAGAGTGCAAACGATCTGACAGATGAAAAGTTGACAGAGTATTCCACAACAGAAGAAATGAATGCGGCTATCAAGGTGCAGGCAGACAGCATCACGACAGAAGTTAAAAAGAAGGTCAATAGTTCGGAGTTCGGCACGAAGATCACACAGAACGCGTACAACGTGCGTGTCGCTTGGAATGGCAACAGCAAATATATACAGCTGGAAGCAGGACAGCTGGCGATCTACAACGGCGAAGTTTCAACATCACAGAAAAGGGCTGTATTTGACGAACAGGGAAATCACTTCTATCGCGATGGATATTATGTCGGAAAGATTGGAACAAACCAGTGGTCGGGGAACAACGCGCACAAAGGGCTTGTGTTCGATCTGGACTATCAGGGAAAATACATGGCATTTGCGCAGATGAAGTCACAAGGCACAGGATCATATACAACGATGCTGTGCTTCAGCCGCGCAGGAAGCATATATGATCAGTATGGCATACACTTGGGATGTGACTTCTATGGTCATTGGTTCGACATGTACAATGTCGATCTTCACGATGTCAATATAAACGGATACGGCGTGGCAGATGGTAAAAGCATACCGATAGTGACAGAAATTCACGACAACGGAAACGGAACAGTCGGCTGGACGACATCATCAATCAGTGTCAGAGGTGGAATGATTACAGCAGTACCACAAGGGAGCGCGAATATATAATGAGCAAAGAAATCATAATTGAAGAAGATACAAAGACGGAAACAAAAGAAATGATCCTTGATCTGCCTGAAGGCGAAAGAGGGATCACAGAAGAAGAAACAGAAACAAAGGAACAGCAGATCAAAAACACGATGCTTGCGCAGATGGATTCAAAGCTGGACTTGATACTTGCATATCAGGAAGCTGCGCTGGAATAACAGGAGGATGGCACATGAAACCGATTGAACAAAGAATTGCATGCGCAAAGGGAGAGATCACAAACGCGATCGTGACAGCCAGTACAGTCCACGGACTGTCAGCGACACTGATTGAAGGTGTACTTGCTGACGCGCTGTCGGAAATCAAATCGCAGGCAAAGATCGAACTTCTGAATGTGTACAACAAGGAATTGAGTGAAGCACAGCAGGAGAACAAACAGCTGAAGGAAGAACTTGAAAAAGCGAAGGCAGCAGCAAAGAAGACATTGAAGACCGAACCTGACGCAGAGCAGGAGGAAGGGGACGACAATGGCAATGGAACTGATAACTGACATAACACTGGAACTGACAGGCGATGAACGCTTGTATATGGCATCTGCGAAGCAGGGCGACAAGCGCACACGATTCATCAGGATCGCGCTGACGAATAATGGCAAGGTATTCACGATCCCGACAGGGTACATTGCGATCGCAAATATCAAGAAGCCTGACAAACACTTCTGCTATAACGAATGCAAAGTGACGGACAACAAAGTCATGGTCGAACTGACAAATCAGGCACTTGCAGCAGCAGGAACAGCGCACTGCGACATTGAGATCAGGGACGCGCAGAACGTGTATGTGTTATCTTCACAGGCGTTCACAATCGAGATCGAAGAAACAAACAGGAATGATGCTGCGATTGAAAGCTGCAACGAGATCACGGCACTTGAAAACAAAGTGCAGCGGTACATCGACAATATAGTTCAAACAAAACAGGATATTTTGTCGGTAGAAGCTGCGATGAAGGTTGCTGAAGCTGCCAGAGCATCGGCAGAGGTTGACAGGATAAATGCTGAAGCCCGAAGAAACAAAAGTGAAAAGGACAGGGAAACAGCGGAAACGGCAAGACAACAGCAGCTTCAGATCATGCAGGAAGCGACAGGGGCGGCGAACAATGCTGCTTCTTCAGCGAATACAGCAGCAGGAAAAGCAAACACGGCAGCGGCACGCGCTGAAGAAACATACAAGTCACAGGAAGAATTGCAAAAAATGTATGAAAAGATGCTGGACATCAAGGGAGCAGTCGGAAGCACGATTGACGGCGGCACAGCGATCAGCATTGATCCGATGACTTGCGATGGCGGCACAGCATTCACAACAGAGGAATGTGAAGCAGACGCAGGCACAGTGTAGGAAGGAGGAAACACAATGGCAACATGGACAGTCAAACCGAAGAAGGACACGACAGCGAACTGGAAGGCTTCAGGACGCATCCTTGAAGTGAATGAATGGGGCGTTGAAGAAACTGCATCAGGAAAGTACATCTTGCGAATTGGAAACGGAAAAGATAAGTTTCTTGACCTTCAGCCAGTTGTTGACACAGAAAACCTTGCAAAGATTTATTCGGAGATCAGCAACTTCAACGCAAACATGCAGCAGGCGACATCAGCAGCAAACGCTGCAGCACAGTCGGCACAGCAGCAGGCAGCAGCAGCACAGGCAGGCGCGGCAGCTTGCAAGGACATCCAGAAGGGGATCAATTCAATGTCGGATTCTGCGACAGGGAAGAAGTACACAATCGGCGTTGAAGCAGGGCTTGTGTACTTGGAAGAAACAACATAACAGGAGGAAAAAGAAATGGCAAGGCTTTATGTAGCAGACAAAGAAACGCTTGACGCTGTGAAGGCTGACACAACAGGAATACTGGCACAGCTTCAGGATAAAGATGGAAAATTCAGCAATGTCAAGCGATATGGAATCAAGATCAACAAGGCTGACAGCAATCCTGACACGCGCATCACATATCTGTACGATGCAGCAGGATTCACGCCAGCGAAGATGAACTTCACAGACGGATCATTCGACTTCGGCTCATGGGGCGAAGTATTCTTCATTAAGCAGAACAGACCAGTCATGCTGAAGGCAGACAGAACAGTCGCGTATGAATTAAACCACACAGACCATTCAAAGAAGCTGGATGGCACTGCATCCGATGTCGGGGACGCATCAACGACACTGAATGCGATGTCTGAATTTCCTTTGATGTGGCTGTGTCAGTACGAAGTCGGAAACTATGAATATATCATCGTATCTGACACAAGAGTTGACAGCAACTACAACGCAGACGCATACACAAGAGAAGATGGAAGCATTGCAGATCATATGTACATGCCTATGTACGGCGGCAGCTATGACGGCGCGAAACTTCGCAGCTTGTCAGGAAAGAAACTGGACTGCAACACAAACGCACAGACAGAGATCAGCAGGGCAGCAGCAAACGGAACAGGCTGGACGATCATTTCATGGAGCAGAAGAAACCTGATCGAAAGTCTTCTGACATTGATCAGCAAGTCTGAAAACTTTCAGGCGAAGTTCGGTCAGGGCGTATGTAGCACATATGTCAATGATTCATCAAAAGACTACGGAAAAGTTGTGACAGGAACACTGGACACAAAAGGACAGTTCTTCGGATATAATGACGGAACGCATGAGGTCAAAGCGTTCTATTGCGAAAAACTATGGGGAAACCGCTGGGACAGACTTGTGGGCTATATATGCGACAACGGAACAATCAAAGTGAAGATGTCGCCGCCTTATAACCTGACAGGGAAAGACTACATAAAAGTCGGAACAGCGTGCAAGACAGAAGGATGGCAGAAAGACACATTGATGACGCGCTA
>ERZ779922.1388-NODE-1388-length-17033-cov-3.536871_pt1 | contig 17033 bp, 10 predicted proteins | sample MGYA00511544_ERZ779922 | MGnify/ENA primary metagenome ERZ779922 (study PRJEB29588, sample SAMEA2154516) | human gut metagenome | biome: human gut; feature: human-associated habitat; material: faeces | place: Denmark | collected 2008/2010 ... | reverse complement strand
TATACCACTTAATCAAACTGACAGTCGTACTTTATCGAATGCTTACAATGTACAATGCTTCATGATAAATTGCTGTCTAAGGTTTACTTATTATATGTAAAAAGGAGGTGCGACATTTGTCGCACCTCTTTTCACTATAGATTCAAACTATTAATAGCCTGGGTTCTGAGGGTACTCAACCTTATTATTAGCCTGAATAACCTGGATCGGAATAGGATACTGGTAGTTCCAAGGATGGAATGCTGAACGGTGTCTTGTGTTACCGAACTTGTCTACATAGGTCTGCCTTGGATTATTCGCCACATTCTCGAATCCGAAGCCATATTTCTGAACACGCGCGTAAGCGGTGTTAGAAGTAGTGGCGTCCTGAACCGGGTACTTGCTGGTGACATATTCACCGCAGTTAGGGTTGCAAGACAGACGGTTGAGGGTTATGATACGATGTTCCTCACCTAAGAACTCACGAGTACGCTCATCGAGAATATAGTCAATGTCAACATCTGACGCGCTGCATGGCTTCGCATTGGCACGATCTCTTACGACATTGATGTCAGCGGCTGCGGCAGGCTTGTTGCCCTGTGCGAGATAAGCCTCGGCACGAAGCAGGTACGCCTCAGGAACACGGATCATGTACCAGTCTACATCATAAGCCTTGTTGCCATTGGTGGCGAAATCAGCGTGCACGTCATCCGAGAATTTCCAAAGACGAGGCCAGAGCATGGTGGTGTCTGACGCATTCACCTTATAGGCATTCCGCTTTTCCTGGGTGTTGGCTCCAGGACCAGGAAGCGTCTTGGACCTCTCGTACATCTCTTTCTTCGCATCAAGCCATCCCTGTCCTCCTGGGAGGTAGAAGTTCTTCTGCATCATGACCTCAGAACCGCGGAAGTCGTTAGGATCATCCCATAGTCCATCTTCCACGAACTCTCCGCCATTGTAGACGTATTCAACAGGAATGCAGACGGTACCAATGTATGCCACCCTTCCTCCGATAGAGTCCTGTGGAACGTTCGCAATCCTGCGCTTAGGAAGAACAGGCGAGAAGGCGGAAGAAGCAGAGGCTCCCTCGGCGAATGTCGCAGCATCGTCTCCGTAGAAATAGAAGGTATATACACTATCTTCATTCTCCTTCATTTTGTTAGGATCCTTTGACTTGATCGGATCCTTTCCTGCTTCATCACGACAAACCTTATAAGATCTCGCGGTCTGATTTCCTATAATTACGGCAGGCAGCCAGTTTGCCTCAGTGCAGAGAAGCCTTACACGCCACCAACCATCTCCACCACCACCGGTAGAGTAGGTTCCATAGTTGTACTGCAGAACCCAAATCGATTCCTTGTTGTCAGGGCTGCTCGGATTGTCTACTTCAGCCTTCTTCTTAGGCTTGCCGTTGTCAAGTCCCCATGCCTGACGGAAAAGATCCCAATAAGGATTAAGGGCATTGCCATAACGGTCGGTGGTCTCATCCTGACGAGAACCGAAACGGGAAGTCATGATGTTGTAGCTTCCGTCCGATCCATCAATCACGCGCGTAGCGGCCTGCTCGGCCTCCTTGAAGTTACCAAGGGCGAGGTTCACCTCTGCAAGATAAACATCAGCGGCAGCCTTTGTCGCGGTTCCCGTGAGACGGGCAACCTTAGGTAGATGCTCTGATGCCCATTCGAAATCCTTCTTCATGAATTCCCAAACCTCCTGACGTGAGCTTGGTGTGTAACCGTAGTTGGCTTCAGTTGTACGGTGCTCAAGAATAACGACGTTACCGAACATTCCAGCAAGCACACGATAGGCCCAGCCCCTGAGGAACACTGCCTCGCCACGAAGCTCGTCTCTCATGGTAGGGGTTGAATACTCGATGCCCGTACGCTCGTCAATCATGTCAATCACCGTGTTCGCCTTGTTGACAAGTGTATAGACATTGTCAAACCAGTGACGGGTGATACCGTTGTCGGCGTTGATCTCCCAGTTTCCGAAGGTAGATGTCGCTCCGGTAGGAGAGAATGTGTCCATACCTAAACCTGTAACAGCATAGGAATGCTGTCCGTGAGGCTCTCCAAGCATCAGGTATTCCACAGTGTTGTAGCATGGATTCAGAGCCATCTTGATGTCTGACTCCGAGTTGTAGAAAGAGTTGTCATCATAGTTGTAGGAATGCTCCTTGAGGAATTCCTCATCGTTGCACCCGGTAAGTCCTCCAAGGACTACCACTCCTGCTACAATGCTTGAAAGTATTTTATTGATGTTCATAATATTCCTTTATTTCAAATTAGAATGTCAGGTTTACTCCGAATGTAACAGTCTTGTAGGTTCCGTCACTGCCGAACCTTGAAGAACCTGCGTCACCAGCGATGGTTCCGCCAGTCTCAGGGTCAAGACCAGACCATCCTGTGATTGTGAAAAGATCGGTAGCGGCCACATAAACGCGTGCTCCGCCGAGGCCAACCTTCTTAAGGAGGTTAGGGTCAACTGTGTAAGAGAGAGAGAGATCCTTGAGCTTCAGGAATGAACGAGTGTTCCAGAACTGATAGTTAAGAGTGTTGTTGTAGTCACGCTTAGGATACTTCTGTGAGTGGTTGGTCTCTGTCCAAGGATCAACAGCGGCAAGCTGGGCTCCGCTTGACTGATTTGTCTTGAAGGCATGAGGGTCAAACCAGATGAAGTGAGTGTCGTTACCCTGAGCCCAACGGAAGTTGAAGTAGAGGGAGAAGTTCTTCCAGCTGAGGGTGTTGCCGATGTTCATGGTGAAGAGAGGATCTGGAGATCCCAGGAAATGACGGTCTTTCTCATCTATAACGCCATCATTGTTCCAGTCTTCAAACTTGATGTCACCAGCCTTTGCATTAGGTTGGATCATCTCGCCCTTGGAATTCACATACCCCTTCACCTCTTCATCGGAGTTGAAGATTCCAAGTTTCTTGAGGTCATAGGCGGATCCGATAGGATGACCGACCTGCAGAGCATAGTAGCTGTCGAATCCATAAGCCACTGCATTTGCGACATCATCAGCCTCCTCACCCTTGTAATTCTTGCCATAGAGTTCCTTCACGCAGTTGGTGTTGGAATCGAACACGATAGAGGATGTCCAACGGAAAGTCTTGTCACCATCACCATTGATGTTGACGGAGTTGAGGGTGATCTCGATACCATTGTTGGTCACAAGGCCGACATTGTCATAGATAGACTTGAATCCTGTCATGTAAGGGGCTGAGCGGCTCACGATCATGTTCGTGGTCCGGCCTGTGTAGCCGTCAATGCTACCGCTAAGCCTTCCGTTAAGGACTGTGAAATCAAGACCGAAATTCATCTTCTCAACGGTAGCCCAGGTAAGGCTCCTGTTAGGAATTCCCAAAGGCTCGATACCTATATTGCCCTGGTTTCCAAGCCAGGCCCAAGACATTGAGCCTTGTCTTGTTCCCACAACTCCAACCGTAGCCAATGTCTGATAAGGAGAGACGGAGCTGGCTCCATTCTGACCCCAGGAAGCACGGAACTTAAGGAAGTCAAACCAACCAAGATCCTTTATGAATCTCTCGTTGCTGAGAACCCAAGCTGCTGACGCACCGTAGAAATTGTCCCACTTGTAGCCTTCGGCAAGACCCTAATAACCGTCACGACGGAACACGGCGCTGGCATAGTAGGTATTCTTAAAATTATAATTGGCACGGGCTAGATAACCGGCACGGGTCCAGGTTGTACGAGAGCGCTTGAGAATCGTGTTGGCATTGTCAGCGACATCCATTTTATAGACACCGAGATAGGTCGGGCTGGTGAATCCCTTGAACTGAACATTAAGACCCTCTGAATTGTATTTCTCTCTGGTGTAACCAACCATCAAATCAAAGTGGTGATCCTTGATGTCCTTGTTATAGGTTAGGATGTTGTCCACATTCCATGTCTGAGAGTAGCTCATTCCTGAAGAACCCTCGGCGTTGCCGTTGTATTTGGAAGGGTTGTCCATGTCTGCGGTCGAATTGGTGTCAACCCAGAGTTCAGGGTTGTTGAACACATCGCTGCGGCCAGTATTGTGCTGCCCCTGAACAGTGATTCTATATGAAAGACCTTTCAAGAACGGGAAGTCAATCTGCGCATAGGCGATGCCATTGGCGTTTGAGCTGAAGCCGGAGCGGTCAGTGTAGAGATAAGAGTCATCCTTACCCGCACCAACCAGTGGGCTGGCAGTCTTTCCGTCAGGCCAATAGTTGTACCAATTCTCATAGCCCTCGGTCTGAACCATCACGTATGAGTATGGAGACATCCAGGTAGCGTTTTGGATTCTGGCTGTCTGACCCCAGCTGTTGGCGCCAAGGTAGCTTGCCTTAACTCCTACGGTCAACCAATCGTTGACATTCATGTCCAGTTTCGCAAGGAAGTTGTACTTCTCATAATCATCGCCAAGACGGATACCCTGCTGCTTGGTGTAGTCTCCGGAAACATAGTAGGCTATATTCTTGGATTTTCCCGCGATGCTGAGGTCGTACTTCTGACCGACACCGGTACGAGAGATCTCCTTGATCCAGTTAGTCCTTGTGCCATCCTTGAATGCGGCGAGTTCAACATCGCTCATGAGATCTGTCGCGGCGGTTTCAAGAGATGTATAGTCAGCCCAATTCTTGTCCTTGAATGCAGAATTGTTAGCCTTGTAGGAGTCGAACCTGTTCTTGAGGAATGTTTCGTCGTCCGTTACCATCTTAGGCATACGTGTCCAGTCAGAAAGGCTTACGCTTGCATTGAAGCTGACAACCGGCTTGGCACTCGTTCCCCTCTTGGTGGTGATGATGATGACACCGTTGGCGGCACGGGATCCATAGATCGCGGCGGCGGAAGCATCCTTAAGGACATCAATGCTCTCAATGTCAGAAGTGTTGACAGAGTTGATGGAACCGTAAGAGATGACTCCATCAATGACGAGCATCGGCTGGTTCACGCTTTGTGATCCGGCTCCGACACTTGAAGGGATGGAGTTCTTTCCACGGATTGTCATGGTACCGGTGTTGTCTCCAGCGGCGCTGCTTGTAGGCGCATAGCTGAATCCTGCAACCTTGCTTGACAGTGCAGACAGAGCGTTAGGGTTTGGCAGGGTGCTGATGTTCTTATCATTAGCGTAATTCACACTAGCAATCGAACCGGAAAGATCCCTTCTGCGCGCCGTACCGTAACCAACGACCACTACCTCATCAAGGAAGTTGGTGTCGTCTTCAAGCACAACATTGATTACCTTCTTGGTACCCACCGTGACCTCACGAGAGGAGAAGCCAATGGAAGAGAAGACAATTACGGCGTTGGACTCAACATTAGCAATGGTCCAATTACCGTCAAGGTCGGTCATAGTTCCAGCATTAGTGCCCTTGACAAGAACATTCACACCGACCAGTGGTTCACCAGCCTTGTCCGTGACCTTACCAGACACGGCAGACTGGGCGAATGCCTGCGCTCCGATTGTCAGAAGCACAAGCAATGTCGAAATTAATCGTTTACCCATAAACTGTGTATTAAAAAAGTACTGTTAAATTCCTTTATTTACTCCTCAATCGAGTAACTTTGGAGAAAAGCCTTAACACTACAAAAATAGGTTCTAATTCCCGATATCTTATATAATTTTTAACAAAACGACTTGGAATTTTGATAATGCAAACCTTTTCGCAAGCATCCCCAAAAAAGCCAGAAAGCAACGAACTCAAGGCTTGAGGAAAGGTAATGCCCTTCCGACTCCCTCAAGCTCAAGGAGGAGTTCGGGGCGGCAGATGTCGGCTTGGAGGAAATGGATCGGGGTGTCCTTGAAATGTGAGATGAACATCTCTCTCACCGGCTCAAGATCCTGCGGGCGGCGGACGTAGACGCGGAGGTACCCAAAGCGGAAGGCAGAGCAATCCGGGGATATGTTGGAAGGAGCCACCAGATGCTCCACCACATCGATCGCACCGAGCGCCTGGACACGGGTGTCTTCCGAGAACTCGCTGTCCTCGCCTTTGATCGCGGCGGTTCCCGAAACGAAGACCACATCCCCAAGAAGCCTGCCACGCTCGAACTTGGGAGTCGTGCGCACCGCTTCCTTACCGGAGGCCAGAACCCTACCTGAATATCTGTGCGCGGGCACCTGCAACGGGTTGTCCAAAGGTAAGTTAGCCCCGCCGAAACCTTTGACGGCATACACCATGACCATCAGTCCCCCGGAGTCACAGCCAATACCTGTCGCCGCAGGATAGCCGTCCACCCACTCGGCACCTGAATAGAAATCCGACCTTGCGTCATTGAACAACTGGTAGTTCTGCACACCTTCACTCACAGACGTGATATGGTCGATGTAGTTCCACTGCCGGACGATGTCCGAGACCGCGAACGACTCCCGCTCAAGAATATTCCCGATTCTGTCAAAGACTTTTGACGACTGCTCACCGATGTCCCCCGACGAGGGGAAACGGACCCCTTGCGTCAGGATCTCCTCGCACCCGCCCGAACGAAGGACAACATAGTCCTCACGCATTTCGACCTCAGGATTACCTTTAATATATAGGATCTCGGCGACGAGCCTCCCGCCCATCGGCCTTTGCGGGACATAACTCACGAGCGGACAATCCCTTAAGGCGGAAGCCGTGGTGGATTGAAGAATATGCCCGTTCAGGAGGCAGACCTCATCGCTCCCGGCGGCGAAGAAATAGACGACACTGATGACAGAATGGTCCCTGTCAAGCCTTTCAAGTATGTCCAGACACTGTCTGTCAAGTCTCCCGTCAACCGACGAGGTGATTATTTCGGTAAATTTCTCCGTCATCGAAAACTGATTTGATCCGACCGCTAATTTCGGCATTTATTCCGACAATCGGAAGACTATCAAGTCCGCACGGAACACTTTCCCACCAATGGACATTCATCCAGACCGGTCAGCAGCTGTCGCGGACAATAAGTGTAGGGGCGATAAGCCGTTGGACTGCAGGAAGATCCTGATTACGGTTCTCGATAATGTCAACAAGCGTCTCGGAGGCGAGGCGACCGATTTCGGCGAGCGGCTGCTCGATGCGGGTGATCGCGGGATAGAGGAAATCAAGGAAGCCGTTGTTGTCGAACGAGATGATGCCAACCTGCTCCGGCACATTGATTCCAAGCTCCCTGAACGCGCGGATCGCTCCAAGAAGGATGGTCGATGAATATGCGAACACGGCGTCATACCTGACTCCGTCCGAGAATATTCTCTTAACCTGATTGTAGCCGTTCTCGACGGAGAACGCGTCACCCACAATGGCATATTCAATGCCCTTGTCCTTATGGGCGTCGATCGCATCCCTAAAGCCTCTGACACGCTCCATCGAAGGGGTAGAGTCCTCAACTCCCTGGATGGACAGGATGTTGCGGAAGCCACGGTCGATGAGATACTCAGTGGCCATGAAGCCGCCGGCATAGTTGTCGGTACAGATGTAAGGAAGTCCGGTCCCTTCAAAGTAACGGTCGATCAGGACTGTCGGGATGCCGTTCGTGATCTCGTCCGCAAGTCCGGACGAGTTGCCGACCGGAACCGCGATGATACCGTCCACGCTCCTGGAACGGAACATACGCAGAGAACTTTCGAAATCCTGCTGATTCTCAAGCGAGTCGGCGAGCAGCGTGTGGTAACCGGCGAGTTTGAGATTCTCGATCACGGTGGCCGCGAGAGTGGCGAAGAACGGGTTGTCTATCCCCGGAACCGTCAAACCGATGGTGAACGTCCGGCTGGTCCTCAGACCCTGGGCGAGCAGATTGGGAGTGTAGTTCACCCTCTTCGCCTCCGCCCGTATTATGTCTATGGTTTTCTGGCTGATCCGGGATCTTTGAGCCTTGCCGGAAAGTACACGGGAAACGGTTGAGACAGAATCGCCGGTCTGCTCGGATATGGACTGGATAGTGTTCTTACTCATAATTAATGTCTTGGTTGGCAAAGATAGGGATTTTTTAGCAGATATTGACCTACCTCGATCAGCTAATACAAGCAAACGCCTGACGTTTCCCGACACAATTCTGATTTTTTTCGTAAATTTGGTGACGGAACGATAGAAAAGCTGGCCAACGTTCTCCAGCGAAATAATTCAAGCGCATAGTATATTCTTTTAGATTATGAGGAAAAGTATTTTCACATTCGGTATCGCGGCTCTTATCCTTTGCGGCTGCGGGAACAAGGTTATTGAAGGATCAGGGGATGTCTTGAACATCATAATGGAGACCGACATCGGTAACGACATCGATGACGCGATGGCGATGGATCTGCTGTACAAGTACCTCGACGCCGGAAAAATCAACCTTCTGGCAGTGAACATCAATAAAGAAGGAACCGCTCCTGCTGAATATGTTGACATCCTCAACACATGGTACGGTCACCCGGACATCCCGATAGGAGTGATTCGTAACGGCGCTGATTGCGAAAATGACGCACCTAACTATGCCAAAGCAGTGGTGAATATGAAGGACTCCTACGGCAATCCAGCCTTCGGGCGCTCCATCAAAGAATATGACACCCTCCCTGACGCGCATATCCTTTATAGGAAACTTCTGGCAAACGCTGATGACAATTCGGTCGTCATAGCCTCTGTAGGATTCTCGACCAACCTCATCAGACTACTTGACACTCAGAAGGATGAATATTCAGAATTGAGCGGAAAAGAGCTTGTCGCAAAGAAGGTCAAGCTGCTTGTCACGATGGCAGGAGATTTTGAGGATCCGAATATTCATGAATATAACATCGCCAAAGACATCCCCGCGGCCAAGATTATCTTTGAGAAATGGCCGACACCTATCGTCACGTCCCCATTCGAAGTCGGTTTAAGAATCGAATATCCTGGCTCCAGCATCGTGAACGATTTTGGATGGGCCGGGCTTCACCCGGTAGTCGAAGCTTACAAGGCTTATCTGCCAGAGCCATGCGACCGTCCGACCTGGGATCTTACAGCAGTACTGTATGCGGTCGAGGGCAGTGGCTGGTTCACGCTCTCTCCTGCGGGCAACATCGCCGTGACAGATGAAGGCTCGACCATCTTCACTCCGGACGAGAACGGCACCAGACGTTATCTGTCTGTAGATGAGAATCAAGCAGATTCCATCAAGACCCACTTTGTGGAGATGATGACATCTGTTCCTCTGCATAGAAATAATGGTTCCGCCAAACATTGACACCACTAATGCATGACGGAACCTACTTGGAAACTATAAGCCTTATGACTTCTCGGCGGCCACCTTGTTGAGGAAGCACTGGATGGTGTTCTCCATCAGGCAGCAGATGGTCATCGGACCCACTCCGCCGGGAACAGGGGTGATGACGGAGGCCTTCGGCTCGACTGAGGCGAAGTCAACGTCGCCGCAGAGGTTGCCGTTCTCGTCAAGATCCATACCCACGTCGATCACGGCGGCTCCTTCCTTTACCATGTCTCCGGTGACAAATTTCGGACGGCCGATGGCTACGACGAGGATGTCAGCCTGCCTTGTGATCTCGGGAAGATTCTTTGTTCTTGAGTGACAGACCGTTACCGTAGCGTTCCTGTCAAGCAGGAGTTTGGTGATGGGAAGGCCGACGATCTGGCTGCGCCCGATCACCACGGCGTTCCTGCCGGCGATCTCATAGTCAGCGTCCTCAAGGAGTCTTATGATGCCCATCGGAGTACAAGGAACGACGCAGGACGCGTTAGGCCTCTTCTGCCATAGGGCGGCGGTGTTCAAAGGGTGGAAGCCATCCACGTCCTTGGACTGGGCGATGGCCTCGATCACCTTCGGCTCACTGATCTGTTTAGGAAGAGGGAGCTGGACGAGGATGCCGTCCACGGTGTCATCGGCGTTGAGCCCGGCGATCTTGTCAAGAAGTTCCTGCTCAGGCGTGTCGGCGGGCATCCTGACTGTCGTGTTCTTGATACCCACGACATCGCAGGCCCTGGACTTATTTCTGACATAAGTCTGGCTGCCTGGGTCGTCCCCGACGAGGATCACTACCAAATGAGGCACTCTACCATACTTTGCAGGGAATGTGGCCACCTGCTCGGCCATCCGGGCCTTTAACCTGGCCGCAAGGTCTTTTCCAGATATTGTCATAACATTTGTACCTCGCTAAAAGGTTATTACTAATTGAAAAAACTTATCTCACGTTCAAAGTGCCTACCACGACAATCTATTTACGTTACCCTCTCCCTAAATCCCTCCCCTCGGGGGAGGGGATGTGCTTAGCACACCCCTTAGGGCCTTTTCACGTTACCCTCTCCCTAAATCCCTCCCCTCGGGGGAGGGACTTACTATCACCGCAAGCGGTGAAGAGGTGAGATTTATAACTACAGGACAAGATGCCCGATGTCGGAACGGTAGAAGAGGTTGTCGCAGTGAATCTTACGGACGGCGGCGAGGGCTTTGTCACGGGCCTGGCGGAGGGTTTCACCGGAGGCGACCACCATCAGGACACGGCCACCGGAAGTCACCAGAGACTTGGCACCGGATTCCGGATCTGTGACCTCCCTGGTTCCCATCTGATAGATCCTGACCGACGGATCAGCCAAAGCCTCATCCAAACCGGAGATCGCAAAGCCTTTCTCGTAAGAACCCGGATAGCCTTTCGAAGCCATCACAAAGCCGAGAGTCTGCTCGGAAGACCACTTGATCTCCGGCATAAGCTCGGCGGATGAAAGCCTTGCGCCCTCCACGGAATCAGTCCCCTCCGGAGCGTTCACCGACATTCCACCATCTGCGATGGCTGAGAATATGTCGTAGATGTCTGACTCCAGACGAGGCAGAACCACCTCAGTCTCAGGGTCGCCGAAACGGCAGTTGAACTCGATCACCTTGATGCCGGACGGTGTCTTCATCAGTCCGCCGTAAAGCAGTCCCTTGAACGGACAGCCCTCGGCGACCATCGCGGCGGCGGTCTTCCTCATGATGTGCTCAAGGGTGTATTCCTCATCCTCGGCGGTGATGACCGGAACCGGTGAATATGCTCCCATACCCCCCGTGTTAGGCCCCTTGTCACCCTCGAACGCCCTCTTATGATCCTGTGCGATCGCCAACGGGAAGACTTCCTCACCGTTCACAAAGCACATGAACGAGAACTCCGGACCGGTGAGATATTCCTCGACCACGACCTTTCCCTTGCCGAACTTGTCGTCCAGCAGCATGTCCTTCAAAGCCGCCTGCGCGTCGGAGAAGGTCTCCGGGATGACGACACCCTTGCCTGCGGCCAGGCCGTCGTATTTCAGAACAACCGGGAAGGTGTGCCGGCTGACATGTTCAATGGCATCCGCATAGTTGTCGAAGGTCTTGAAGGAGGCTGTCGGGATGTCGTACTTTTCCATAAGCCGCTTGGCGAAGTCCTTGCTGGACTCGATGCGGGCTGCGGCGGCGGACGGGCCGAATATTCTCAGACCGGCCTTCGTGAAGGCATCCGCGATTCCGGCTGAAAGAGGAACTTCCGGGCCGACCACGGTCAGGTCTACGCCGTGTTCCTTCGCAAACTCCACGAGTTCAGGGATCTGCGTTTCCTTGAGGGGTACGCACTCGGCCTGCGCGGCGATCCCGGCGTTGCCTGGAGCGCAGTAGATCTTGCCGACACTTCTGGAACGGCTCAAAGCGTCCACAATGGCATGCTCGCGTCCGCCTCCGCCGACAACCAGCACATTCCTGGACAGCAGAGTGTCCAGCATTATCGTCTTGCCGTCACTCTTGTTCGTGGTTTCAAAATGAAAAACTCGCATACTACTCTAAGAAGCTTTGGCAGATTATTCTAATGTTTGAAATGACGTTCTCCAGTGAAGACCATGGCGATGCCAAGCTCGTCGCATTTCTTGATGGAATCCTCGTCGCGGACGGATCCGCCAGGCTGCACGATGGCTTTCACGCCGTACTCGGCCGCCAGGGTCACGCAGTCATCGAACGGGAAGAAAGCGTCGGAAGCCAGAACGAGACCGGCCTTGCGGGCGGCCTCCTTAGGGTCAACGGCAACGCCTGTCCTGGAGGTTTCCTCCTCGGCCAAAGTGGCGGCTGCCTGCTTCAGGGCAAGCTCGGCGGAGCCCACACGGTTCATCTGGCCGGCGCCCACGCCATATATCATCCCGGCCTTGCCGACGGTGATGGCGTTGGACTTGACGTGCTTGACAATCCTCCAAGTGAAATTCAGATCGACAATCTGCCCTTCGGTCGGCACAGCCTCGGTCACAGTCTGCGAAGCGGTCACCGGTACGATGGCAAGGTCTTGATTCTGAACCAGAAGTCCCCCGTTGACGCTGACACACTGCATCTGCTCCTTGACCGAACCTTCCATATTCACTTTAAGGACACGCAGGTTCTTTTTGGCGCGGAGAAGATCAAGGGCATCAGGTGCGAATGACGGAGCCATCACGATTTCAAGGAAGATCGGCTTGAGCAGCTGCGCAACCTCAAGGTTGACCTCACGGTTGAACGCCACGATACCTCCGAAGATGGAGGTCTTGTCACCTTCATAAACCTTCTTCCAAGCCTCGACAACGTCAGCGCCGAGACCGGCTCCGCACGGATTCATGTGCTTGAGGCCAACAGCGAAAGGCTCGTCGAACTCACGGACGATGTTCAGGGCGGCGTTGGCATCCTGAATATTATTGTAAGACAGTTCCTTGCCGTTCAACTGCTCGGCTGTGGCCAATGAATATGGTACCGGCTTCAGGGTCTTGTAGAACTTGGCCTGCTGGTGAGGGTTCTCACCGTAGCGGAGATTCTGGCAGATGTCATATTCAAGGAACAGCTTCTCCGGAAGACCGGCCTGGGCGCGCATATATGTGGCGATGGCGCTGTCATATTCAGCGGTGTGGGTGTAGGCCTTGGCCGAGAGTTTGAGACGGGTCTCCGGGGTCGTGTCGCCAGTGGCCTTGATCTCGGAGATGACAGTGGCGTAGTCCTCCGGGTTGACTACCACTGTGACCGAGGCCCAGTTCTTGGCGGCGCTGCGAAGCATTGACGGGCCTCCGATGTCGATGTGCTCCACGGCATCCTCCATCGTGACATCCGGTTTGGCGATCGTCTCACGGAACGGATAAAGGTTGACGCAGACGAGGTCGATCTTCTCGATTCCGTTGTCCTCTAATTGTTTCAGATGATCAGGAATATCCCTGCGGGCGAGAAGGGCTCCGTGGATCTTAGGATGAAGGGTCTTCACACGGCCGTCGCAGATCTCGGGGAATCCCGTGACATCACTTACGCTGGTCACAGGCAGACCTGCCTCTTTCAACATCCTCATTGTGCCGCTGGTGGAAAGGATTTCCCATCCGAGCGACACGAGTTCCCGGGCGAAATCAACGACACCCGTCTTGTCACTTACACTGATTAAAGCTCTCATTTATATACCTTTATACTTTTGGAATGAATATTTCCACGCTAAAGCAGGCGGATGTCCACGCCCGGCTTGTCGGTCACGCGGCCGATGACGGTGGCCTTGTCGCCGTGGGCGGCGAGGATGTCGATGGCCTTCTGAGCCTCGGACTCGTCAAGCGCCAGAACCATTCCGACACCCATGTTGAATATGTTGAACATCTCCCTGTGGGGGATGTTGCCGTACTTCTCCAGGAAGCGGAAGATCGGAAGGATCGTCCAGGAACCTTCATTCACCTCGATTCCTTGGCCTTCGCAGAGGATTCTCGGAATGTTCTCGTCAAAGCCGCCGCCGGTGATGTGGGCGACTCCGTGCACGTCGCAGTTGCGGATCACGTCCAGAACCTGCTTCACGTAGATCCTGGTCGGTGTCAGGGCGACAATGCCGAGCGGCTGGTCGGACTCCAGTTCAGGATAAACCTTGAAGAGATCCAGATTGTTGTCGGAAAAGATCTTGCGCACAAGGCTGAAGCCGTTGCTGTGAACTCCCGTGGAGGCGATTCCAACGAGGACATCCCCGGCCTTTACCTTCGTGCCGTCAATGAGTCTGGATTTCTCCACGACACCTGTGGTGAAGCCCGCGATGTCATATTCACCGTCCTCGTACATTCCAGGCATCTCGGCGGTCTCGCCGCCCACGAGGGCGCATCCGGCCTGACGACATCCGTCAGCAACTCCGGCGACAATCGCCTCCACGACCTCCGGACGGGTCTTTCCCTGGGCCACATAGTCAAGGAACACAAGCGGTTCCGCACCCTGGGCCAGAACGTCGTTGACACACATCGCCACGGCGTCGACGCCGATGGTGTAGAGCCAGCAGGTGATCCGCTTGTTGTCGCGGATCGGCACCTTGCTCGGGGGCGAGACGAAGGGGATGCCGTCGCCGCCCTTGCCCTTGATGGCAAAGACGCGCTTGCCGACGCGGGCCCGGCACGCCTCATAGACCTCTTGGGTGAAGTGGCCGCCGGAGTCGACGCAGGTGATGGAGATCTTCAGGCCGCGGCCGTTTTTGAACTTGTAGACGTGGTCGACCACGTCGTCGAGTCGCTGCCAGACCTCCGGGGTGTCTGGCCGGCCCATGATGTAGCCCTTGACGACGCCCCACGTCTCGCCATACTTCCCGTGACCGACTACCTCGTATTCGAGGCGGTTGTCCTGAGTGTCGACGCCGCAGGTCAGCACGAGCACGCCGTCAGGCAGCTCCACAGGGGTGCCGTCCGGGCGGGTGCCGTAGTCCTCACGGCGGGCGAGCATGGTGTCCTCGTCCTCGAGGTCGCCGCGATCTTCCCACAGTTGGCCGAGCAGGGTGTTGTAGACGACCTTGAGGCGCTGCGGGTCATCCTTGGCGTCGAGGAACTTGAGGACGATCTTCTCCCACGGAGTCCACGGGCTCGAGAAGGCATTGAGCCAAAAAGAACGGACGCCCTTCTTGTAGGCGTCCGGGTTGTCGGCGATCCACTTGGCCGGCTGCTTTCGCATGACGTCCTCGGGGATCAGGCAGCCGCAGGCCGGGCAGCTCCACGAGACGCCGCTCTTGAGGCTCCACGACTTTTTCCCGCGGATCCTCTTGGCCTCCGGGTCGAAGTGGATATTGTCGAACACGATCTCGCTGTACTCCCCACACTCGGGGCAGCGGTGGCACCAGCGTTCCTGCGTGCCTTGGTAAAAACTCGTTTCGATGTTGCTGTTGCCCTTGATGGTCGGGGTGGAGACCTCGACCGCCTTGGCGTTGTAGAATGTGGCCTGACGTGCTTCGGCCAGCGCCCACGGGTCGCCCTCGGTGCCGGCGCTGGTCGCCCAGCGGTCGCGCTCGTCGCCGATGATATAGCGGGCAGGCGTGGAGGCCAGAGCCGAGGCGCTGTTGGAGCCGGTCAGGGTGAGCATCCCGCCCGGGAACGACTTCTGGAGGATTGTGTTGCCGCTGTCCTTGGCCTTGACGTCGTGCACCTTCGCCTTCAGGGGCTTGCTGTCGCGGATCATAGGGGCCACGCGGAGGCGGCTGAACTTCCGGGCGTCGTCGATGGTCGGGTGGACGTAGAGGATGCTGCCGGGGTCTTGGTCGATGATGTAGCCGATGATGTTGAGCTCGAGCTCAGACTTGCCGACCTGAGAGGCGGCCACCATGACTATTTTGTGCACCTTCGGATCCGTAAAGGCCCGCATGGGTTCCTCGAGGTACGGGGTGCGCTTGGTACGCCACGGGCCGGCCTCGGCTGAGCTTTCCGGGGAGAGGCGGCGGTGCTTGTCGGCCCACTCGTCCACGGTCAGGCTCTCAGGTGGGGCGAAGCGTTTGACCGCTCCGGCGATGGCGGTATTGAGCTTCGCGGCGGCTTTTTTAGTCGTCCGCGTCATCGGCGAGCTGCTCGCTCCAGCCTTCCCGATCCCTTACTCGCCGGGCGTACACCTCGGGATCGTATTTATAACCGGCCAGCTCCGTCAGGATCTTGTAGACCTCTGTGCGGATGATCTCAGACGCCTCGGCGGGTGTTGCTGCGCCGGTGACGTCGACGGCCAGACGGCCCGGCAGGGCCACGAGCATCGACCTGATATTGTAGACGAGGTCGGTCATCACAGCCTCGACGTCCTCGCTGCGGTGCATGGTGCCCTCGAGCTCACTGAGCTGGAGGGCGGCGATGTCTGCCTTGCTGCGCTTGAGGTCAGCCTCAGCCTCCAGACGTCGGCCCTCGATCTCGCTGTCCTTCTTCGACGGCTCCCGGCCGTTGGCCTTGGCCGTCAGGTATCGGATGTACCTCTGGATCGTCGGCAGCAGGTCATAGCGGTTGGCGTTGCCTTCCTTGACCGCGGCGATGACGCCATCCTTGGTGAGCTGCTGCACTCGGCGGGGCGTCATGTCGAACAGGGCCGCGATGGTCTTGCTGTCGACGAGCTTGTTGTTGGTTGGGTTCGGCATGGCGTTCCCTCCTTTCTGCCGCTCGGGCGAAACGAAACGGCCCGAAAAAAATTTTTCCCGGCTGCGCGTTTTTTGGGCTCGCCAGCACCGCAGGCCAGAGAGGCGCGTCACAGTACCTTCGGCGCGTCGGTGCGCGCGTGGAGGCGTCTGCGAGGCGCTGTGCTGCGCTCTGTGCGCGTCTGGTGTGTTTGGTTGGCTCGGTGTCGGGCGTCTTGGTGGGACGCCCTGTGCGCCGCTGTGGGCTATTTCCCGAGGGCTCTGTCGAGGTTGTGCTGGAGTCGCTTGGCTGTCTCGTCTTGGAGTCGCTTCAGGATCTTCTCATTGGTGCGCTCGCTGGTTATCATGGACGGCACCGAGATGGTGGTAAACTTCTTGATGTCGGTGCGTGTCCGGCTCATTCTCTGGAATGGAATGGCGCTGACGCCGCCGGCCTTTGTGTTTCCCGTCCCCATGAGGATATTGTGCGATCGCTCGGAGTACGGGCCGCCCGGGGTGCGGGTGTTCAGGTAGCGGCCGATGACCTTCTTCTGCCCCTTGACCACCTGCATCCGCAGCGTGTAGCTCTTGCCGGGCGGGGCGGTCTTGGGCGTCATGCCGAAGTGCACGGGGGTGAGCAGTCGGCCGGAGTAGGTGATGGTCAGTTCCTCGATGGTCTCGCCCGAGACGCTGACGCTGCCCGCCATCTTCTTCGGCTTTCTGGCCTCGAAGAGCTCTTCGACTCGCGGAAGGCCCTGCGTGATATCGTCGCCGGCAACGCCGCCGGTGTGGAAGGTACGCATGGTCAGCTGTGTGCCGG
>ERZ779922.1372-NODE-1372-length-17192-cov-4.860886_pt1 | contig 17192 bp, 10 predicted proteins | sample MGYA00511544_ERZ779922 | MGnify/ENA primary metagenome ERZ779922 (study PRJEB29588, sample SAMEA2154516) | human gut metagenome | biome: human gut; feature: human-associated habitat; material: faeces | place: Denmark | collected 2008/2010 ... | reverse complement strand
GTACTAAAGTACGAGCGTGCCGCGTTTCTTATACCCTGCCAAGGGCTACGGGGATATTTCGCTAAATTTCTATTTATTCAACAGATACTCCGCCAGATCCACCGCGGTCTGCACATGTTCCGCATTGGCATAGATGCCCATGACGATGCCGTCACCACGGAAGTAATAAGTATCAGTCAGATCCTTGCAGTCTGTGAGGCAGATGCCTACCGGTACGGGATCCTGCATGTCCTCCGGGTGGAGGGGATCGGGATAGTCTGGGGTATAATCGGTATTCATATCATCGTTGGCTGCTTCGATGGCCAGTACCACTTCTCTGTCTACATAATAGAAATAAGGTTCCAGTGCCTGTATCTGCTCATCAGTGAGAATATCCCGCAGATCATGAAACATGCTGCTGTTGGCATATTTCTGGAAAGAAGTGAAATCTGTGATCATACAGTCCAATTCATTGGCTGCCACATACACCATCAGCTTCTGGGAAGAAGTGATAGAAGTTTCATCCATGCTGTCTTCCACGATACGGATGGAAGTATCAAAAGTGATATCGCTGGTGTTCAGATCAATGCCCTCTTTTTCTGCAAAATCCGTAACAAAATCCGGCTGTTCCGAGGTTATCTGATCTAAGAGGCTGGCATTCAGCATCACGGCATAAAAAGCGGGATCCTTCCGGTCTGTAAGCTGTTTTACAAAACTGACGATCATAATGATCACCACCAGGGCAATGATCACATGCCACTTGTAATAATACCAGAAATACGCCAGTTTCTGCTTTGGCGTACCGTTTTTCAATGCCTCTCGTTCTTCTTTGAATTCATCCATTACTGCCATGGGGAGATCCGCCTTTCTGTTGCCGAAATATGGCAGAACGCCACATTCCGGGTAACTTTCTTCGCAATATACTAATGATAAAGGTTCGCTATCTGAAAGTCAATGAACGAAGTGTGAGGGGAATCTAAAAAAACAATTAAATCGCCGGGAAAATCCGGGCATACCTTGCAAGTTCTGCTCGGATGATATATCATAATAGAAAACGATTGTCAGGAGAAAACAGAATCCGGACAGCCGTAAACAGAGATTTCCCCAAAGAAAGGTGCGGGCGGTTTCAGAACCGGCCCGAAATAGAAGACCTTCCTTAAGAGGGGACAGACTCTGTCATAAAATAAACGAAGAGAAAAGGAAACAAAAAATGAGTGATTCTTACGTAGAATGTCTGGTAAAAGCAAAACAGCCTGCATGGGCAAAGATTTTAAAGGTATTATTGATCACACTGACGGTATTGAGCTGTCTGGTGATGTTCGTGTTTATCATTTTCCTGCCGGTGGCACTGGCAGCAGGTGTGGGAGCATATTTCCTGAATATGTACACTGACCTGGAATATGAATATCTCTATCTGGACAAGGAACTGTCCGTGGACAAGATCATGGCTAAGAGCAAGAGAAAGCGTGTCGGTACTTACAGCCTTGACCGCATGGAAGTATTTGCACCGGTTTACTCCTATCATCTGGATAACTTCAAAAACCGTCAGGTGAAGGAAAAGGATTATAGTATCGGCGAGGTATTGCAGCCAGACGGACGTTATGCTATGTACTATGAAGGTGGCGAGAAGATCCTCTTAAGCCCTAATGAGGAGCTGGTCAAGGTGCTCAAAAACATGGCACCCCGCAAAGTGTTCAGCGAATAATATTTCGCAACAGTCCGGTGCAGGGAACAGCATCAAAGCAGTTGAATGCCTGGCGAGTCAAAAATATAGGTCTGGTGTACATGATACGCCGGACCTTCTTTATTGCAGAAACAGAAATAAACGCAGTAATATGATTGCTAAATGATAAAAAATATAAGATATCCGGTTGACAGTCCTACGAAACTCTGCTAAACTCATGAAAATGCTATAAGTACAACGAATATGTAATATAATTACAACTTATAGCACAACAAGATATCATTCACAAATCTTATCAAATGAACACAGGAGGAAAGAAAATGGGACAGATTATTGGTGAAGGCATTACCTTTGATGACGTACTGCTCGTACCGTCTTACTCTCAGGTAGTCCCTAATCAGGTGGATTTGACCACATGGCTGACAAAGAAGATCAAGCTGAACATTCCTATGATGAGCGCAGGAATGGATACTGTTACCGAACATCGTATGGCGATTGCCATGGCTAGACAGGGTGGTATCGGTATCATTCACAAGAATATGTCTATCGAGGCACAGGCAGAAGAGGTAGATAAGGTAAAGCGTTCCGAGAATGGTGTCATCACCGATCCGTTTTCTCTGTCTCCTGAACATACTCTGGCAGATGCAGATGCTCTGATGGCTAAGTTCCGTATCTCCGGCGTACCTATCACCGAGGGCAGAAAATTAGTCGGCATCATCACCAACCGTGATCTGAAGTTCGAGACCGACTTCACCAAGAAGATCAAAGAGTCCATGACCAGCGAGGGCCTGATCACCGCTCCCGAAGGTATCACTCTGGAAGAGGCAAAGAAGATCCTGGCCAAGGCAAGAAAAGAGAAGCTGCCTATCGTAGATAAGGACTTCAACTTAAAGGGTCTGATCACCATCAAAGATATTGAGAAGACCATCAAATATCCTCTGGCAGCCAAGGATTCCCAGGGCAGACTGCTCTGCGGCGCCGGTGTAGGTATCACCGCCAACGTACTGGATCGTGTGGCAGCTCTGGTAGCAGCCAAGGTCGATGTTGTGGTACTGGATTCCGCACATGGTCATTCCCAAAACGTATTAAACTGCCTGAAGATGATCAAGGAAAAATATCCTGATCTGCAGGTTATCGCAGGTAACGTGGCTACCGGCGATGCTACCCGTGCCCTGATCGAGGCCGGCGCAGATGCGGTTAAGGTAGGCATCGGCCCCGGTTCCATCTGTACCACCCGTGTCGTTGCAGGCATCGGTGTTCCTCAGGTATCCGCTATCATGGATTGCTACAGCGTGGCAAAGGAATATGGTATTCCCATCATTGCTGATGGTGGTATTAAGTATTCCGGAGATATCACCAAGGCTATTGCAGCCGGTGGTAACGTATGTATGATGGGTTCCATGTTTGCAGGATGTGAGGAGAGCCCGGGAGAATACGAGCTGTTCCAGGGTAGAAAATACAAGGTATACCGTGGCATGGGTTCCATCGCAGCCATGGAGAACGGCAGTAAGGATCGTTACTTCCAGGAGAATGCGAAGAAACTGGTTCCCGAAGGTGTTGAAGGCCGTGTGGCTTACAAGGGCAGCGTGGAAGATACCGTATTCCAGCTGCTGGGCGGTCTCCGCTCCGGTATGGGTTACTGTGGTGCGCAGGATATCGAGACTTTGAAGGAGACCGGCAGATTCGTGAAGATCTCTGCAGCATCCCTGAAGGAGAGCCATCCTCATGATATCCATATCACCAAGGAAGCTCCGAACTACAGCGTGGATGATAAATAAGTTGTGAAAATAAGGCTATAATGAAAGAGGCGATTGTAAGTCTGACTTGCAACCGCCTCTTTATGGAAAAAGAAATCATTTGAATCTCAAAATATTTGCAATAATTGACAAAAACTTTGCAATTTTTCAAGCAATTTAACGAATATGGCAAAAAATGTAAAATAATATCTTGTATGAATTTCCTGTCACATGGTAAAATATATTTGTTCGGGTGCCGAGGAAGGGCGTATTCCCCGAATATTTAAAAGAGAAGCAGGGGAGCAAAAAAGTGGCTGAAATTTCATTTCGAGAATTGATCGATCCCAGACGTCTGCAGCATTTGCAGAATGAATTCTGCAAGGTGACAGGCGTGGCAGCTGTCTGCCTGGACAGTGAGAATCAGGTGGTGACGGAGCCGTATGTGGACAAGACATGGAAGAGACTGGATGGGGAAGACCCGATCAGTACGGAATATCGCAGGAAAGCAGCACAGGCACTGGACAGAGTGCAGGCCGGTTCGCTGGAGGAACAGGTGGTGGAAGAACTGCCGGACGGCGGACATGTGGCAGCAGTGGCTGTCAGTGTGGAGAACAACACGATCCTGTACTGGCAGGTGTATGATCTGAAGAAGATCGACACCATTTCCTTTTATCAGATATTGGATCTGCTGCGGGATACCAGCGTAGATATTTACAGAGATCGTATGTCCTGCTTCAGCGCGGAGGCAGAGAGCAGAAGGAGCCGTTCCGCTGAGGAAGAGATGAGTCGGAATCTCCATACTATTGAGGCAACTACGGAGATCGTCCAGCTCTTAGACAGTGATGAACAGATTGAACTTGCCATGAATAAGTGGCTGAAGATCCTGTCAGAGCATATCCGTGTAGATACTGCGGATATTTTTCAACTGCATTCCGACACAGATACCATGAACGTGGTCTGTGAATGGCGTGCCCCGGGACAGATTTCTTATTTTGACAAGATAAACGGAGTGGAAGCATATTCCTTCCTTCATGCTGAGAAACCACTGGTGGTATCCACGGACAGCCTGGGCAATGCCGGCTCGAAGGAAATCGAGGAGATCGGCATGAAGGCCGTGATGATCTTCCCGATACTGAAGCAGGAGAGCGGAAATATGGTGCTGTCTCTGAATCATAGAACCCAGGGGCATGTGTGGAGCATGGCGGAGATCAAGTTCACAGCGGATGCAGTGAAGATCCTGCAGAGCATCCTCACCAGAAGGATCCAGAAGAATTCCCTGGCCGGTTCCTACGCAGCATTGGAGGAGATTCTGGACAACGTGGGCTGTGCCATTTATGTGACAGACCAGACCACAGGACGGATGCTGTTTGCCAACCAGATCCTGAAAAATACCTTTGCCAAGGAACTGCTGGATCACAATTTTGATGCTTTGTTACAGAGCAGTGTCCGCAAGGAAAAAACCAAGTCAGTCAGTGTAGTCTACCATGCGGAGAAGGAGACCTGGTACGATCTGCTGTGCAAGGAGATTGCCTGGGTGGACGGTAAAAAGGCCAATCTGTACTCTTTGTATGACATTACAGATAAAAAACTGTACCAGCGCCGCATCGAGCAGCAGGCCTATACGGATTTTCTGACGGGACTGTATAATCGTATGTGCTGTGAGAGGGATCTGGCAAGACAGATCGATCAGGCGAAGAAGACCGGCGGCGAAGGTGCTCTGCTGTATCTGGATCTGGATGATTTCAAGCATATCAACGACGGACTGGGGCACCAGTACGGAGATGTGCTGTTAAAATCCATTTCCCATGCATTAAAACGGATCAACGGCATCGAGAATACCTGTTACCGCATGGGCGGCGATGAATTTGTCATCGTGATCCCGCCCGACAGCTATTCCCGGTTTGAAAATATTGTGGAAGATATTAAAAAGATCTTCAGCAAGCCCTGGTTTTTGAAGGACGCGGACTATTACTGTACCATGAGTATGGGTATCGTCACTTTCCCGGATGCCGGGGATTCCGTGGCTGATCTGATCAAAAAAGCGGATATTGCCATGTACGAAGCAAAAAAGACCGGTAAGAACCGGGTGGCAACCTACCGCGAGGGCATTGATTCCGTATCGGGACGCCGCCTGGATATGGAAAAGAACATGCGTGATGCCACGGTGGAGGGCTACCGGGAGTTCGAGGTCTATTATCAGCCCATCATTGATATTCAGGGCGGCAGGGATGTCTGCGCCGGAGCTGAGGCACTGATCCGCTGGAACAGTGCAAAGCTGGGATTTATCTCCCCGGCGGAATTCATCCCGTTGGCAGAGTATCTGGGACTAATCAATCCCATCGGCAATTATGTGCTGACCGAGGCCTGCACCCGCTGCAAACGCTGGAACGAATCCGGTTATTCGAATTATAAAGTGAACGTAAATCTTTCCGTAGTACAGCTCCTACAGCCGGACATCGTGGAGACGGTGGAAAAGGCGCTTGCGGACACCGGTCTGTCCCCGAAGAATCTGACCCTGGAAGTGACAGAGAGCCTCGCCATCAACGATATGGAGCGCATGAAGGAGATCCTGAACCGGATCAAATCTCTGGGTGTTTCGCTGGCGCTGGATGATTTCGGTACCGGCTACTCCTCCCTGAATCATATCCGGGAGATTCCCATTGATGTCATCAAGGTGGATCAGAGCTTTGTCAAAGATCTGGCGGAGGATGCCTACTCCCAGTCCTTTATCAAAATGGTGGCGGAGCTGGCGGAGACCATCGGCGTCAGCGTCTGCGTGGAAGGTATCGAGACCCCGGAGCAGTTCAGAGTATTGCAGGGCATGAAGGTCAAATACATTCAGGGCTATTATTTCGACCGCCCTATGGAGAGACATGCCTTTGAGGCAAAATATGTGAAGTAACAGTTCAGCCATAGAATAGTAAAAGCGATGATCGGGTGCTTGCACACGGAGCATCGCTTTTGCTATTCTATGAGCGGAGCGCCCAAAACATGAATAAAAGATGAGCTGCATAGCAGCGACGGCTGCGCAGCAGACGCTTTTATGAATGTTTTGGGGCAGAACTGTTACGGAAGCAACAAAATTATCAAAATCCCTCTTGTCAAGTATCGGGGAACCATGCTACTATTAAAACAGCTACACGACTGGCGGAGCGCAGCTTGCTGCAGTGGAGATACCCACGGGGAGTGTAGAATAGTGAAAGCCGACCGCCTGGGCACCGTCTATTTCTGGTGCTTAGGCGGTTTTTTGTAACTATTCAGAGCCATAAAATATTGACAGGTGTTCGTCGAATGCTGGCATTCGTAAGAACATTCGGCAATATTTTATGGTTCTGAATAGTTACGCGATATATAGTAAACGGAGGAAAAACTATGTTACAACTGGAACAGGAATTGAAAAGCAATGCTTATCCCGGCAGAGGTATCGTGATCGGACGTTCTGCTAACGGTAAATATGCCGTGACCGCTTATTTCATCATGGGAAGAAGCGCCAACAGCCGCAATCGTGTGTTCGTAGCAGAAGGAGAGGGAATCCGTACCCAGGCTTTCGATCCTTCCAAACTGGAAGATCCCAGTCTGATCATCTACGCACCCGTACGTGTCCTTGGTAACAAGACCATCGTGACCAACGGTGACCAGACAGATACTATCTACGAGGGAATGGACAAACAGCTGACCTTTGAGCAGTCCCTGCGCAGCAGAGAATTCGAGCCGGACGGCCCCAACTATACACCGAGAATTTCCGGTATCATGCACATCGAGAACGGCAAGTACAATTACGCTATGTCCATTCTGAAGAGTGACAACGGCAATCCCGATTCCTGCCTGCGTTTTACTTATGCTTACGAGAATCCGCTTCCCGGAGAGGGACGTTTCATCCATACCTATATGCACGACGGCAATCCGCTGCCCAGCTTCCAGGGGGAACCGAAGTTAGTGGAGATCCCCGATGATATGGATGCTTTTACCGACATGCTGTGGAACAGCCTGAATGAGGATAACAAGGTCTCTCTGTTCGTACGTTTCATTGATATCGAGACCGGTAAATATGAGACAAAGATCGTGAATAAGAATATGTAAAGTAGGTTGTGAAGACGCGTTTTGCGAATGCAGGTTCTGAATAGTTAATATCGTAGAATAGAATAGGAGAAAAATAAGATGAACGAGATTCAGTTAAAATACGGATGTAACCCGAACCAGAAGCCTTCCAGAATCTTCATGGAAGACGGCAGTGATCTGCCGGTGACCGTGCTGAACGGCAAGCCCGGATATATCAATTTCCTGGATGCTTTCAACGGCTGGCAGTTGGTAAAAGAGCTGAAGGAAGCTACAGGACTTCCCGCAGCCACTTCTTTCAAACATGTGTCTCCGGCCGGTGCTGCAGTAGGACTTCCTCTGAGTGATACTCTGGCGAAGATCTACTGGGTGGATGATTTGGGAGAGCTTTCTCCCCTGGCATGTGCTTATGCGAGAGCACGTGGTGCAGACAGAATGTCCTCCTTCGGTGACTTCATTGCATTGTCTGATATCTGCGATACCGATACCGCCCGCCTGATCAAGAGAGAGGTATCCGACGGTGTCATCGCTCCCGGCTACACCGACGAAGCACTGGAACTGCTGAAGCAGAAGAAAAAAGGCGCCTACAACATCATCCAGATCGATCCTTCCTATCAGCCTGCTCCTATCGAGCGCAAGCAGGTATACGGCATCACCTTCGAGCAGGGGCGTAACGAACTGGATATCAACGGCGATCTGCTGTCCAATATCGTGACTGTGAACAAGGAGATCCCGGAGAGTGCCCTGATCGATATGAAGATCGCTCTGATCACCTTAAAATATACCCAGTCCAATTCCGTATGTTATGTCAAGGATGGTCAGGCTATCGGTATCGGTGCAGGACAGCAGTCTCGTATCCACTGCACCAGACTGGCAGGCAGCAAGGCAGATAACTGGTTCTTACGCCAGTCTCCTCAGGTACTGGGCCTACAGTTTGTAGACAGCCTGGGCAGAGCCAACCGTGACAATGCCATTGATGTCTACATGGGCGATGAGTACATGGACGTGCTGGCGGACGGTACCTGGGAAGGTATCTTCAAGGTAAAGCCCCCTGTATTTACCAGAGAAGAAAAGAGAGCATGGCTGGATCAGATGCAGGATGTGACTCTGGGAAGCGATGCATTTTTCCCCTTCTCCGATAACATCGAGAGAGCACATAAGAGCGGCGTAAAATACATCGCACAGCCAGGTGGATCCGTGCGTGACAGCGATGTTATTGCATGTTGCGACAAATATGATATGGTGATGGCATTTACGGGCATCCGTCTGTTCCACCACTAAGACAGATTTTGCGGGCAGGACTGTAACAGGACCTGCCTGTAACTATTCAGAGCCATGTAAATCTGTAATAAGCTGACCATTTATGGTCAGACTTTTAGAGATTTATATGGCGAGGTAACCACATGAGTAAAAGGTGAGCCTTGAAAAGGCGATTTTGCGAATGTGGTTCTGAATAGTTTTTTGAGGAAGAAGAGGAAAGCGTAGTTATGGACAGACGAGGGGATGCAAAGAGCAGAGAAATGATGCTGGATGAATTATTGGGCTATGACCATGTGACGATCCAGTGCCACGACAATCCGGATGCGGATGCCATAGCCTCCGGCTATGGGCTGTACTGTTTTTTCCGGGACAAGGGAAAGGATACCAGGCTGCTGTATTCCGGACGGAATAAAGTCAGAAAGGCCAACCTGATGCTGATGGTGGAGAAACTGCACATTCCGCTGGAGTACCAGCCTCAGATGGAAGATACAGTAGACGGACTGCTGATCACTGTGGATTGTCAGTATGGCGCGGGTAATGTGACGGAGCTGCCGGCGGAGGAGATCGCTGTCATCGACCATCATCCACTAGAAGTCATCTGCACCGAGCGAATGCGTCTGCAGCCCAATATGGGAAGCTGTGCAACCCTGGTGTGGACAATGCTGCAGGAAATGCATTATCCCGTGGAAAAAAACAGAGATCTGGGAACTGCGCTGTATTACGGCCTGTATATGGATACCAACCAGTTCTCCGAACTGTCGAACCCGGTGGACATGGATATGCGTGAGAGTCTGAATTTTGATAAGAACCAGATATCCTTGTTCCGTAATTCCAATATTTCCCTGAGAGAGCTGGAAATTGCCGGTGTGGCAATGCTGCGCTGCAATTATAACGACGATTACCAGTTCGCCGTGATCCATTCCCAGCCCTGTGATCCCAATGTACTTGGCCTGATCAGCGACTTCCTCCTGCAGGTGGCGGGCGTCAATACCTGCGTGGTCTATAATGAGGACAGCGGCGGATACAAATTTTCCGTCAGAAGCTGTATCCGGGAGGTCAATGCCAGCGAACTGTCGGATTATCTTTCGGAGGGCATCGGTTCCGGCGGCGGACATTACGAGAAGGCCGGCGGCTACATCAGTATGAAATTATATGAGGAAAAATATCCAACACTGCATTCCGAAGCGTATTTCAATAACCGCATGACGCAGTATTTCGATACGTTCCGGATCCTCTACGCCAAAGACCGGGCATTCCCGGTAAGTGAGGGCACAAGATATCAGAGAAAGAAAATCCCTCTGGCCTGTGTGAGGGCCTCTGATCTGGCGGAGCTTGGCAGGGTGGTGTCCGTCCGCACCCAGAACGGCACCATGGACATCGATACCAGACAGAATATCTGCTACACGCTGGAGAGAAACGGTGAACTTCACAGGGTGGCGGGAGAGCGGTTCCACAGGATCCTGGAACTGTCCGACGCTCCGGTGTCCGAGGACTACTGCAGGAATATGACATACGTTCCCAGGGTCAAGGACGGTACGGACGGCAGAAATCATCTGATCACGGAATATGTGCGCATGTGCATGCCGAAGGATGAGTTCCGCATCTATGCCATCCGGGTGACACAGGGGGTAAAAGTGTTCCCGGTATGGGACGAGGAAGGCTATATGACCGGAAGGGCCGGAGATTATCTGGCGGCCAGTGAGGATGATCTGCACAATATCTTCATCGAGACGGAGCAGAATTTGCTGAATTATTTTGAAGAGAAGGGTTTATAAAAGTTTTCTTGTGTGGTAAGATAAAGGATACGAAAACAGTATTAAGTAAACGAAAGGCAAGGACATTACCATGAGCGAGATCGAAAAGGAAATCGTAGATTCCGCAGAAGTAAAGGAATCGAAGAATTTTATAGAGCAGATCATTGAGAAAGATCTGGCGGAGGGCGTATACGATACTGTACACACCCGTTTCCCTCCGGAACCCAACGGATATCTTCATATCGGACATGCCAAGAGTATTCTGCTGAACTACGGCCTGTCCCAGAAATACAACGGCAAATTCAATCTGCGTTTTGACGATACCAACCCCACCAAGGAGAAGGCAGAGTTCGTAGAGTCTATCAAGGCTGATGTAAAGTGGCTGGGAGCAGACTGGGAGGACAGACTCTTTTTCGCATCCAACTATTTTGACCAAATGTATGAAGCAGCCGTAAAGCTGATCAAAAAAGGCAAGACATATGTCTCTGACTTAAGTGCGGAGCAGATCCGTGAATACAGAGGAAGCCTGACCGAGCCCGGCAAGGAAGATCCCGGCAGCACCAGAAGCGTAGAAGAGAATCTGACACTGTTCGAGGATATGAAGGCCGGCAAATACGAGGACGGCACTAAGGTACTGCGTGCCCGCATCGATATGGCCTCTCCCAACATCAACATGAGAGATCCCGTCATCTATCGTGTGGCACATATGTCTCACCAGAATACCGGTGACAAATGGTGCATTTACCCTATGTACGATTTCGCGCATCCCATCGAGGATGCTATTGAAGGCGTGACCCATTCCATCTGTACGCTGGAATTTGAGGATCACAGACCCTTATATGACTGGGTGGTAAGAGAACTGGAATATCCTCATCCTCCCAAGCAGATCGAATTCGCAAAGCTGTACCTGACCAATGTGGTGACCGGTAAGCGTTATATCAAGAAGCTGGTAGAACAGGGCATCGTGGACGGCTGGGATGATCCCAGACTGGTATCCATCGCAGCACTGCGCAGAAGAGGATTCACACCGGAATCCATCAAGAAGTTCGTAGAATTGTGCGGTATCTCCAAGGCACAGTCTTCCGCAGATTATGCAATGCTGGAGTATTGTATCCGTGAGGATCTGAAGGCAAAGGCACCCCGTATGATGGCTATTCTGGATCCTGTGAAACTGGTAATTGATAACTATCCCGAAGGACAGACGGAGATGCTGCCTGTAGTCAACAATCCGGAAAACGAAGCTCTGGGCAGCCGCGAGGTTCCCTTCGGCAAAGAACTGTATATTGAGAGAGAGGACTTCATGGAAGAGCCTCCCAAGAAATATTTCCGTATGTTCCCCGGCAACGAAGTGCGCCTGATGAGTGCTTATTTCGTAAAATGCACCGGCTGTGTCAAGGACGAGAACGGAAAAGTCGTGGAAGTACATTGTACCTATGATCCGGAGAGCCGCGGAGGCAACAGCCCCGATGGACGTAAAGTAAAGGGAACGATCCACTGGGTAAATGCAGAGCAGTCTGTAAAAGCACAGGTGCGCCTGTATGAGAATATCATCGATGAAGAGAAGGGTGTATACAATGAAGACGGAAGTCTGAATCTGAACCCCAATTCTTTGACCACACTGACAGAGTGCCGTCTGGAGCCTGCATTTGCACAGGCACAGGCGTATGACCGCTTCCAGTTCGTAAGACAGGGCTTCTTCTGCGTGGACTACAAGGATACCAAGCCGGGAGAACTGGTATTTAACCGTATCGTATCTCTGAAGAGTTCTTATGTACTGCCTAAGTAAGCAGTAGGACAACCGATAAGGGGAATTGGGAAAGTTGTATTCGTATTGTCACCGGGAATGGACAGTACAAAAGAAAAGGAGAGACATATGTCGGACAAATTGTTTGGACTGGCCGGTCTGGGTCTGGATGACCTGGAGAACATGAACATTTACGGACAGGATAAAAAAGAAGAGAAGGCAGCAGCCGAGGCCCAAAAAATAGAAGAAAAGGATCTGATCTTTGACAAGACATTTACCTGTCCTGTCTGCGGAGAAGATTTCCCGGCGAAGATCATGAAGACTGGAAAGGCAAGACTTTTAAGTACCGATCAGGATCTTCGTGCAAAATACGAAGGCATTGATGCGGTGAAATATGATGTTATTCTGTGTCCGCATTGCGGCTATGCAGCACTGAACCGGTATTTCAACAGCCTGAATAAGGTTTATATAAAGCTGATCAAGGAAAATATCAGCAGTAAAGTGCAGCTGCATACCTACGATGACGATATTTACAGCTATGAAGAAGCCATTGAGCGCTATAAGCTCTGCCTGGCCAACGCTGTGGTAAAACGGGCCCATGCCAGTGAAAAGGCTTATATCTGTCTGAAGAGCGGATGGCTGATGCGTGGTTATCAGGAGCATCTGGAAGAGTCCGGGGATACGGATATGGCCAGACTCCGGGAAGTGAAGACCATGGAGGAGACTTATCTGAAGAACGCTTACACTGGTTTTACGGAGGCCCTGCAGACCGAAGGATTCCCCATGTGCGGTATGGATGAGATCACGGTAGAATTTCTGATTGCGGTACTTGCTGCCAGATTCCAGAAATATGATGTGGCCAGCCGTATGGTAGCCACGATCCTGACGTCCCCTTCCGCCAATGCCCGGACTAAGGACAAGGCAAGAGAGTTAAAAGACCAGATTCTGGAAGAACTGAAGAACCAGAAAAAGTAGGATAACCGTATGTATGATATGACGATCCGGCTGCGTACAGACAGTGACAAATGTCTGTACCAGCAGATATATGAGCATATACGACAGGAAATCAGGGAAGGGAAGCTTCTGGCAGGAGAGAGGCTTCCCTCCACGCGTTCTCTGGCAGAATATCTGCAGGTGGCGAGAAGCACTGTGGACTATGCCTACGACCAGCTGTTAAGCGAGGGATATATCGAGGCACGACCTTATAAGGGCTATTTTGTCTGCCGTCTGGAAGGGATATTTGCCATGGAACCGCGGGAAGAGAACGAACCGGAGCCGGACACTTCAGGAGAAGAATCTGTTCCGGAAGAGGGATGCATTGATTTTTCTCCTTATGGTATTGATATGAACGGTTTCCCTGTGGGCGTATGGAAGCGGATCACGAAGAATATTCTGAATGACAACAACAGTGACCTGTTTGCGCAGGGAGAACCTCAGGGAGATTATGATCTGCGGCTGACCATCAGCCGGTATCTGCATTCTTCCCGGGGGGTGAACTGCCGCCCGGAACAGATCATTGTAGGAGCAGGAAACGATTATCTGCTGTTGCTATTGGAGAAAATATTGGGCAGACATGTGGGCATTGCCATGGAGAATCCCACGTACAAGCGGGCATACCGCATCTTTGAATCTTTTGCCTATCGCATTCACACGGTAGACATGGATGATAAGGGAATGCGGGCGGACAGACTTTCGGGACTGCCTGTCAGAGTGGCCTATGTGATGCCTTCCCACCAGTATCCCACCGGTGCGGTCATGACCATCGGCAGGAGAGCAGAACTGCTTCGCTGGGCAGAAAGGGAGCCGGATCGTTATCTGATCGAGGACGATTACGACAGTGAATTCCGGTATCGGGGCAAGCCTATTCCTTCCCTGCAATCTTCCGATGAAAAGGGAAAAGTGATCTACATCGGTACATTTTCCAAGGCTATTGCACCGGCAATCCGTGTCAGCTATATGGTATTGCCGGGGGATCTGCTGGATATCTACCGCAGGGATTGCTCTTTTTATTCCTGCACGGTGTCCAGAATCGATCAGCGGATCCTGAATGAATTTATCCGGGACGGGTATTTCGAGCGGCATCTGAATAAAATGCGGATGCGCTACCGGGCCAAACATGACCTGCTGCTGGCCGGGCTGGAACCGTTTAAGAAGCAGTTTGTGATCTCCGGGGAGGATGCGGGACTGCATCTTCTGTTGACAGCGAAAGGGAATGTCACGGAACAGGAACTGTTGGAGAGAGCAGCGGCGGAGAAAGTGAAAGCCTATGGGATGTCAGAGAATATGGTGGAAGCCACAATGCGGAAAGCTACCGTGCTGTTGGGCTTTGGAAGTATTGATGAGGCGGAAATGCAGGAAGGTCTCAGACGCTTGCAAAAAGCATGGCTCTGAGACCTTCGAAATAGAACGATTATTCTTCATTTACGGGAGGCTCTTCGTCCTCGGCATCTTCTTCATCGAAAAATTCTTCCACATCTTCGACGGTTTCGCCTTCTTCGCCGGAGTTCCAGCTCCAGTTGGCATTGGTGCCGTCGCGGTTGTCCTCGCCGTTGGCCGCGTTGTGCTTGACATTGTAGCTGACCAGGTCGTTCAGGCAGAAGCCGTCGTGTGCGGTTACAAAATTAAGACTGCTCCAAATATCGCGGTTGTGGTAGTTAAAAATATCGCTAGAACCGGAAATGCGGCTGGCAAGTTCCGCCGTCTGATACTGGTCGCCTTTCCAAAAACGGCGGACCACGTCGCGGAAGCGGTCGTTCCATTCACTCCAGCCCGGCGGAAACGCGCCCAGCTGATAACCGCCGTCGCCCACGTCCCACGGTTCGGCAATCAATTTGACGTTTTTCAAAACCGGATCCTGACGGACGGCGTACAAAAATCCGCTTTCGGCGGTAAAACCGCCTTTTCTCCGGCAGAGCGTGGTCGCCAGATCAAAGCGGAAGCCGTCGACATGCATTTCTTCCGTCCAGTAACGCAGGGAATCCGTAATCAGCTGAAGCACATAAGGGTTTTCGGCATTGAACGAAGCGCCGCAGCCGGTGCTGTCGTAATAATAGCGCTTGTTTTCCGAATTGAGCATGTAATAGGAGGCGTTGTCAATCCCCCGGTAACAAAGCGTCGGCCCCATCTGGTTGCCTTCCGCGGTATGGTTGTAGACCACGTCCAAAATCACTTCCAGCCCGTTTTGATGATAGAGCTTCACCATTTTTTTGAACTCGTCCAAATCGTCGCAGGCCAGATAAGACTGTTCCGGCGCAAAAAAGCTGCAGCTCTCGTAGCCCCAGTAATTGTCGCGGGGAAAGCCCTTTTTGTGCCGGTTGCCGAAAAAGGCGTGCACCGGCAGCAGCTCCACCGCGGTGATCCCCAAATTTTTCAGATAAGACACCACCGCCGGCGCGCAAAGGCCGAGAAAGGTGCCGCGGTGCCGGTCGGGAACCTGCGGGTGCAGTTTGGTATAACCGCGAACATGCGTTTCGTATAAAACGCTTTCGTTAAAACCGTATGCCGGACGGATATCGTCTTCCCAGTCGAAACGGTCCTCGACCACCACCGATTTGGGCACATAGGGCGCGCTGTCCAACTCGTTGAAGGAAAGGTCTTTGTCCGGACTGTCGGGATTATAACCGAAAATCGCCTTGTGCCAGATCAGTTTGCCGCTCAGCTTTTTGCCGTAGGGATCAAACAGCAGCTTGTTGGGATTGAAACGATGCCCCTCCTCCGGCTTGCAGGGGCCGTAAACGCGATAGCCGTATATCTGCCCGGGCTTGAGTCCGCCGACATAAACATGCCAGACGTTGTTGTCGTTGACGGTAACGGCGATCCGCGAAACCTCTTCGGTGCCGTTTTGGTTGAACAGGCACAGTTCCACTTTGGTCGCATGGGCGGAAAAAAGCGCGAAATTGACGCCCCTGCCGTCATAGTGAGAGCCCAGCGGATAAGGCGTTCCCGGTTGTATCTTAAAACTGCTCATCGTTTCTCCTCCCGGCTCTTTTATATACTATCTGACCGGTTTGATGACAACGGTCGACAATGCCGACAGCGTGAGCTTTATCGAATAGGGCTTGCCGTTCCATTCCTGCCGCTCGGCATAACGGACGCCGTCGTTTTTGACGCCGCTGCCCCAGTAGTTTTTGTCGTCGCTGTTGAATATCTCCTGATAACCGCAGTTTTCCGGCACGCCGACCCGGTAATCTTCGCGCACGACGGGAGTAAAGTTGCAGACAACGATCAGATAGTCGCCCGGCGTTTCGCCTTTACGAATATAAGAAATGACACTGTCGGCCGCGTTGGCATGATCCAGCCACTCGAAACCGCGGTAGTCGAAATCGATTTCATAAAGCGGCGGATTGCCCTTGTACATCAGGTTGAGGTCGCGGACGCAGTTCTGCATTCCCTTATACATCGGATAATCGAGCAGGTGCCAGCGCAGGCTTTCGTCATAGTTCCATTCCCAGTCCTGACCGAAATCGCAGCCCATGAACAGCAGCTTTTTGCCCGGATGGGTATACATAAAGCCGTAATAGGCGCGCAGGTTGGCAAACTTCTGCCATTCGTCGCCCGGCATTTTGCACAGCATCGACCCCTTGCCGTGGACCACTTCATCGTGGGAAATCGGCAGAATAAAATTCTCGTTAAAGGCATACAGCAGGCCGAACGTCAGCATGCCGTGATGATACTGACGGTAAATCGGATCCTTGCTGATATATTTCAGGGTATCGTTCATCCAGCCCATGTTCCATTTGTAGCCGAAGCCGAGACCGCCCATCGAAGTCGGGCGGGAAACCATCGGCCAGGCAGTGGACTCTTCGGCGCAGGTGCAGGCTCCCTGATTGAGCCCGTAAACCAGTTCGTTCATCCGCCGCAGGAAGGCAATCGCCTCCAGATTTTCATTGCCGCCGTACATGTTGGCAATCCATTCGCCATCCTGCTTTCCGTAATCGAGATACAGCATGGACGCCACCGCGTCTACACGCAGACCGTCC
>ERZ779922.1370-NODE-1370-length-17205-cov-6.936793_pt1 | contig 17205 bp, 20 predicted proteins | sample MGYA00511544_ERZ779922 | MGnify/ENA primary metagenome ERZ779922 (study PRJEB29588, sample SAMEA2154516) | human gut metagenome | biome: human gut; feature: human-associated habitat; material: faeces | place: Denmark | collected 2008/2010 ... | reverse complement strand
CGTCGCCGCAGGCAATGGCCAAGCCGTTTTTGTCCGCCTCCACCACGCTGCCCGCCGGGGCGGAGGTCTCTCCGCCTACCGCGGTGCGGTGGACCTTGACCGTCTTGCCTGCCAACACCATGGACGCACTGGGCCAGGGCACCAGGCCCCGCACCTGATCGTGCAGCTGCTGCGCCGACCGGGAGAAATCCATCGGCGAGAGGCTTTTATCCAGCATGGGCGCGTAGGTATGCGCCGCGTGATCCTGCGCCGTCCGGGTAACGGTGCCGCGTTCGACCTGCCCGATGGCCTCATGCAGCGCTTCCGCGCCAAGCTCCGCCAGCCGCGCCGTCAGCGCCACCGCGTCCTCGTCCGGATCGATGGCCGTCTCGCGGCACAGTATCACATCTCCCGCATCCAGCTCCGGCGCCATATACATAATGGACACGCCTGTCACCGTGTCGCCGTTGAGAATCGCCCAGTTGATGGGTGCCGCGCCCCGGTACTTCGGCAGGATGGAGGAGTGTACGTTGATGGCACCGTACTTTGGCGTGTTCAGGATGTCCTCCGGCAGGATACGGCCGTAGGCTGCCACCACGATCAGCTCGGGAGCAAGGGACCGCACCAGCTCCAACGCCGTACCGTCCTTCATTTTCAGCGGCTGGTATACGTGCAGCCCCTGCGTCAGGGCATATTCCTTCACCGGCGGCGCGATCAATTTCATGCCGCGGTTCTTCGGCTTGTCCGGCTGGGTGAACACGCCGCAGATGTCGTGTCCGTCGGCCACCAGCCGTTTGAGGGACGCCACGGCAAAATCCGGCGTTCCCATAAACAGAATACGCATTACTTGTCCTCTTCTTCCTCGATCTCGTACTCGTCGGCGTGCGCCTCCAGCCACTTCTGCAGCTCCTCGCCCTCCATGAGCCGGTCGGTATGCTCCACGAACAGATGACCATCCAGGTGCTCGATCTCATGGCAGAAGCATCGGGCCGTCAGGCCCTCGTCTTCGACCTCGAACCACTGACCGTCCCGGTCCTGGGCACGGACACGCACCACCTCAGGCCGCGTTACCACGCCGTATTTCCCGGGAACGCTCAGGCAGCCCTCCAGGCCAGTCTGCTCCCCTTCGGTGTAGATGATCTCCGGGTTCACCAGCTCGATCAGCTGATCCTCCTCGTCCAGCACCACGCAAACCCGGCGCAGTACGCCCACCTGGGGCGCAGCCAGACCCACGCCGCCGGAGTCGGCCAGCGTATCGGCCAGATCGTCCAGCAGCGTATGCAGCCGGCTGTTAAAATCTGTAACCGGGCGGCACACCTTGCTCAGGCACGCCTCGCCCTCCAACGCGATCTTTCGTAAAGCCATAATCTTACCTCGTATTTCCTGGATCTAATCCATTTTATCGCAGTCCGTATAAATATGCAGTCTTCGGTTTTCGGGCCGCTGCACAAAGGCTCGCATGAACCCCGCCAGCAGCTCCCGAATCGGCGCGATATTCTGCCCCAGCACCAGCAGGCGGTAACGGTATACGCCGTTGACCTTCACCACCGGCGCCGGTGCAGGCCCGATGACCTGTATCCCCAGCGCATCATAGGGCGGCTTCTCCGCCGCATTTCCGATCCCCTGCCGCAGCAGCTCGATAGCCCGACGTACCGGCGTCTCCTCCGGTCCCGTCACCGTAACGGTGAACTGATCTGCAAAGGGCGGGTCCTGCCGCAGGCGGCGCAGTGTGATCTCGGCGTCGTAAAACCTCTGATAGTCCTGGGCGGCCGCCGCCTGTATTACATCATTCTCCGGTGTGTAGGTCTGTATCACAGCCCGCCCGGCCTTGTCGCCTCGGCCCGCACGGCCAACCACCTGTGTCAACAGATTGAAGGTCCTCTCCGCCGCCCGGTAGTGATCCACGTACAGCGACAGATCCGCCGCCAGCACGCCCACCAGCGTCACATCCTCGAAATCCAGCCCCTTGGCCACCATCTGGGTGCCCACCATGATGTCGTATTCATGCCGGGCAAACTTTGCCAGCAGCTTTTCGTGGGCATCCTTGGCGGCGGTGGTATCCTGGTCCATCCGCAGGATGCGGGCCTCCGGAAAGAGCTTTGCCAGCTCCTCCTCGGCCTTCTGGGTGCCAAAGCCCCGGTACTGCAGTTTTCCGCCGCAGGCGGGGCATCTGGCAGGGGGCGGGTCCAGCTGGCTGCCGCAGTAATGGCAGAGCAGCTTGTGGGCCGATTTGTGGTAGACCATGGGCACGCTGCACTTCTGGCATTTGAGCACCTCGCGGCAGTCCTCGCACTGAGCCACGGTCTGGTAACCCCGGCGGTTGAGCAGCAGAATGGTCTGCTTGCCTGCCTCAAGGTTGTGCCGGATGGCATCCTCCATGGCAAGGCTGATCTCCCGGGGGTTGCCGGAGGCAAGCTCGGCCCGCATATCCACGATCTGGACTTTGGGCAGCGGGTTGCCGCCATAGCGTTTGGTCAGGCGCACCAGCTGAGTGCGGCCATGCTGGGCGGCATAATAGCTCTCGGTGCTGGGGGTGGCGCTGGCCAGCAGGAGCAGGGCCCCGTTCTCCGCCGCGCGCTGCCGGGCCACCTCGTGGGCTGAGTAGCGGGGCGCGGATTCGGAGCGGTAGGTGTGTTCCTGCTCCTCATCAATGATGACAAGGCCGATGTTTTCCAGCGGGGAGAAGATCGCGCTGCGGGTGCCCACCACGATATCCGCGCCGCCGTCCTGGATCATCTGCCATTGGAGCAGGCGCTCGGTGTGGTTGAGGGCGGAATGCTGCACGGCCACCCGCTTGCCAAATTGGCTTTTCAGCCGCAGGATCATCTGAGGGGTCAGGCTGATCTCCGGCACCAGCACCAGCGCCCGGCGGCCCATCTGCAGACAGTGCTCGATGAGCTTCAGGAACACCAGCGTTTTTCCGCTGCCGGTCACGCCGTAGAGCAAGGCCGAGTGCGGGGCAGCATCCTCCAGCCCGGGCAGCAGCGCGTCATAGGCGGCCTGCTGCTCCTCCGTGAGAAGGATGGGCTCATTTTTCAGGGGGATGGAAGAATACAGGTCGATGGATTTGTTTACCTTGCTGCATTCCAGCACGCCCTTGGCGCAGAGGTTGTCCAGCACTGCCCGGCTGATGCCTTTTTCCTCCAATGCAGACAGGGTGCGCTCACCTCCGGCCAGCAGGGCCACTGCAGCCAGCTGCTTGGCGGTCGGCCTGGGCTTTGGGGGCAGCGTGCCCACCAGCTTGTAGGCATTTTCCGTGTGGCGGACGAGCTGCTTTTGAAGCACCGGGGTCACGCCGTCCTCCGCCACGGTGGGCTTGTACTGCGCGCCGTAGGGGATGACCGCCTTGACGGCCTCGTAATAAGTGCAGAAGGTGCGCTCCTTCAAAAAATGCACCAGCCGCAGCAGCTCCGGGGTGAGGCAGGCAGAGGCCGGGGCCACATCGAACAGGAACTTGAGCTTTGCGCTCTCCGGTTCGGCATCGCAGGCCAGAACCACGCCCATCCGGGCACGGCTCCCCCGCCCGAAGGGCACCAGCACCATGCTGCCCAGCCGGACGGTATCCTGCTGGTCGGGCATGACGGCATAGGTATAGAGTTTGTCGAAATGAAAGGTCGCGTTGCTCACTGCAACGCCTACCGTTTTGGGCATTCAGGCAGCTCCTTCAAAGCGTTTTAGCGGGTCAGGCCCGCACGCTGGCAGATAACATCATAGAGTCTGGCGGCGCAGGCATCCACCTCGTCGTTGACCAGCTTGAGGGTGAATTTATCCTGCTGGGCCAGCTCATTGCGGGCGATCTCCAGGCGCTCCTGGATGCTCTCCTCGGTCTCGGTGCCGCGGCCGCGCAGGCGGCGCTCCAGCTCCTGGGTGGAGGGGGGCAGCAGGAAGATGGTGGTGGCACCGGGATACATGCGGCGGATATTGGCCGCGCCATGCACATCGATGACCATGACCACCAGCTTGCCCGCGTTCAGCCGCTTGTTGACCTCTTCCTTCAGGGTGCCGTAGTAGTTGCCGTTGAAGAAGTTGTGTTCCACGACCTCATCCTGATCGATGAGCTGCTGGAACTGCTCCTTGGTGCGGTAGTAGTAGTCTACCCCTTCCTGCTCCCCGGGGCGGGGGGAACGGGTGGTGGCAGAAACCGTTTTTTCGATCTCGGGGTGGGCCTTGCGCAAAGCGCTCACCACACTGTCCTTTCCGGTACCGGCGGCACCGGAAACGACAAACAGATATTTTTCATTTTCCATGGTCTTACTGCTCCTCTTCTGTCACTGTTTTGCCCTCGGCCTGACCGGCGGCACGGCTGGCCACCGTTTCGGGCTGAAGGGCTGAAAGGACAACGTGGTCGGAGTCCATGATGAGGACGGCGCGGGTGCTGCGGCCATAGGACGCATCAATGAGCATCCCCCGCTCCCGCGCTTCCTTGACCAAACGCTTGACCGGGGCAGAATCGGGGCTGACCACAGCCACCACCCGGCCCGCGCTGACCAGATTGCCAAAGCCGATGTTGATCAGTTTCATCTTTTCCTCCGAACCATCTGAATCTCAGGGTTTACTCCAGATTCTGGATCTGCTCACGGATCTTCTCGATCTCCGCCTTCATATCCACCACGATGCGGGTGATATCCAGATCCTGACACTTGGAACCAATGGTATTGGTCTCACGGTTCAGCTCCTGGGTCAGGAAATCCAGCTTGCGGCCCACGGGCTCGTCCAGCTCCAGAATGGAGCGATACTGGGCGATGTGGCTGCGCAGGCGGACGGTCTCCTCATCCACGGCGGTCTTGTCGCCAAAGATGGCGGCCTCGGTCAGGACACGGGCATCATCGATGTTCCGGTCCTCCAGAATGACCTTGAGCTTTTCGTACAGGCGGTTGGTGTAGTTCTCCACCCGGCCGGCGCTCAGGGTCTCCACCCGGCCCACGCATTCTTCCAGAAAACACAGGCGGTTCTCCACGTCAGCCTTCATCTTGGCACCCTCAGCGGCGCGCATCTCCACAAAACGATCCAGCGCCTGGGCAGTGACAGCGGAGACATCCTCCCACAGCTGCTCCTCATCCACATCGGCGTGGCGGGTGGTCAGCACATCGGGAAAGCGGGCGATCATCCCGGCGGTCACATCGTTCTTGACCTCCAGCGTCTCAGACAGGTCCCGCAGGGCCTGCTGGTAGCTCTTGGCCAGCTCCTGATTCACAGCCACCACGGTATCGGCGGCATCCACGGTCTGCACCGTCAGGCTCAGTTCTACCTTGCCGCGGGTCACCCGCTCGTTCAGCTGCTTTTTCAGACGGCTGTCCAGATAGCTGCAGGTGCGGGGCATCCGGGAAGAATACTCAAAGTACCGGGAATTGACGCTGCGCAACTCCACCGTGATCTCACGGCCATTGCGCACAGCAGTTCCCCGGCCAAAACCGGTCATGCTCAAAATCATGCTTTTTTCCTCGTATTCCAAAGGGTTTTCTGCGGACATTCTTCGTATATGTATCCGCTTTGGGGCACACAGACCCATGTTACGATACATATACTATATATTTTACTCTGCCGCCCCTTTTTTTGCAAGCAATGCGGCGAAAAAAATCTATTTTGCCCCCTTGACAAGGGGCAGGAACGGCACTATACTATGCATTGTGAACAGTGTTCATGTTGAGGGGGTGATCACACGAATCCGATGGCAACGTCCAAGGAGGAGATCCTGAAAACGAGCCGGGTCCTCATCCAGCAGAATGGATGGGAAGCGGTCAACATCCGTGCCGTGGCAGCAGCCTGCGGGGTATCCGTGGGGTGCATCTACAACTACTTCGGTTCCAAGACCGATCTGGTGAGCGCGGCGGTGGAAAGCATCTGGAGCGATATCTTCCGCCACCCGGACGACCCGGCGGTGTTTGAGGATACTCTCTCCTGCATCTGCTGGATGTACCGGCAGATGCAGTACGGTTCTGAGCAATACCCCGGCTTCTTCACCCACCACGCGCTTGGCTTTGTGCGGCAGGATACCGCCGATGGCAAGCAGCAGATGCGGCAGACCTGGCAGCACATCCTGGATGCGCTGACCATGGTGCTGACCAGGGACAAAAAGATCCGGCCAGACGCATTTACTGAGGAGTTCACCCGCCAGAAATTTGCGGGCATCCTGTTCTCCCTCATGCTTTCTGCCGTGGTGCAGCAGGATTTTGACCCCACAGCGGTATTGGAGATCATCCGCAGGACCATTTATGAAGTGTAAAAAACATCCCACAGTCTTGTGGGAGTTTTTTTACGGCTAAAAGTGAACAGTGTTCATATTGATTACTGCGGGACATCTTCCCCAGCATTCCACCCACGGCAGCCTGCACATCACAACGATGCAGTCCGGCCGGCAATCGCTGACCGGATCGCGATAAAGCAGCAAACCAACCGTAAAGGAGCAACATTCTTATGAGAGCAATCATTGAGACCGTTTTCGACATCTTCTATCTGGTCACCGTGCTGACCTTGGGCATCCGCATGATCCGCAGCAGCAAGGCTGGCACCCAGTTCCGCCTGTTCGGCCTGATGGCCGTGGTGCTGGGCGCAGGCGACTCCTTCCATCTGGTGCCCCGTGCCCTGGCACTGTGCACCACCGGCCTGGAGAACTACGCTGTGCCTCTGGGCCTGGGCAAGTGGATCACCTCTGTGACCATGACCGTGTTCTATGTACTGCTGTACTACGTCTGGCGCAAGCGCTACCAGATCGAGGGCCAGAAGGATCTGACCATTGCCATGTACGCTCTTTCCGCCGTGCGCATCGTGCTGTGCATGATGCCGCAGAACCAGTGGCTGACCAACCACACCCCGCTGACCTGGGGCATCCTGCGCAACATCCCCTTTGCACTGCTGGGCCTGCTGATCATCGTGCTGTTCTACCACAGTGCCAGGGAACACAAGGATCAGGCTTTCCGCTGGATGTGGCTGACCATCGTGCTGAGCTTCGGTTTCTATCTCCCGGTGGTGCTGTGGGCAGATGTCAACCCCCTGATCGGTATGCTGATGATCCCCAAGACCTGCGCCTATGTCTGGACCGTGCTGATCGGCTACAACGCCATGAAGGCTGAGAATGGCAAGAACACCTGAGACCTGCGGGAGCACAAATAAAAACAAAAAGAAGGGGCTGCTGCATCAAACGGTGCAGCAGCCCCTTCTGGTATTATGATTTAGACAGGGTGAGACTGATTGGTGTAATCAGCGTGGTCAGCGTCCACGCCCTGCTTCTTGGCATTGCGCTTCTCGAAGAACTTGGGTGCGACCTGCGGGAACATTGCGTAGGTCAGAACATCCTCTTCCTGCGTTGCCCACTTGGCGGCCTCAGCCTTCAGCTTGTCCATCTCGGGAGCCAGGGTGTCGGCAAAGCGGCAGGTGATGGGCTGCTCGTCGCCCAGGATCTTCTTGGTGAACTCGGGGCTGATGGGAGCGGGAGTCTTGCCGTAATCGCCGTGGACCAGGCCCTTGAACTCCTTGGTGACCATCTTGTAGCGCTCGCCCAGGATGACGTTGAACACAGCCTGCGTGCCAACGATCTGGCTGGTGGGGGTGACCAGCGGAGGATAGCCTGCGTCCTCACGAACGCGGGGGATCTCAGCCAGCACTTCGTCCAGCTTATCTTCCTTGCCTGCATCCTTCAGCTGCTTGAGCATGTTGGAGAACATGCCGCCGGGCACCTGATACAGCAGGGTGTTGGCATCCACGCCCAGGCTCTTGGGGCTGATCTGGCCGTTGGCGATGTACTTCTCGCGCAGCTTTGCAAAGTAAGCGCGGACAACGTTCAGCTGCTTCAGATCCAGACCGGTGTCGTAATCGGTGCCCTGCAGGGCAGCGACCAGGCTCTCGGTGGGCATGTGGCTGGTACCAAGGCTCAGGGGGCTCATGGCAGTATCGATGATATCAGCACCTGCCTCGATGCCCTTGAGGATGGACATGGAAGCCAGACCTGCGGTGTAGTGGCTGTGGATATCCACGGGGATGCTGACGGTCTCCTTCAGCTTCTTGACCAGATCATAGCAGGTATAGGGGGTGAGCAGACCAGCCATGTCCTTGATGCAGATGGAGTTTGCACCCATCTCCTCGAGGGTCTTGGCGTAGGCTGCAAAGTACTCGTTGTTGTGCACGGGGCTCAGGGTGTAGCTGATGCAGCCCTGAACATGTGCGCCTTCCTTGTTGGCAGACTTGATGGCGGTCTGCAGGTTGCGGGGATCATTCAGTGCGTCGAAGATGCGGATGACATCGATGCCGTTTGCAACGGACTTCTGCACAAAGTACTCGACAGCATCATCGGCGTAGGGGCGGTAGCCCAGCATGTTCTGGCCGCGGAACAGCATCTGCAGCTTCTGGTGGGGCAGCTCCTTGCGCAGGATGCGCAGACGCTCCCAGGGGTCCTCATCGAGGAAGCGGATGCAGCTATCAAAGGTAGCGCCGCCCCAGCACTCGACAGAGAAGTAAGGGATCTTATCCATTTCGGGCAGGATGGGACGCATCTCATCCATCGTCATACGGGTGGCCAGCAGAGACTGGTGAGCATCACGCAGGACGACTTCCGTAATCTTGATCGGCTTTTTGGCCATGGTTGTCACCTCTTCCTCAGTTCTCAGTTCATGGAAACCAGAACGTCACCGGAGTTGACGGTGTCGCCCTTGTTGACGTTGACGGAGGCCACAGTGCCATCCTGAGGAGCAACGATCTCGTTCTCCATCTTCATGGCCTCGAGGATGACCAGCACGTCACCGGCCTTGACGGAAGCACCGGCTGCGACCTTGACATCCAGGATGTTGCCGGGCATGGGAGCCTTGACGGTGACGGCACCGGCAGCACCGGCGGGAGCAGCAGCCTTGGGAGCGGCAGCAGGAGCAGCCGGAGCCTTGGGTGCGGCGGGAGCAGCGGGAGCTGCAACGGGAGCAGCGCCTGCGGCGGTCTCCTCAACGGAAACGCTGTAAGCAACGCCATTGACGGTAATATTGTAGTACTTCATGGAAGGATCCTCCTGAACAAAATCAATGTATGGATTCGATGTACGGTTTACGTTCCGGAACCGCTTACAGAGCCATGTTGCCGTGCTTCTTGGGCAGGCGTGCGGCACGCTTGGTGCTCAGCAGCTCAAAGGCGGCAACCACGCTTGCACGGGCGTTGGCAGCGTTGCAGGTCATATCAGCGGCACCGGCGGCAACGGCGTTGGCAGCGCTGCACACCTCAGCGGTGTACTGGGCAGCCTTGGCGTTGGTGGCGGCAATGATGTTGTCGGAAGCGTCGATCTCGGCCTTGTACAGGACGGAGACGGCAGCGTTGGGCTCCAGAGCGCTGACGGTGCAGCCGTTGACGGCGATCTTCAGGTCAGCGTTGGCCAGAGCGGTGTAGACAGGGCCCACAGCCTTGCCGGACAGCAAAGCCACCTTGGCGGTGGTAGCATCGGCATAGGTGGCAGCCAGACGGGCAGCCTCACGGATGCCGCCTGCGATGTCATCGGTGGCGCTGGGTGCAAAGCCATTGGTGTTGACGATGGTCAGCACGGGCACGCTGAAAGCATCGCACAGGCGGACAAAGCGGGAAGCCTTGGCCACGCAGTTGTGGCACAGGGTCTCGCCGGTGGCCACAATACCCACAGCGTTGCCGCCGATGGTTGCGAATGCGGTGTAGACGTGCTTGCCGAAGCCTGCGTACAGCTCCACAGCGCTGTCCTTGTCGATCAGGGCAGCGGCAGCCTTCTCGGGGGCAGCACCGGCGCTCAGAACGCTGGTGGGCTGCTCGAACTCGAAGATGGCGGGGCCGGTCAGGTTGTTGGCGGGCAGCAGACCCACGATGTGGGCAGCCTTCTCGGCAGCTTCCTCAGCGTTGGCAGCCACGATGGCAGCCACACCAGCCTTGGCAGCAGCCTCGGCAGTGCCTGCGCCGGGGACCTTGTCGCCCTTGGCGGCGGAGGTAAACGGAGCGGTGAAGAACAGCTCTGCATCCTCAGCCATGACGCACACGTCAGCATTGGCAGCGCTCAGTGCGCTGGTGCCGCCGCACACGCCGGTGACGACTGCGATCTGGGGGATGACACCGGAAACCTTGGCGATGGTGGCGTTCAGCTTGGCGCTGGCGGTCAGAACGTCCAGACCCTCAGCCAGCTTAGCGCCGACAGAGTTGTAGAACGTGACCACCGGGCAGCCGGTCTGAGCAGCCATCTCCAGGACCTTGATGTTCTTCTCAACGTCCTTGACAGAGACAGCCTCGCCGTTCTGGTAAACAGCATAAGCCTGCTGACCAGCCGCATAGCCGCAGGCAGCACTCACTGCGCCGTCCGCAAACAGTGCGGTATACTCCCCGTCATCGAAAAACTTGGCGAGGATTTCTCCTTTGTTACTCTTTGAAGCCATGGTAAGACCTCCTGCTTTTCTATTTTGAGCTTTTTATTTTGAGCTTTCAAAATTAGTATCATTATACCTTATTTTGAGAGCGTTCACAAGGGCTGAAAGGCCCATTTTGCGGAAAAATTTCACAATCTTTTCCAGAATCAGACGGTTTTTGCACCGTGAAATCCGAAAAAACGATCACTTTCTCCGTTTTGCGGGGGCAGTGCCGCTGCCCACAGGGCCCTTGGGGCGGCGAGCGGCAGCCTTAGACTGCAGCGATGCGCTGCGGGTCTGGGCGCGGCCCTTGGCGGCGGCGGCACGCAGACCGTTGACCTCTGCCTTGGTCAGTTCACGATAGGTGCCGGGCTTGAGCATTCCCAGCTTGACCACGCCCTCGGCGTTGCGCTTCAGGCGGACGACCTCCAGACCAACGGCCTCGCACATGCGGCGGATCTCGCGGTTCTTGCCCTCTTTCAGGGTCATCTCCATCACGGTGCGGCCGGGCTCATCGGTGACAACGTTGATGGCGCAGGGCATGGTCTTGGTGCCATCGTCCAGCACAACGCCGGAGCTCATCTTCAGGATCTGGCTCTCATCGGCCCGGGGCTGCACGGTGACGCGGTACAGCTTGGAGATGCCGCCCGACGGATGGGTGACAGCCTGCGCAAAGGCACCGTCGTTGGTCATCAGCAGCAGGCCCTCGCTGTCCTTGTCCAGGCGGCCCACCGGGTACAGGCGGGCGGGGATATCGCTGACCAGCTCCATAACGGTCTTGCGGCCCAGCTCATCGCTGGCGGTGGTCACATAGCCGCGGGGCTTGTACAGGGCCAGATAGTAGAGCTGCTGGTTCTTCTGGATGTAGATGCGCTCGTCATCCACATGCAGCACATCCCGGTTGGGGTCCATCTTGTCGCCCACCTTGACGGGGTGGCCGTTGACCTTGACACGGCCCTCGGCAATGATCTGCTCGGCCGCGCGGCGGGAGCACAAGCCCTGCTCGGCCATGATCTTCTGAATACGTTCTTCTGCCATAATAAAACTCCTTGTGCGCCTCCCGGCGCTCAAAAGCGCACGCCGGAGCATGCGCTGAAAAAACTGCAAGTTGGAAGCTTGCAGTTACGGCGATGTGTTGAGGGTCGGCGGGCAGTTTCCTGAGCAAGTGTCCGCTGGGGTGGGACCCTGCTGCCGCAGGCAGTAGGGCGGGCGATGGAATGGCCCGTTTCACTTGCGAGGGAAAGCTGCCCGCTGGCCATTACTGCCCACTTTTGGGCGCAGCAGGCTCGTCCTTTTTAATGAGTGCGCTGACCTTTTCCACCAGCTCGGGGATCATGGTCAGGGCGCGGTCCACGGTGTTGTTGCCGTCAGAGAGCTGGATGGTGCGGACACAGCCATCCTTGACCACCAGGAATGCCACGGGCTGGATATTGACACCCGCGCCGGAGCCGCCGCCGAACAGATCCTTGTTGGCGGCGTTCTTGCCGTCGAAATCGGTGCCGGCAGAGGCAAAGCCGAAGCTCACCTTGGACACCGGCAGGATGGTGGTGCCGTCATCGGTGGTGATGGGCTTGCCGACGATGGTGTTGGAATCCACCATCTGACGGATTTTGTCCATTGTAACGTTCATCAGGTTTTGAATGGGATGCTCAGCCATAAATTCGGCCTCCTTACTTCTATATCGGGGAGCGGAACGCCGCCCCCACGGAACCACTTCCCTGCCCTGTACGGGCCGGGACGCGGACGCGCCATACAAAAATATTATACCCGAGCTAGATAAAAACGTCCAGTACCTTTTCGCGCCAGAACGCATACAGAACGCGCAGAAGCGTGAAAACGATGGCGTAGGCCCGGGCCGTGACCCGGAACGAAACGTGATCCTTTACGGTGGGCTCGGCGCTGCCGAAATCCGGCAGGAGCCGGAGCTGCTCAAAGTCCAGATAGAGGAACCGGTCCAGGAAACCCAGCGTCGGGTAGAGCCAGGCGTTCAGCCTGCCATAGCTGCGGGCAGCCTCGGCAGGGTCATCGCCCCGGACACCGAGGACAACGTCGATCCGGGTGAAGCGCAGGGAGCCGATGATGGCCCGGGTAAGCTTTCCCGCCCCTTTTAAGATGGTGCAGACGATCTGCAGGGTCAGCTTCGCCTTCTGGCGGGGCGGGGCTTCCTTTTTGGGCTTCTGTGCGCCGGACGCTTTCTTCTTTTTTTCTTTTTTCTTTTTCTCCGGCTTTTCCGGCGCGGGATACCGGAACACCGGGAAGGTGATGCCCAGTGCACCGGCCTTTACCTGAAAGATGCCCTCCGCCCACTGCACATCGGCACAGAAGGGGCAGAACATGAGCAGCAGACCCAACACCAGCACCACCAGCAGCAGGATGCCCACTCCTTTTAAGAGGAACAGCAGCACCGTACCGATACCAGCGAGAATACTCCACAGGACGCTCATTGGGCCGCCTCACTTTCCGTGCCCCGCACCGGGGGCAGATCTTCCAGACTGGACAGGCCAAAGCACCGCAGGAACACATCCGTGGTGCGGAAAGCCACGGGTCTGCCGGGCAGGTCGAGACGGCCTGCTTCTTCAATGAGCCCCTTTTCCAGTAGGCCCGACACGCTGGAGGAGGAATCCACGCCGCGCACCTGCTCGATGAAGGCGCGGGAGACAGGCTGGTTGTAGGCGATGACGGTCAGGGTCTCCATGGCCGCCGGGCCCAGCGGGATGGAGCGGCGGGTGTCCAGCACACGGCGGACGCACTCCGCAAATTCCGTTTTGGTGGCCAGCTGCCAATGGGTGTTCAGGTGAAGCAGGCACAGGCCGCTGTCCTCTTTCTGGCAGCGCTCGTGCAGTGCTTCCAGCGCAGATTCCACGCTGGCGGTGGGCAGCTGCAGCGCCTGGGCCAGCTTGTCGGCCCCGATGGGCTCCGCGTAGGCAAAGAGCATTGCCTCCACGGCGGCACGAATTTGTTTCTGATTCATTGCTCCTCCTTTGTGCGGTCGATGCGGCCCCGGCGCATCTTCAGCTCGCCCTCCGGGCCAAGCGTCACACGGCCGCCGCGCACCAGCTCCAGCAGCGCCAGAAAGGTGGCCACGTTGGCCCCCCGGGTCTGGCGGCGGGAAAACAGCTGGTCCATCTTTTTTGCACCGCCTGCAATGAGCTGGCGCAGGATGTAGACCACCCGGCTGCTCACCGAGACCTGCGGGGCCGACACCAGCGGCTCGAACTGCTGCTGGGTGGGCATTTTGCGAACGGTGGTGCGCCCCATCAGGGCCTGCCAGCAGTCTTCCAGCACCTGCGGCGCGTGGAAGAGATCATAGGTGTTGTCCCATTCCAGCCGGGCCGGGGTGCGCACAAACACGGTATATTCCTCTCCCCGCTCCCGCAGACGGGCGGCCATCCGGCGGCACTGGTCATATTCAATGAGCTGGCCGGTGAGCTCCTGCTTCATCCGCTCGCCCTCTTCACTGCGGGGCAGCAGCAGATAGCTCTTCATCTCCACCAGGTGGGCGGCCATCTCGATAAAGGCGCTGGAAATTTCAGGGTCGGTGCTCTCGGCCGATTCCACCGCGCGGGTGTACTGGTCGATGAGCTCCAGAATGGGGATGTTGTGCAGGTCCATCTTGTGCTTCTGCACCAGCGTGAGCAGCAGCTCCAGCGGGCCCTCAAAATCCTCCAGACGGAAGGTCAGTTCTTCTGCCACTCAGATCACCGTCCCGATGGTTGCATAATACGCAGAATAGGCGATCTGGTCGATGTAGCCGGTGCCGAGATCCAGCAGATCCCAGACCACATCATTGAAGGTGCCCAGCACGCCATCCAGCACACCGGCCCAGACAGCTGCCAGCAGGATGACGAAGATGACGCGCTCGTACCGCATGATCTGGAAGTAGATGCGCTGGGGCAGCACCACCAGCAGGATGCGGCTGCCGTCCAGCGGCGGGATGGGGATGAGGTTGAACACCGCAAGGCCCACATCCATCATCACTAAGTATTGGAGGAAGCGGTCTGCGAAAATCGTGATCATGGTGGTAGGAGCCCAATAATACAGGATCTTCCACGCCACCATGCCGAGGTAGGCCAGCAGCAGGTTGGCCGCCGGGCCTGCCAGCGCGGTGAGGGCCATGCCCCACTTGGGGTTTTTGAAATTGCGGGGGTCGGTGGAAACAGGCTTTGCCCAGCCCACCCCGGCAAAGATCATGCAGAGGGTGCCCACGAGGTCAAAGTGGCGGAACGGGTTCAGGCTGATGCGGCCCTCCCGCTTTGCGGTGGGGTCGCCCAGCAGCCAGGCGGCCAGCGCGTGGCCCGCCTCGTGGAACGGGATGGCAATCAGGGTCACCAGTGCCCGGATGAGATAATACATTCCTAGTGCGGTCATTCGTTTCTCCCTCGGTTGGATTTTATCCTATTGTACTATTTTTTCGCTTTTGGGGCAAGGGTTTGGTCCTGCAAGAAAAAAGTTGCGGAAAAATCAAATTTGCTCTTGCTTTTTCTCCGCATCTCTGGTAAAATAGTCAAGCTGATTATTTTGAATTCCATACTTCACTGTAGGAGGTGCAAGTACCATGGCTAAGTGTGAATGCTGCGGCAAGGGTGTTACCTTTGGTATCAAGGTTTCCCACTCTCATCGCCGTTCCAACCGTACCTGGAAGCCGAATGTCCGTCGTGTCAAGGCGGTCGTGGAAGGCTCTCCCAAGTATATCTACGCATGCTCTCGCTGCCTGCGCGCTGGCAAGGTTACCCGCGCTGTCTAAGTAGCTGCATCTGCCGGTCACTTTGTCGAGTGGCCGGCTTTTTTGTTATCTTCTGGAGGGATCGACGATGGCTCTGCCAAATGACCCGATCATGCTGCTGAGCATGATCAACCTGAAGCTGCGGGACTTCTACCCCACTCTGGACGCGCTGTGCGAGGATCTGGATGAGGACAAGGCCGCGCTGTGTGCCAGGCTTTCCGCTGTGGGGTACGCCTATGACCCCCAGCGCAATCAATTTGTGTGACAACAGGAGGATGCTGCCATGATCCAAGGGACGTATTATAAGGAATGGAGCCGGATGCTGGGCCGCGACATGGAGTTCAAGGTCTACGGCCATGCCGGTACGCCGGTGCTGGCTCTGCCCGCGCGGGGCGGCCGCTTTTACGACTGGGAAAACAACGGGATGCCCGATGCCATTGCCCCGCTGCTGAATGAGGGCAAGGTGCAGCTGTTCTGCGCCGACAGCATCGATGCCGAGAGCCTGCTGGCCGGGGACACGGCTCCCCGCCGCCGGGCCGAGATGCAGGAAAAGTATTTCAATTACCTGACAAGCGAGCTGGCTCCCCGCATCCTGACCCTGAACGGTGCCAAAAAGGACACCCTGCTCTGGGCGGTGGGCGTGGACACCGGCGCGTATCAGGCAGTGAACTGCCGCCTGCGCCGCCCCAAGGTGTTCGCGGGTGCCATCGGCCTTTCCGGCCTGTACGATGTGAGCCGTTTCCTGGGCAATGCAGCAGATGACCTGGTCCTGCGCAATGCCCCCCTGGACTATCTGGCAGAGGACGGCCTTGTAGACAAGAAGCTGCTGGCAAAGGCAGAGGAGAATACCCTTCTTCTCTGTGCCGGTCAGGGCAGCTACGAGGGCGACGCGCTGGTGGACACCCAGGCCATGGCCGATGCACTGACCGACTGCGGCCTGCCCGTGCATCTGGAAGTGTGGGGCAGCGATGTCTCCCACGACTGGTACTGGTGGGGCAAGGAGCTGAATCTCTTTGCCGCCCGTGTGTTCGGCTGATGGAGGTGCAGGATGCCTGAATTCATTCTTGGTGCACGCGGCCACGATTTTGGCCGCCATGACCCCGAGACCCTCTTTTCCTCCATCGGGCAGGCAGGCTTTGCCTGCACCCAGCTGGCCTTTACCAAGGCGGTGGAAGGCGTAAAGAGCTATGCCGATGTGACCCCTGCGCTGGTGGAGCGGGCAAGAGCGGCTGCGGCAGCATCCGGCGTGGGCATTGCTGTAGACGGCACCTATGTGGAGCTGAGCTATGCCGACGAGGATAAGCGCCGTGCCGAGGTGGCAAAGGTGCTGAGCCAGATCCCCGTTGCCAAGGCACTGGGGGCAGGCTGCATGGGCAGCGAGACCACCAACATGGCCAAACAGCCCGGTGTGACCCGGAAGGAGGCACAGGAAGCGCTCCTGCGCAGTCTGGGCGAGATCCTGCCCGCCTGCGAGGAGCAGGGAGTACTCTTTGCCGTGGAGTGCGTCTACTACCACGCCATGAACACCCCCGAGGCAGTGCGGATGGTGCTGGACACTATGGCAAGCCCCAACCTGCGCGTCATCTGCGATTTTGCCAACTATGTGGGCCCGGAGGCCGCGTCTGTGGATGCACAGCGCCGCATCTGGGATAAGGTGGGCAGCTGGTACGGCGACAAGATCACGGCGGTCCATTTCAAGGGCCAGAACTTCCAGCCGGATGGAACGCTCTATTCCACCAGTCTGGAGGATTCCTGTGTGGACTACGCCGGCGGCTTTGAGATGCTGCGGCAGATGCCGCAGGCTTCCCTGCCCGTGCTGCGGGAGGAAGCTGTGCCCACCCGCGCCGCAAGCGACCTTGCCTTTATGCGCAGATTCGCCTACTGATCGTTTTGGATGCTTCAAAGGCTCTGTTCCCCGTTTGGGGCGCAGGGCCTTTTGTTTTATCCTATGTGTTCATAAAAAATTCACAACAATACCCCCCAGCCCTACTTGCAGAAACAGGACCGCCGTGCTATAATGCAGCTATGGAGCAAGATACCCCCAAGGGGTAATGAAAGGAGAATAGACATGAGTGATGTGAACAAGATCCCGGAGGGAAGCTGCCCCCACTGCTCCCCCGCCCCGGCAGAAGCACCCTGCTGTGCCCCGGCTGAGGGAAGCACCGGCTGGGG
>ERZ779922.1366-NODE-1366-length-17300-cov-3.921716_pt1 | contig 17300 bp, 15 predicted proteins | sample MGYA00511544_ERZ779922 | MGnify/ENA primary metagenome ERZ779922 (study PRJEB29588, sample SAMEA2154516) | human gut metagenome | biome: human gut; feature: human-associated habitat; material: faeces | place: Denmark | collected 2008/2010 ... | reverse complement strand
AATCTTGCATAATATTTATTAACTACTAAATTTTATTTCTTTGAGAATACTTATGATACTCTCCAAGTAAGATCTGCTCCGAAAATTTTAAAATCTATATCACGTATCTTTCGCACTTGTTCTGTCCACCATCCATTAATAATGTCATTTGCATTAGGATTCTCTTTTTTATAACCATTAAACACTGCTTCTGACACGAGTATAGATGGATAAGAAAATTTCTTTTCTACACGCTCAATTGATTGGACTTCTGTAAACTCATTTGAATATAGCGCTTTACTCATACCCAACTGCCGAACAGACAACGATTTAGCCAATTCATCTGCTGTAAACTCTTTCGTGTTTCTGTAATAACCAGATGCACGAGTATCTAAAAATGGATTTACACCAAAATAATTATGATGATAAAAGTAGGCATCAATCCTATACACTACGTCGTTAAACTCTTTATTGGCACAATCCGTAAGACGAGATGCAAAGTTTGCTGGATATCCTATCCAAACAAGACCTTTATTGTCATCATTCTCAGCTCCTTTCTTTACAACTCCAACCTTCATCACCCTCATTCTACCATAGTCGACACCAATTCCACACTTAAAATCAAGATTGTCAATCTTTCTATTAATTAGTGTTGCTATATGGTTGATAGTAATAGCACAATTAACAGCTTTGGTATAACATTGATCGGGTGGAAAGACTATCATCACACGATCACCAATAATATTTCTTACAAAGCCACCTTCTTCTTGAGCTGCTAACAACATACATTGAGTGAATACCGAATATAGGCGCCCCATAGTTCTATCTTGTTTGTCTTTCGTCAATTGTACAGAATTACGAATATCTACAAACAACACACAAGTATTTATCTCACCCCCCTTTTTATCTTGACCGTTACCATAGGTAAGATTGGAATCATCCAGCCCCGGAACATAATCTTTTTGAGAAAAACTAAAACTTGTGGAATTCCAATCATTGATTACTCTATCAATGGAAGCCATGAAATCTTTTCTCTTCATTATATTTACGGAAAAATAAAATAAATAACAATCTCGACAAAACAACAGATTAGCATTATCGTGAAATCATCCAAACCTTTTTTGTAATTCTCAAATTTATCATCACATATTCTGGAATTACAATATATCTGTGTACACAAATCATCTAAATATGCAGATTCAGACTGCAGTTTACTTTCTATTTGGAATTCTCTATAGCTTTTCTTTGCGATTGACTGAAAATGTAATTTAGAATTATTTGTTATAGGAGAACTATTGTCGTTAAATTCTTTAATCTTAGTCTTGGGCTTTAATACCAATAAAAGGTAATACACCATATTCCATCCATAATAGATGGTTGGTAATAGTCCACAGAATAGAGTTGCCCTCTTTAATGAAAAAGTCGCATCAACTCCATCTAACCAAAAACTATAAAAAGGCTCGACGAGATAATAATAACCTTTTCCTATTACATCTGATGTAAGTAAAACAGCAACAAAAGCTCCACAAAAAGCCAATAGTATACCTGCTTTTTGATCGCAATTATTGATCCATCCATTAACTCTATCTAATCGTTGGTTTAATTCTTCAGCAGAATATGGATTTGTAGACATTATTATTCGTTCGTTATATCTAGCTCCGCCCGATGGTATCGCACCATATCGATCTAAGCGACCACTTGTGCGGACGGATATACCATTACTTATTTCTTTTTCAATGGAAAATCCTTGATGTCAAACTTGGATCCAAGCAATCTGTTAAATTCCGGCGTATAGAAATCCATGAAGCCACCCTGCGAGGTGAAGGTCAATTCGCCAAAGTATATTTTTCCGTCAATGTTATATAGGTCAACACGAAGCTCTGGGAAACCCTTTGACAGTTTCTCAGCAATCTCCACCATTTTATCAAAGTTCTTAGGCTTAGGGATAATGTCACCTCTCAGATAGTCCGAATTGAATACAGAAAATTCTGGATGTGGATTCCAGTCCATGTCGTAGGTCATCACATGGGCACTGTTGCCGCCCGCACTACGATCATTACATATCCATGTGTAATAGCACTTACCATTAAAGCACCACATCTTATAGTCAGTCAATGATGTAGCACCCTTTTCTAAAGGCAAAACTTCTTCTGCAATAACACACGGCGTCATGTTCTTATAATGAGGTTCCGCATGAAGCGCGCCAATATTCTTACGATGCAACCATTCTCCTATCAGTTCTATATACTCAGCTTTTTTCTCAGGAGTAAGATCCGCCTTACGTATAATCTTGTTTGTGCCCTTTCCGTCACCATTGTTAGCCTTGATAATAAAAGTATCCGGAAGCACGTCAAAGTTTACATCCTCCTTTTTATACCAAGTAGCATAGAGTTTTACCAATATGTCGCCAAGGCCTATTTTTTCCACATAGTCTCGTACAGCTCGCTTATCTGCTAACTCAGTCCATTTAGAAGTGTCAGAATACAACTTTGCCCACAGAATTTTCTCATTCAAATCTTGTGGATTCTTCAGATTCAGAGGTTTCTTAAACACATAACGGTAACGAATCCTCAACAGAGTCTCGGGAAAATGATTACCCATAAACTCTGTAAACTTAATCAACGGCCAGAATAATATTCTGCCAGATTTGCTTAATGTTGGATGAAATGCCATATTTTATTCTTTCTTATTTCAAAATTTTTCTTTTTATATAGTCTTTCAGTAGATTATTTCCCAATGTAGGATGTTTAATCATATTATTGATAATATATCTGTGATTGGCTTTCCTGTAAGCAGCATAGTTTCTGCTTATTTCCGCATGATATTGCTCTGAGTTATCTTCTTTCTTAAGAACTTTATTTAAGTAGAAAAATCGCCATTCAGCAGGTATTTTGGTTTCATCTACTACAACAGGAGTACAGTCGTTCTCAATATGTATATATTCTACAAATGGTAGTTTCGTATCAAGGTCAAACTTAACTATTGCACCTATTTTTGTAGGTTCCCAAGCCATTTCAAAAACGAAGTTGCCAAGTGAATAGAATATATATTTACCATTATACTCCTCATAGCCTTGAAGCACATGAGGGTGCATACCTATTATAAGGTCAAAACCAGCATCAATCAGCCAATGGGCAAACTTCTTTTGCGCAGACGAAGGACGGTTTATGTATTCATTCCCCCAATGAACATAAAGCACTTTGAAAGCACCAACTGGCAATGATTTTAGTTCTTTTTCTATTTCCTTATATTCTGGATTATACCAATATGAAGGATCATCCGTAAAATCATCAATGCGAAGACACATACCTGTGAACGACACCGTTCTTCCTTGATGGTTCATCACAACGGACCTTTGCCAATTGGATCCGAAACATTTTGAACCATATCCGCATATTGCATCAAATGTCTGTTGGTACGCTTCTTTGCCATGTTGCATTGCATGATTGTTGGCAAGACCATAGGCATCGAAGTGATTAAGATTTTGCAAGACTTTTGGCTGGACTCTAAACACCTCTCCATCGTAGCCTACTTTATCTGTTACATTTGATGCCACTCCCTCAAAATTGCCAACCCAAAGATCATTTGTGTTGCGGTTAAACTTACGAAAAGGGTCGAAGCCATTGGCTATTCTGGTACCGATACCAAAGCCCACATTGAAATACCAGTCGGTAAGATTAATGTCTCCGGTGAATACTAACATATCCCTATCTTTTCTAACAGTTTATCTGATACTACATTCTTAATGTCAAAGTCCATTGCTGAATCTTGACACGTTTTGCGCATTAATTCAACTGCTTTCGGATTGTTTATCATCGCGTCCATTGCATCAACAAGAGATTCTACTGTATTCTCTTTCAATATAATGCCTGTTTTGCCATCTTCAATGATGTCTGCATTTAGACTCCAATCCGTTGCTACTACTGGGAGGCCTGACACGAATGCATCAATGATTATTCCAGGAAAACCTTCTCCATGCCAATATGTTGGAAATAGCATCGCATCATATTCTGCCAGTATATCATAATTCTTTTGATTACGTAAATCCAAGAAACCTTTATATGAAATGTTGTGTAGGTTAGATATTTTATCCTTGAATATCGCTTTATATTCTTCATCAATGGGACCATAAAAATCCACCACAAAGTCATCCTTGTATTTCTCATTGAGAATTCTTACGGCTTCTATAATTGTGTTGCAACCCTTCTCGGGAATTATACGGGAAAGAAATACGAAGCGTATTTTATTGTCTATCTTTTTTTTAATCTCCGGCAAATACTCTATGCTCTTGAAATTTGGCACATAAATAGTATTCTTAAAGCCAACTTCTGAAAAGGTGTGTTGCATTTTTTTTCCTTCTGCCAAAAAAACATTTACTATCTTGAAATGTTTTGCTTTTACTTTTCCTTCTTTAATCCAATCCGCAATACTGCCTCCGATTATCCAATAAATCACAGAACGTTTACGTGGGAATAGGGACATAACCTGAAGCACCCTATAGCTACTCATATTATTAGTAGCTATTATATATTTTGCATTTGGATTAAGCAAGATGATAAATACTAATTTTATAAGAATCAAAGGATTTTTCCTCCAATTCTCAGTATCAACCGAAACCACATTGATGTTTTTCTTATGAAAGTAATTCATCAAATGGTAGTTCTTAGCAGATGCTCCATTTTGTGGAACTTTTCCTCCACCAGCAGGACCAATAAAGATTACTTTATGTTTATTCATCATTCTACAATATTATTCACATACCCCTCTGTTGCCCAATCCCTATGCTTGATGACGCAAGGATTCCCAAACACAACGGAATGTGAAGGTATATCTATATTTACAAAACTATTGGGAGCTATCATGACATCATCGCCTATAGTAACATTTCCTACGATAGCCGAATTGATTCCTATCCATACTCTATCACCGATAGTAGGATAACCTTTGCGGCTTCCTCTGTTCACTTGCCCGATGACAACTCCCTTGTGGATATTGCAGTTGCGTCCTATCTTAGACTTGCAATTGATGGTGATGTTATAGGCATGGCCCAAATACAAGCCCCCCCCAATCTGTTGATTAGTAGATAGTTCCAAACCTCTGCGATTCGCCCAGAATCGAAATAGGGCTTTGTATAAAAATTTTGTAGGAGCAAAGGATGCTGTTGCGGCCTTGCGATAAAGGAAGAGGAATATTTTTATATACAATTCAGGCTTGCCTCCATATCGTGCGATATCTGCATTGTGGAGTTCTTGAAATTCACTCATTGCTCAAATAATCTTTTATCTGTTTCAAAACAAATGTAGTATATGGGATAGCTCCAAGAGTATTCATATGAGTCGCGTCGTTAACATATTCGGGATGCTTAATGAATGCTGGCAGTTGAGAGTTGTTCAAGAATAATGCTCCATACTTCTTACATATTTTACGCATCTCTACAGCGGATTCATTATTCTCATCACATATCCGATACATTGGCGAATCTACGACTACGACCTTAGCCTATAGTGGAGCAAGAAGACAAGCAGAAGGAATACGATGTAGTCAAGGGATTGGAAAGCCATGGGACTATCACAAATTATCTATAAGTTCAACATACGATTTCAAGAATGCCGTCTCCGAGTTACGACTGAGGCAAAGCTCACGGTTGCGTTTGCCCATCTCCTTCCTACGATCCCAAGTAAGCGACAACATCTTCTTTATCGCCAGCACCATGTCTTCCACATTGTCAGGATCAAACAGGAAACCATTCACTCCGTCTTCAACGATGTGTGGATTTTCGTACACATTGCTGCATAGAATCGGCAAACCACAGGACATTGCCTCAACAACCACATTAGGATAACCCTCATAGAGGCTTGGTAGGCAGAAGATGTCTGCCTTCCGGTATACATCCTCAATCTTCTGGTCAGGGTCATGCAGCGTCAGGTAATCAGCAATATTCAGGAGTTTATAATCCTTTTCGACTTCTGCGTAATAGGCGGTATTGTACTTCTTGTCACCATACCAATCAAAATGTACGTTTAGGCCAGACTCTTTAACCAAACGAATAGCATCCAAATATTTTAGCACGTTCTTCTGCCGAGTATAGCGTGCTACAGTCACAATGCGAAGTGTGCGATTCCGTACAGGAGATTCTGCTGGGATAAAACGGTTCACGTCCACAAAGTTTATAATAGGATGAACCTTCTCGCTGAGAAAAGGGAAGTTCTTCCTGATGAACTCGCCTTGACTGTGGCTATTGGGGACAATGGCATCTGCTATACGATAGAGATTGAATTGAAATATATCCCTTCGGGTGATGCTGATATTGTTATTACGTTCAGACACGATCAACTTTGCCTTAAAAAACAATTTCGCAAGGCACATCGTCAGATTGACCGATGGCAAAAAAGAAATCACCACGTCAGGATTATACTGTCTGACAAACTTTGCCACCCTAAACACACGAGTCTTCTTATTCCACAATTCCGGCACAAAACAATAGTCCACTCTGTTTTGCCTAAGGTAAGGCTCGTAGAACTGATTCTCCACATATGTGATCAGTCGGCAAGGATACCTTGCATCCGTCAACATCGCCGCCAGACCACAAATCTGCCTCTCCGCCCCGCCAGAGCCCAGATTCTCTGTTATTAATAGTACTCTTTTCATTTCCTGATGAACTCTCAAGACTCAACAGACATCATAAATTATATTCTGCGTCAGGCTGTTCTGAGTCATATTACCTTCTCACTTCTTGATAAAATGATCCTCAGTTAGGTTTAATAGTTTTTTCTTCTTTTCTTCAAAAGACAGCCCATGGGTATGTACATTGAATTTTTGATTTCGGCTTATGTACTCTTCGATTGCACATATTACTCTTGCCGGATTGCCTCCCACTACTGTACGGGCTGGCACAGACTTGGTAACTACCGAACCGGCCGCAACTAAAGCACCCTCACCAATTGTCACTCCAGGAAGAATGATGCTACCTGAACCTATGTAGGCCCAGTCCTCAATCACAATCTTTCCGAAGCAGTCAAAATCCGGAATCTGGCATCTTATGGCATTCCCTCCCCCATGAGTATAGAACCATACATTTTCAGTCACTTGCACACAATCACCAATAGTAATCAGGTAAGGCTCTGATGACCATCTACGGGTAGCTATAAGGCATTTTTTTCCTATGTTCACGCCTAAATGACGAGCATATTCTTCAGGCGACTTCAAGAAGCGCCAATATATCAATTTAATCTTTTCAAGCATATTCCAAATTTTTTAACAATGTTCTATAACATTCTTCCATATTTCCACATTAGCTTTACCACTGAAGAGTCTGTCTGCCTTTTCAATAGAAACAGCTTTCATCTGCATCAACTTATCCTCAGGCATAGATGCCATCTGAAGAAGCACCTCCTTTATGGACAGAGGATTATCCCAATCACACAACAAGCCGTTGCTTTTGGTCAACAACTCATAGTCAGAAACGCGTGTCATCACTACAGGCTTGCCTAGCATCATACCTTCGCAAACGGCATTCGGTAATCCTTCTGATGAACTGAACAACGCTACTACATCAGCCTCATTCACTCTATTGGCGATATCGTTAGTCGCTTCTTTAAGAATAAAAGTATCTTGCAGACCTTGTCTCTCCACTTCCTCTTTGAGCATTATGTAGTATGAAAGGGTACCCTGTCGAGTCTCACCATACCAACTGATGTCAAACTTACTGCGCTCATCTTTGGTCATGATTTCCAATGCCTTCAAGAGTCCGAACGGGTTTTTCACCTCTCGATAGGATGCAGGCACAATAAAATGGGTTTTACCACCCTTTCGGATAATATATTTCGAGGTGATCGGAGGCAAATTCACAATGTTATATATAGTCCGCAGCTTGTCTGCATACTGCGGAAAATACTTCGCAAAAATTTGCTTGGAGTTGTCGCTATTGCATATCTTTAAGGAAGCATAGCGTTCGAATTTAGTATAAAACAGACTTCGCTTTGACAGAAACACAGAGTCACGTGCATTACGTAAACCTGTTATGGACTTGAACTTGTCGCCCATCATCTTGGAGATGTAGCAGAGAGCAAAGTTCCATTCATTCAAAAAAGCAATACCAATAGTGATTTTCTCTCTCTTGACTAGACCATATAGAAATAGAATCGAAGCAGGAATAGATAATCTGAAAGTCGTGACAAGTTTATTCCTTGGAATACGGACAATTCTGACATTTGACACCTTTAGGTCTGCTGAATAAAAATCGTCCGTATTGTAAGTAGCGAAAAATATCTCATACCCCTCCAGGGACAACAGCTTTGCGACTGTAACCATCTGGTGCTCTGCCCCTCCACACTGTAAACTACCAACAAACAGTACTTTCATGATGCCATCATTTTATTACAGATTCGACCATCCAACCACAGAAATCAAAGTGAGAACCCTCATGCCACTGCATATCCCTAGTCCAATAACCTTCACAATCAAAATATGCTTTGGCTGCAAAACCATATCCTAACTCTACGATCAAAGGATGATTATGCTCATCAAAGACAAAGTCCATACCAACACACTGCAGATGCAAACGCTCGCTCACATCGAACGCTATCTTCACGCAACGCTCGTCAATCTCAGCTTTGGAATATACCAAGTTTCCACTTCCGGATGCTCGGAAATCATTTTTTCTTACCATACGCTTAATCGCAAAGGCTTTACCATTCACCACGCATATACGGATATCAAAGATATTATTAGGGATGAACTCCTGAAAAAACACATAGCCTTTCTCTCTGTTATACATCTTGCGGAAAGTGTTTGGCTTCAGGTAAAATGCCACAACATCCTTGAGTACGTAGAGCAAAGACACCTTGCCGGCCTTATATTTTCTCCAATCATCAGACAGCAAGTGCGATAGATTTGTCTGTTCAAAGCCCTTTCCAAAGGCTTTCTTAACAAAGCGTATAGCATCCTTTTTGGTGCGTGCCAGCATCACATTGTGGCCGCCCGCGCCTCCACGAAGTTTGAATACCTTAGGGAAGGTTGATCTCTCTATCCACTTCAATGCATCTACTTTTGAGTAGTAAGCATACGAAGGCACCAGTGGTGCGCCAATCGACTCCAACAAGTATTTCTGGCCTACTTTGTCATCAAAATGCCAACCTGTGTTGAAGTCCGGAAACACCTTGATGCCTGCCATCTGAAGAGAATACAGCAATTGTTTTGAGAACAGGCAGTCTTTATAATTTCCTTGATGGTGATGCCACATGAATGCGTCAAATCCTTTTACCTGCTCGACTATATCGTTGTCATAAGCATTCACCAACCTATATTCAATGCCATTCTTCTGGCAATACTCCACCCAATAATCACTAAAACTACCGGGGCGATCATGAATAGCTATTTTCATCTATATACATTAATTAGTTGATCACTTGACATAAACTCCACATCGGGGTATTTTCGTAATATCTCTGAAAGAAATTGATCTAATAATTTTAGACTCTTTATTCTGTTGTTGACATCTATCCCACTAACGTAATTGATTCGATGAGATGATATTACGGCTATCTTTTTCTTACGAAACGCATTGTCAATCTCATGCATTAAATTCACAATCTGAAAATTTGATGTGGTCGATGGTTCAAAAGAGCAGTTTCTTACGCTTTGAATCAAGCCATTTCTTATTTGACCTGCATAGCAAAACTTTCTTGTACCCCCATTCGACGATCGTCTGACACGAACACCTTGCATAATCTTTACGCCATTCACCTGTAGTACTCTTTCTATCTTGTCGCTCCATGTGTAGCAAGGAGCAATAAACGATAAAGACGGATAACCCCAAGTATTATTGAATAGAGATAATGCCTGTGCAATGGACTCGCATACATAGTTCTGGCTCTTCTCATCATCAGATCTGAATGCCACCATGTATTGATTGCCTATTGAAGGGTTGTCCTTAGGGAACAATCCACACATACCGTATTTGAAAGCTGTAAGAACATCGTTATCTCCCGACACAAGGGCTCTAAGCCATTCCAACACGTTAAAATGTTCTCTTCCGTGGCATTGGGGGCGAAAAACACCGGCATTTATGCCTTCTTTAACCAAAGCAATTACATTGTTTGCGCCCTCTGTTTCTTGATATGTTTGTTCTATCGTCCTGAAAGAATATTTCATAAAACCATCTTTCTTCACTTGGTCAAAATCAGGATTTGCGCCCAGATAGTTCATCGTTATGACAGGATGATTGCCTTTAGAGTCTTTATATTTCCGCAAGATAAGTGACAAAGCTTTGATATCATCATCAGACTCCAAGCAATCGTAACGCTCATATGGGCGAGAAGCCATAGCATACCCGTCCTCAGTTAGAGCATCATATGCTTGTCTGGATGCAACACGAACACTGCCCCAATCATCCGACTCCATGACGATAATGTGCCTATTCGGACGTCTGTCTAGATAGTCGTAAATTATAGAACACATTCTATTATTGATACGCGAATAGTAACTCATTTTCTTAATTATTGTCTTCCAATCATATATTTGATCACTTTTTTAAGAATCGACATACGACGCTTCTTGAAAGGACCTTTATCTTGTTTGTCATACAACAGGAAAGTCGTTGTCCTTCTCAAGTCATTAATCCATTTCGCAAATGACAGTCGATGTTCCAGTACATGACAATAGTCAACATCCTCTCTCATAAAGTAAATCGGGCAATCTATTCTTTTCTTTTCGGATATAATATCCTGACATAAAAAAGATCTTAACAAGAGGTTTGGAAGATTCACACCACCGGCATTAGACACGGCTCCATTGCCATCATTTCTCAGGTTCACCTCTAAAAAATAATCGATTCCTTTACTATGTAGAAACTCAATGCTAAATAGCCCGGTATAGCCAAGTTCTTTCATTATCTTGTAGACTGGAGTAAGATCAAATTTATAATCTGCCCAAGGAAGCATTACCGCATAAGAACTTGACCCTCTCTTTATTGGATACTCACGAATCTTCCGGATTATTCCGGGGAACACAAGCTCATCTCCTCCTTTCAAAGAACAGCCAACAATGCTCAATTCATATTCTTTGTCAATGAATCGCTGTATTTGTACCGCCGAGCACCCACCTTTATTAATCACTGAAAGAGCTTGAATTAGGGCTCTCCTATCATTGCATGTAATAATATCACTTTTATGACCACCTATGGATACGAGAGGTTTAGTAATGCATGGATATGTTATGTTTTCAGGAAGAGACTCTCCCATCTCTACCACAAAAGAATCAGGAATTGTGAAGCCACACTCAACAGCGAGGTCAGAGATATGCTCTTTATTCATGTAATAAACGATTCTACCGGCCTCATTATTAGCATTCTGAAGATAATAATATGGAATCAGTTCGTCCAAATGCTTGTCTACTATCTCCGCAGCCCCATCGCTACAACATATCAACACAGATTTCTCGTTTTCATTTCGTTCACTCAGCAACACCTCGAGACCTTCTTGTTGAGTCTTGACTGGATATAATACAGACACGTATTTACAAGCAGAGGTAAGACAATCGGTATGACAGCTTCTTACGATTGCTATAATTTCCATATCCTTATTGACCCTCCCCAAACAGCGAATCACTCCAATAGTATTATGGTGGTCTCCTCCGAAAACAAAAACTTTCATTTAAAAAATCAGATTATTGTACAATTGCATGATATACTGCTTAAATCTATCATAATGTGATTCACATGTTAGAATATCACGCATTCTTGATAGTTTATGCTTTGTAAAGAAGTCGGGTAAAAGCTTCAGACTGTATAGTTTTCTCGAGAACCTGTTATTATATGGCAAGAATAGCATATCATACCCTGCATTGCGCGAACTTGAATAATCCTCGAAAACACGATCCAACCGATTTTTATCTTTTATTGATTCATTGAGAGAATTTATATGAAAAGCAAATTCGGAAGAATAATGTACCCTTACCTCCGCCCTTTCATCGCACTGGATATATGGAATCAAATTGAAGGTTATCCTGCTCTCATCAAAAGTAAGTTCTACCATGTAACCCTTATTCCAATTCGAACTACGCTTACCAGCCCGATCGAAGCAGAAATTTCCAAGACCGTAAAAGATTGGCTTACCGTTATATGTCTCAAAACCGGAATAACAATGCTGATGATGGTTAATAACAGCATCGGCACCAGCATCAATGAAGAAACGATACCATTCAACCATCCGTGGCGTAGGATACTGGAAATGCTCAATTCCTCCATGACATACCACAATCACATGATCAGCTTTCTCTTTCGATTCACGAATTACATAATACTGCCGAATGGGATTGATTGGGTTTGAACCCGCCGTGGATTCTGTAGCTATGGAATACTCATGCTCACAACAATTAATAAATGCAAAAGTCTTTCCTTGGATTTCTTTGTACAGTGTACGTGAAGCCTCGGCAAGATTATGTCCTGCACCTACAATGTCAATCCTTAGTTTACGGCATGCCTCAATAGTATCTTCCGCACCTTTCTCACCAAAGTCATAAAAATGGTTATTAGCTAAAGTGACACAATTGAAGCCAGCCCATTTCAAAGCTTCGACAGCTTTGATTGAAGTTCTAAGGTTGGGACCATTTTTAACGATTGGCTGCCCTTCGCCAAGAACAACAGGGGCTTCCAGATTGACGATGCTATAATCAGCGGTAGATGTAACAGGTTCTATATCAGAAAAGACCTCCGCATATTTCCCTGTTTCTATGAGAGTAGCAACTCTGTCCTGCGGAACAAAATCACCGGCTATGATTATCTTCTCCATACGACAATATTTCAGGGTTGGCAGTGGCAGCAAAAGCATAGCCCAATATCATGCAAAGAGAGAAGGGCATATCGCTAAAAGACATTGAGAAAAAAGTCCTCACAAAAGTAAAACAAAGACATGCACCAAAGATAGAATACAAAATTGGGTTCCGACGACTGGCTATCCATTGCTTCAGGAAACGGCACCAATAGATGAAATACATCAGAACACCAAACACGCCACAGTCAATCAACAACTCAAGCCAGTCGTTATGAGCTTTGTAGCCTAAAATGTTTTCTGTATGATAAGCACCCTCTCCGAACAGGGTTTGAATAAGATTGCTGTTGTTCAAGAAATGATTCCAATAGACAGAATATAGCTTATTTCGTCCACTGCTATGCCCCTCAAGGGTATCGTTTACACGATACTGGAAATAATCACTTGTTGAGAACAAGTACTCTACATACCTTATACCTACGAATACTACAGCGACTGTACCCAACAACACTAGGCATTTCTGCACACCGGTGGCATTTCTAAAAGAACGTACGATGAACCAAAGCAAGAGAAGCAAGCCTGTCAAGATGGCACCTCGCTTCATGCCCGAAATCACAAAGACCATGATACAAAGAATTAAGGCATACTGAATGATCTTTTTGTCAAACAAGAACAAGAAAGGAAAGAGAGCGACAAAAAAGTAAGTAGAGTTGTTGGTGATTTCTTCATATCTGTTGTTGACCAATAAATCCAAGGCTTTCTTTTCATAAGCAAAATAACTCAATATAGCAATGACGAGGAAGATCCATACCGAAATCTTCATGGTTTTCTTGGTCAGTTGTCCGCTCATTGCGAAAGTGTAAAATGCAAAGACCGGTCCCAGCGAATTAAAAAGCATTAATAGGAATGACTTGGGATCCTGCCCCGCCGCATCCTGCGTGATCAACAGTCCTATACCATATATACACATGATGAGGAAAAATACGAGTAATGCTTTCATCGCATTCTTTACGTGATATCTCTGTACAATCTGAAACAGGGAATATAGGCTCATCAACATCAGAGGCACAGAGCAAGCCAATGACAACACACTACTATTCCAATAGAGACTCTGCACGATATTTATCACCCATAGGGCAATATAGATGTTACAAACGTTAAGATATTTCTTTGAAGCCATACGTTTATAATGAAAAAAAATATGCGTAATTAGCGATTGATGAGCTTCTTCTTCAATTCAAGCATCAGCTTTCGTTCATTCGGCATGAGATACAGCACACCCAAATAGACGCACGCACATACTGCACACCAACAGATAGAAACAATAGAATTGCTAGAGAGTGACAATAGAAAATAGGCTGTAATACTCATCACAAAACATGCGACAAACTCGGGAAACAGATTTTTAAGCATTGACCATGGCGATAGCCGGATAAAGTAATAAGCAAACAGCATATATATTATTACTAACTCAAACCGCACAAACGCACGTGTGTAGAACAAAGCATGGAAACCGTAACCAATGGAAATGTAAACCGCGGGAACAAGTACCACAAGATGCAGAATCTGCACTATTACAGAAATCTTCGGTCGTCCTATTGCCGGGAAAATATTACTGCACACTCTCGAAAACACCACAGTTACTACCTCCATCAATCCCCAGATACCAATGTAAGGAACAGCCTCTTGCCACTGAGAGCCCAAGAGAATATCGGTAATCAACTGGCTGAACATGAAAATACCAAAACCGATAGGCAACAGCATCATACCTAGATACTTCTGCATAGCGAGCAGCATCTGTCTCATTGCCGAATAATCATTCTGAATTCTTGATAAGGTAGGCATTATCAGTGGCAAAACTGTTGCTGTTATAATTGATGTAAACTGTGAGACTGTGGTCATTGAGGTCTTGTAAATGCCCAAATAATAAGCACTCAACATACTTGATATGAAGAATATCTCCACATAATTTGTTGCCCAAATCAAAATCGCATCCAGTAGTGACCACACACTGAATGACATCATGTCTTTTAATTGCCTGAAATTGAAGTAAAAGCGTGGTTTCCAAGGGGACTGAAGGGTAAGCACTATGGCATTAGAAAGATTCACTGCTATCGTACCAAATACCAAAGCCCAATACGAACGAAGCCATAATGCTAACGGAACAGTAACAAATAAAGGAATCAATGTCGAAACAAGTCGACGAAAAAAAAGTGATTTAAAGTCCAATAAGCGTCTAAAAACCGCCATCTGGATACTAGAGAAAGCCTGTATGGGAATTGAAATGCCAGCGACAATCAACACATTACCTAAACCTGGATTACCTACTAAAACAGCCAATGAGTCTGCGAACAATGCTATCCCCCCCCAAAAAAGGAAACTCATGGCAATGTTTGACCAAAACGCAACATTTGTTGACTCATCCTGTTCAACACTATCCTTAAACTCATGCTGAATAATGTATCGCTGAAACCCCGCATCCGTGAATATCTCAACGAACGCAATGATCATTGTAAGCGTCGTAACGACACCAAACGCCTCAGGAGTGAGTACACGCGCAAGCACCATTGAAGTGATCGGACCGACCAGTTTGCTGATGCCTTCTGCCAATGCCGACCATTTTGCAGCGCTAACCACCTTTCCATTCAATTCCGAGGCCATTATCCAATAAGATATTTACCTATTTTATTCCGGATAGTCATACTCGACAAAAGCATTGAAATCATCAATGCAAGCACAAACCCAAGCCAAGGTAATGCATATGTGCCCGCAAGGCTTGGCAAAGAGGTGTGGTAATACAACAGTTTCAATATGAACTGATGATATAAATATATACCAAACGAAATGGAGTTCAAATGAATTAACCAAGAAGGAGACTGATAACAAGGATGGTTGTTCAGAAAAGAATTAACCATGGAATAGAATGCGAATAAGCCCAATGAACTATAGACAATCTTGGACAGTGGAATAATCAATATACGCGTCATTTTGAACACAATCCCCCCAGACTGTTTATTTCTTCAATAAATGGGCGTAATACTACAAAGGAGATAATATAGCCTACGCATAAAGCAGCCATTGATATTGGTCTGATATTAAGGAACTTTGACCTATTCTCATATATCACCATTCCAAGATAGAAAAAGATCATGTAATAGGCGGCTGAATTAAGACGCAACGGAAGAAATCCCAAGCCCCCTGAGCAACATGCCAAGGTTGCACAAGCCATAAGTTTGGCATAAGTAGGGAGTTTCATTTTATACAGCATATAGCCTCCGAGAAAACACCAAAAAGACATTGGCAAATACCACAAGTGTCCACATCCCTCAAGGATTGATAGCAGGAATCTACCTGCTCCTTGATACTGATTGAATAGAATGAAGTACAATATGCTAAACACAACACTTGGCAGTAATAGGCGTTTTGCTTTCTTTTGTGCAAACTCCAAGAAAGGCGAGACATGTCTCTCAAACTGTGCCGACAATAAAGCCTGATATGAAAATGAAGGTTTCAAGCAAGAAGCTGAATGTTATCTTTGTCAACCAATTATATGCAGGGACATCATGTATTCCATCAGGCAGCGTCCATGCACCATGCGTGAACATAGTGAAAGAGTGCATGAACACAAGCAATATCACCACAATTGGACGCATAATCATAACGTCCTTGAGCATCTTTTTCATTTATATGATGTACGTATTATTATGATGCTGCCAGTGGTATCGAACCACATTAGACCGTATCTAATCACCTATGTAGCAGCAAATCATTAATATTATAGACGTGCATCAACGATGCTACGGTCAAGAGTGCACTTCACATCGAAGATGACGTGATTCCCTTTGAGAAGGGCAAGAACATCAAGGCCTTCAAATTTCTTGTGAGCGACTGCTGCGATGGCTGCATCGAATTTCTTTGTCGGAAGTTCGTTGGTTACCTCAATACCATATTCCCGTTTCACAATTGACGGGCTAGCCCACGGATCATAGACAGTGACATTCACATTAAAGTCTTTAAGAGTTCTGTAGATGTCGATGACTTTGGTGTTACGGACATCCGGGCAGTTCTCCTTAAATGTAAAACCTAGAATGAGGAGATCTGAATTGAGAACCTGAATGCCTTTCTTGAGCATATGCTTTACTGTTTCGGTGGCAACATATTCTCCCATACTGTCGTTCATACGTCGCCCAGCAAGGATGATCTCAGGGTTGTGGCCGTGACGCTGGGCGCACTGAGCTAGGTAATAGGGGTCAACACCGATGCAGTGTCCACCTACAAGACCAGGACGGAAAGGGAGGAAATTCCACTTCGTGCCGGCAGCCTCGAGGACATCAAGGGTGTCTATGCCCATCTTGGTGAATATGTGCGAGAGTTCGTTCACAAAAGCGATGTTGATGTCTCTCTGGGAGTTCTCGATTACTTTCGCTGCCTCAGCAACTTTTATGGACGGAGCGAGGTGGGTTCCGGCAGTAATGACGCTTGAATAGACCTCGTTCACATACTTGCCGATTTCAGGAGTTGAACCAGAAGTCACTTTCTTGATATGCTCAACTG
>ERZ779922.1365-NODE-1365-length-17333-cov-3.278157_pt1 | contig 17333 bp, 10 predicted proteins | sample MGYA00511544_ERZ779922 | MGnify/ENA primary metagenome ERZ779922 (study PRJEB29588, sample SAMEA2154516) | human gut metagenome | biome: human gut; feature: human-associated habitat; material: faeces | place: Denmark | collected 2008/2010 ... | reverse complement strand
AGCCAGATCAGGGTAGCCAATCTCATGGCCGTTAGATTAACGCGCTGCAGCCCGTTCATCAAGTCCATTTAGGGGAGGGGGGAAAGGCCTCTTCCGTACCCGCTCTTTTCCCTGAACAAACAGGGGCGGCCCTCCTTTGAACCAGCGACGCCCGCAGCAGGAAAATATTCGTTCCAAACTCCGGAATTGGTCGCTTCATGCCCTTGGAAACGGGCTCCGGGATTCCGCCTGGACGTCTTTCCGCTTCTCCGGCAGAAAGATGACATATGACAGGTAAAAACAAACTGAGGGGCATCGGAGGGCTTTTTCCGCCACAAACCAGCATCATTTACTCATTAGCAACAATCGGCATCCATTGTTGCGTATTTGCAGAAAGACTGTGTTCTTCCGCTTTCCCGGCGCCGTTAATGTACTCTTATTACCAGGTTTTTTCATGAAAAGCCCGTTTCCGGGGGAGAGCCAAAACGCCCAGCCGCCCCCCCTTCGCCAAACAAAAAAAGAAGCATGCGGAAGACAGAAAAAATCACGCAAGACAGGAGAAATTTTCCTAGAAAACAGGACAAACAACACAATATATAGCGTATATAAAAAAATACTGTACAATATTTCCTTTTCATCAGGATTATTTTTCAGTAGATAATGCACACGCTACGCGCCGCCGCCCCACGACGAAGCGCAAGCCTTACGGGATTGTTCCCAAATCTTTCTACTTCGCAAGCCAATGACCACAGACAACTCGCAAACCATACTCAAACTGCGCACAGGCCAGGAAATCATCCTCCCCCAGAGGAAAGACCTGCTGGGCGGTTTGAAATTCACCAGAAGATTTTCACACAATGAAGTCCACCCCTATGATGAAGTGGACTGGACGCGCCGCGACGTCCGCATTATGGATTGGAAAACCGGCAAGACCATTTACGAGCGTCTGGGTCTGGAAGCTCCGGCCCATTGGGATGACAACGCCGTCAAAATCACGGCGGACAAGTACCTTTTCGGCAGCGAACCCGGCTCCCTGGAATATGAAGACAGCTTCCGCAATATTTACGACCGCATTTCCAATACCTATACCGTATGGGGATGGGAAGAAGGTTACTTCGCCACGCTGGAAGACGCGGAAATTTTCAATGAGGAAATCAAGGCCATGCTGGTACAGCAGATATGGGCGCCCAATTCCCCCGTCTGGTTCAACATCGGCCACTGGGAGCAGTGGCGCTGGGGACGCCCGGACCTGAGGGAAAGCTATACAGGCCACGGCAACAAGGCTTACCATACCAAGGGAACCAAGAACAATCTGAAAACCTTCACGGTCCAGTCCACGTATGAATATCCCCAGTGTTCCGCCTGTTTCCTGACGGAAGTGGGAGACAGCATGGAGGATATTCTGGACCACCTGACGACGGAAGGCCGTATTTTCGCGTCCGGTTCCGGCGTGGGCATCAACCTGTCCACCCTCCGGTCCTCCAAGGAGCCCATCAGCGGCAAGGGCCGCTCCTCCGGCCCCATCTCTTTCGACCGCGGCTGGGACCGCATGGCCGGAGCCATCAAATCCGGGGGCAAGACGCGCCGCGCCGCACGCATGGTCCTGATGTTCAGCGACCACCCGGATATTTTCGAATTCATCAATACGAAAAACCGCCAGGAAGACATCGCCAAGGTTATCCTGCGCGAACACAACGTGCATGTGGAGCTCAAGCAGATTGCGGAGACCAAGCTGGTTGCCGGCACTCCGGCGGAAAAGGCCGCCGCCCGCGTCATTCTTTCCCTTCCCCTGGCCACCCGGAACAGTTTTGACCCGCACATGGACGCCCTGCTGTACGGGGAAACGCTTTCCCACCAGAACGCGAACCATTCCGTTTCCCTGAAGGGGGATTTCTGGCAGGCGCTCGCCAATAACGGCAATACCTACACGCGCTGGGTCACGAATCCGGCCCACATCGAACAGACGTTCCGCGCCCAGGAACTTCTGGAAGCCATGGCCCAGTCCATCTGGGACAACGGGGAACCCGGCGTGCACAATAACGACGTGATCAACCTGTGGAATCCCGTCAAATCCATCGGCACCATCACTACGTCCAATCCCTGCTCGGAATACGTCTTCCTGAACAATACGAGCTGCAACCTTTCCTCCTTCAACGCCTATCGATTCCTGATCAAGGGAGAGGACGGCAAGCCCGTTTTTGATGCGGACGCCCTGACCCACGCCGCCCGCCTGGCCATGGTCTGCGCGGACCTGAATGTGGAACGCGGCGGCTTCCCGATTGAAGAAATCGCGGAGGGCACCTACAAGTACCGCACCACGGGCATCGGCTTCGCCAACGTGGGCGGCTCTCTGATGGCCCTGGGCGTGCCTTACGATTCCGACGAAGGCCGCTGGATTGCCTCCCAGCTTTGCAGCGCCCTGACGGCGGCCTGCTGGACGGCCTCCGCGGAAATGGGCGCGGAACTGGGTTCCTACGTGGAATCCCCCGCCAGCAAGAAAGACCTGCTCGCCGTGCTGCGCCTGCACAACGCAGCCCAGAAACTGGCAAGCGCCCTGCCCTCCCAGAAGGACTCCAAGACGCTGGACGACCTGATTGAGAACATCATCGCCAATGCCGGAGGGATCCTGCCGGAAGCGCAGGGGCTCACCGCCTCCTATGCCCTGCATGCCTACCTCAAGAGCTTCAAGGCCCCCACCATGATGAACAGGGAGCGCATCGCCCCTGCGGCCAAGCTGGCGGAAGCCGCTTCCGACATGTGGGCGAAGGTGATCAAGGCCACGGCGCACCGCAACGCGTTTGTTTCCGTGATGGCACCCACGGGCACCATTTCCGCCCCGCTGGGCTGCTATGATGAAGGCACCACTTCCATTGAGCCGGATTACACGCTGGTGAAATGGAAGCAGCTGGCGGGCGGAGGCTCCCTGAAGATGTTCAACCGCCTGGCCCTGGAAGGCCTCCGCTCCCTGGGTTATCCGGAAGACTTCGTCAATGAAGCCGCTCTGGAAGTGGCGGGCCTGGACGGCCTGATTTCCGCGTTCCAGGGGAATATGGATTACGTCGTGAACCAGCTCATTGTGGACCCCTGCAATGACCAGGCCGGCCCCGTGCGCCTCGCGTGGCGCCGCCTGCTCTCCGGCACGGAATCCCGCAGTGAAATTCAGGAAAAAGTGGCTTATATCAGCAACCCGGCCAACATGGCCGTGCTGACGGCGGATGAACTCGCCGTAGTCAACGGAGCCGCCCATATTGAATCCATACCGTGGCTGAATAAAAAGGACCTGCCGGTCTTTGACTGCGCCGCCACCAACGGCAACGGCATCCGTGCCATTTCCCCCGCCGGCCATGTGCTGATGCTGGGCGCCCTCCAGCCCTTCATCTCCGGCGCGTGCTCCAAGACGGTCAATATGCCCGTCTCCGCCGGCGTGCAGGATATTTACGACTCCCTCATCATGTCCCACGAACTGGGCGTGAAGTGCATCGCCATCTTCCGCGCCGGCTCCAAGGCGAATGCCGTTTACGTGGTGGATACCCCGGAAACGCGCATGTTCAAGGCCAACCACGTCTGGGAACAGCTGGTGAATGCCGGCTCAGACGCCATTGACGAAATCATCGCGGAGGCATCCAAGCCGCGCCAGCGCAAGCTGCCCGGCCGCCGCCTGGGCCAGACCGTCAAATTCTCCGTGGGAGGCCAGCTGACGGGCTACCTGACGGTAGGCGTCTATGCGGACGGCACCTGCGGGGAAGTTTTCGGACGCCTGGGACAAGTCGGCTCCTTCGCCTCCGGCATGTTTGAAGCTTACTGCAAGCTCCTCTCCACCGCCCTTCAGTTCGGCGTGCCTCTCAAGGAAGTGGTTAAGGGATTCCGCAATTACTCCTTCGAGCCCTCCGGGTTCTGCCGCGTGGGGGATGATACGGAGGCGGACACCTGCACGGAAATCCGCTCCTGCGCTTCCGTGGTGGATTTAATTGCCAAGATTCTGGCGTGGCTTTTCCCGGAAAGCAACGGCTACCGCCTGCGGGACGTGTTCTCCATCCCCAGCGTCAGCCTTCCGGGCCAGGCTCCGGATACGACGGTAAGCGTGCTGCCCCCCCGCATCATCACCGCTCCGGCGCATCCCGCTACTCCGGCCCTGCCGGAAATTCCCGCCGGAAAGGTTCCGGAAGGAACGATGCTCAACGGCGCCTCCCTCTGCCCGCAGTGCCACTCCCTGGCCTATGTCCAGGACGGCAAATGCAAATCCTGCCGCTCCTGCGGATACAAGGACGGCGGCTGCGGGGAATAAACGGTAACCAGATCATTCCAGACCCGCTCTTTCCGGGCGGAATCCGGCTGCTGCCGGGTTCCGCCCGGTGAATTTACGGAAAAGGTATTTTTTCCGGGAGAGACGATTTTCCGGTCTTCCCGGCCCCCGTCCAGCATGAACTTTCCGGAAAAAGCGAACGGAAACCGCCGCGCGGGGAAAAGGAATGATAGGCGTTTGCCTTGAAATCCGGCAGCATTTCATTCATAGTCCGCCGCATACGCCTGAAGCCGCACCTTTATTTTCCATGAAACCCTACTATACCCTGGCTGACCTTCTGGATGAAGGACATCCGTTTGACGCCGGGGAATCCGTTCCCGCCAAGCTGGCCGTGATCGGGTTTCCCATTGCCCATTCCAAATCTCCCGCCATGCAGCAGGCCGCGCTGGACGCGGCGGGCATTCGCGCCCGTTATATCCGTATACAGGCTTCTCCGGAAGAATTCGGGGAGGTGGTGCGGCTCCTCAGGGAAAGGGGATTCACGGGGGCCAACGTGACGGTGCCCCACAAGCAGGCTGCCTGTTCCCTGTGCAACGACACGGACGCTCTTTCCCGCGTCACCGGTTCCGTCAATACGCTCGTCTTTCAAAAGGACGGTTCCGTCTCCGGCTTCAACACGGACGGCCCGGGTTTCGCCCGCGCCATCCGGGAAGAATTTTCCGTGGATTTGCGCGATTTGAAAGTGGCCCTTCTGGGTTCCTGCGGCGGAGCCGGGCTAGCCTTGGCCTACACCTGCGCCATGCAGCGCTGTGAACGGCTGACGCTGGCCGGAAGATCGGAAGAAAAGCTTCAGGAGCTTAAAAACAGGCTGAGTTCCTTTTTCATTGACGAACACAGGCTGGAAGGAGCCTCCGACCGCCTGGCGGCCCACCAGAACAATACTCCCCGTTTCAATGCCGCCGTGGAGGATGCGGACCTGATTGTCAACGCCACCTCCCTCGGCCTGAAACCTACGGACCCTTCCCCCGTGCCTCCCGCACTGCTTTCCGCCCACCATCTGGTTTACGATTTACAGACGCATGACGATGCCTTCCAGATGGAAGCCCGCTTTCAGGGCGCCAGAGTTTCCAACGGCCTTTCCATGCTGGTTCACCAGGGGGCCCTCTCCTTTGAACGCTGGTTCGGCGTCAAACCGGATATTTCCGCCATGCGCCGGGCTCTTGAACAAAAACATGACTGACGCCACCCCCCATTTTAACGTCCATGCTTTCCGGAACGCGCTGGTAGAATGGTTCAGGCGCGAAGGGAAAGACTACCCGTGGAGGCGGACAACGGATCCGTGGCACATCCTGGTTTCCGAGCTGATGTTGCAGCAGACAACCATTCCCACCGTTCTGGGAAGATATGACAGGTGGATGCGCCAGTTCCCCACCCCGGGCCATCTGGCCGCCGTGGACGAGCAGACGGCCCTGCGCTCCTGGGAAGGACTGGGCTATTACCGCCGCGTGCGCTCCCTCCAGGCCATCGCCAGGGAAATCGTCAACAAGTTCGGAGGACGGTTCCCGGACAACGCGGAAGGGTTGAAACGCCTGCCGGGCATCGGCCCCTACACGTCGGGAGCGCTCCTCTCCTTCGCCTTCAACAAGGCGGCTCCCATTGTAGACGCCAATGTCGCGCGCGTCCTGGCCCGCATTGACAATTATTCCGTTCCCGTGGATTCCACGGAAGGCCAAAAATACCTGTGGAGCCGCGCGGAAAGCCTGGTGGACCCGGAACATGCCCGTGAATTCAATTCAGCCATCATGGAACTGGGGCAAACCTGCTGCAGCATCAGTTCCCCAAACTGCCTGCTGTGCCCCGTGCGCCCCTTCTGCTCCGCGGAACGGCCGGAAACGCTTCCCGTCAAAAATCCCAAGCCGCAAGTCACCCGGGTGGAGCACCACGACATTCTTTACATCCGCGGCAAATCCGTCCTGCTGGCCAAATGCCCGGAAGGCAAGCGCCATGCCGGCATGTACCGCTTCCCCCAGAGGGAGGACGACCACACCCTTTCCCTGCCCCATGTCCTGAAACAGACCTACAGCATTACCCGCTACAGGGTGACCCGCTACATCCACCATGTGACGGATACGCCTCTCCTCAGGGAAAGAGAGGAATTCGTGCCGCTGGACAAAATCCACGGGCTGCCCATGGCATCTCCGGACCGCAAGGCGCTGAACTCCCCCGCCCTGGGCAAACTGCTGGACCATATCAGATGAATGACAGATTGACGCCGGAACTTGTCCTCTCCGCCTATTGCCAGGGGTGTTTTCCCATGGCGGACCCGGAAACGGGAGAAATCTCCTTTTACGAACCGGACCCGCGCGCCCTGATTCCGCTGGACGACCGCTTCCACATCCCTCACGGCCTCAAACGGGCTTTGAATAAAAAACCTTTTGAACTCCGGATGGATACCGCTTTTCCGGAGGTGGTGCATGCCTGCGCCCGGACGGAGCAGCCGGAAGAACAATGGATAGACGGGCAGATTGAAGAAGCATACGGCAAGCTTCACGAGATGGGCTTCGCCCACAGTGTGGAATGCTGGGACGAGGAAGGGCTACAGGGAGTGCCCTACGCAGGAGCTCGTGGATGCCTACGAGATGGCCAACGGAAAGCCTGCCATCACGGGCTACAGCGACGAGCAGCACCTTAAGCCGATCATCAACACCGAGTCTGGCTATGATGAGTCCAAGCCTTACGAGAACAGGGATCCTCGTTTCTACGCTACCGTGTTCTACAATGGCAGCAGCAGAGGAAATGATGAGATCTCCACTGTCGCCGGTGCCAACTGCGGACTGAATGCGACAAGCATCAGGTACACCCACACCGGCTACTACATGCGCAAATTCGCCCATGACGCATCCAACAGAAACTCAAACTCTGACGGTTACATGCGCGGGGTGCGTCTCGCCGAGCTTTACTACAACTTCGCCGAGGTTGCCTATCAGGCAGTCGGACCGGACAAGGTTGTAAGCGTGTCCGGACTGAACCTGTCCGCCCGCGACGCCGTCAACAAAGTACGCGCGAGAGTCAACATGCCAGGAATCCCGAGCGGTCTGTCAGTGTCTGACTTCGAGAAGAGGTACCGCAACGACCGTAGGGTCGAGTTCGCCCTTGAGTCTGACCGTTATTTCAGCCTGCGCCGTTGGAAGGCTCTCTCTTCCACAGCGGTAGTGTCTGGAGTGAAGGTTTCCGGAACCGGCAAGAACATCACCTACGAGCGCTTCTCCTTCGACAAGCGTATGACATGCTCTGACAAGTACCTTCTCTATCCGCTCGAACTCTCCGAGGCGTCCAAGATTCTCGAACTGACCGGAAACGATTGGCAGAATCCTGGTTGGTAGTAGGTTTGTATTTTTGAATTGAAAAAAATTGATGAATATGAAGAAAATCATCTACTTGATATTGATCGCCTGCTCGGCCATCTTCCTTTCCTGCAAGGAGGATTCAGGAATGACAAAGGATGGCGCCATCGTCCTGTCTAATCTGACGGCGGAGCCGAGAATCGGTGCGGTTGTCCTCAAATGGGACAATCCATCGGCAAGCGACTACTATTATGCGACGGTGACCTACACGAACGCTTCCGGAGAGGAAGTGAAGCAGAAGGTAAGTGTCTATAGCGTGGATCCCGACAAGGGAGAGGGTCACACAGCTGTGAGGATCGGTGGTTTCGCCGACACCAACACCTACGAGTTCACTGTCACTCCTTACACCTCTGACGAGCGCTATGGCGACGCTGTGACCGTTTCCTGCACTCCGGAGGATGCCTCAAAGGCCTTCAAGTACATCACCGGTACGGTGGAGGCCAAGCCGACCGTAGAGGGTGCTGTCATCAGCTGGGCAAATGAGTATGATGTCCCTGTCACCATGAGCATTTCCTACAAGAATCTCGCGGGAGAGACCAAGACTGTGACCAGAACAAGCAACGAGGGCGGCAGCGTGGAGATCTTCCCGTTTGTGGACAAGACAAATGTGACGATCACGGCCACTGACGAGAGCGGCAAGAACACTTCGGAGCCAAAGGTTGTCGAGGTGACCCCGGAAAGGGGAGAGATCCCTCAGTCCAGAATGACGGCGATCGGAGCCTCTGGGGTGGATGGTGACAATGTTCCCGCAAATCTTTTGGATAACAATGTCTCAACCGCTTGGTCAGGATCGAATAATGACATTGTGTGGGTCGCCATTGACCTTGGTGGGGTTCATCGGATCAACTGGTTTGAGCTGGTAGGTAATTCAAAGGATCGGGACGGCCAGCCTGTGGCCCTTATGGTTTTCGACTCGAAAGAGCCAGTGGCTGATATGTCCCAAGCTCATTATCTTGGAAAGTTTGAATATAATCCTGAGCACATCTATAACCATGCTTACAAATTGGAGAATCCGATAGATACCAGGTTTATTCTTATCGCCTTCCCAAGCGTGCAGCGCGTGAGCATCACCGAGTTCTGCGCCTACTATGCCGACGCGGCCACACATTACGCCAAGGAGTCCGAGCTTGAGCTCCAGCCGGATCCGGATGATGACCCTACCTACTATCCAGAGATTGAGTACATGATACCGCTTGACGGTCAAAATAGCTTGACATTTGAGGCAACTAATCCAGACGATCCTTCGGAATATACATTCAAGACGACAGGCGGAGACCCATTTGTCCGTCTTGCTCCACTTAAGAAGGCCGCGGCGGGAACAGTGCTTGTATTCCAGTATAAGGCAAGTGCTGATCTTGCATGTGAATTCTTCTGGTGTAAGAAAGGCACTGATCCCGCTGGTGGAAAGGAGACATTCTTTAACTTGAAAAAGACAGACGAATGGAAGACATTCAAGATTAACATGGTTGGTGCATGGAATAACGGTTGGTGGGATGGAAAAGAAGGAGACAGAGTCCGTTTCGACATCGGTAACGAAGGAGGGAACACGCTCGTTGTCCGCCTCATGCACTGGCGTGCCGCCGAGGAAGGCGAATAAACCAAGTTCATTGACACTTTAATATTTACAGATGACAAAAAAGACAATTTCATCTATAATAGCTTTCGTGGTTATGTCCTGCGCTGTTTCGGCACAGGACATAACTGTCCAAAGCCAGACCTTGGACCTGTATCAGGACACTTGGGTCGCGACTGACGCTCTGGGCAGAACAATGCCCGGAATCGATGCCGTAGGCCCTGTGAAGACCGACCAGCGCCGTGTTGTGGGAATATTCTACATAACGTGGCACACACAGAACCTTGCCACGTTACCGGGACCTTACGGGGCTGATGTCACGAAGGTTCTTAACGCCGATCCGAACGCCCGTCTCCAGGCCGACAATCCGAATTGGAAGTACGGCTCCTATCACTGGGGAGAGCCCGAGATGGGCTACTTCCTGAGCCAGGACGAATGGGTCATCAGAAAGGACATGTCGATGCTCTCCGACGCTGGAGTGGACGTGCTTGTGCTGGATGTCACGAACGCCGTGCGTTACTGGGACGAATGGGAGGTGCTTTTCTCCACGATGGAGAAGATGCGGGAGGAGGGCAACAACACCCCTCAGTTCTGTTTCTGGGCGTTCAACGGAGAGGTCATCACGGTCGTCCAGCAACTTTACGAGCGGATCTACAAGGAGAACAAGTACCCTGACCTGTGGTTCTACTGGGACGGGAAGCCGCTCCTTCTCTACAACGCGGATCCTGTCCATGACGCCAACGGAGGCCACTCCGCCTACAAGGACGGCAAGCATGACTATTCCGATGAGGTCAAGAACTTCTTCACGCTGAGGAACATGTGGTGGGGCTACTACGAGTGGGCCGGCAAGCGTTTCATCGGCACAGAGGACAACTGGAGTTTCGGCTACAGCATGGCCGACTCACGGATCAAGTCGATGACTCCGGAGCAGCTGGCTTCAAAGCATGACGGTAAGATCGAGGAAGTAGCCGTCACCCCTGCCCAGCATCCTGTCACCATGACTGATGTCCCGATGGGAGTAGGAAAATCCTGGTCGAAGCGCGACGGCGAGCCTAGGCTCAATGAATATGATCTCCCGGATTCTGCCTACGTTCCGTGGCTCGGCCGCAAGGTTTCCGATCCGGAAGGCTATGGAATATATTTCCAGGAGCGCTGGGATGACGCTCTGGCCGCGAATCCGCAGTTCCTTTACCTGAATGACTGGAATGAGTGGACCGCCGGGAAGTACAACGGAGACGTGATGTGGCTTGGCCGCAAGAATCCGTTTATGTTCGTGGACCAGTACAATTCCGAGTTCAACAGGACGATCCAGCCGATGAAAGGTGGCTACACCGACAACTACTACATGCAGATGGCGCAGAACATCCGCCGCTACAAGGGAGTCCGTCCGGTTCCAGTGAACAGGCATATTCATAAAATGGCGGTTGACGGAATATTCAAGGATTGGGAGCAGGTCGAGGTGGTTTACTGCGACACCCGTGGGGATGTGTTCCATCGTGACGCGAAGGGTTACGGCGGGCTTCACTACAAGGACTCTTCGGGAAGAAACGACATTATGGCCTCCAAGGTGGCTGTCGGCAAGTCGGACATATTCTTTTATGCCGAGACCGCAGATGCCTTGACTCCATATTCCGATCCGGATTGGATGCTGCTGCTGATTGATTCAGATGGTGATTCCTCGACTGGTTGGTATGGTTATGACATATTGATTAACAAGGATATAGCATCTGACGGCAAGGGTAATGTCCTCAAATATGCAGACGGAAAATGGATCAAGGCAGGGGAGTATAACTTCGCTGTCAGCGGCAACAAGTTGGAGCTTGCGGTACCGAAGGCCCTGCTTGGTGTCTCCGGAAAATCGATGACCTTTGACTTCAAATGGGCCGACAACACCGGAGAGCTGGTGGATCCTATCTCCCTTTGCCTGAAGGGCGACACCGCACCGAACCGTCGTTTCAACTACCGATTCATCTGGAATAAGTAATATTCATGAAAAAAGTTCTTGCCTCTTTGCTGCTGCTTGCGGGTCTTTGTGCCCAGGCCAAGCCTACTGTCTTCCCTGTTTCGCTGAGCTGTAACGACATGGTGGATCCTGTCGCCGTGAGCGATGTCAGCTTCAGCTGGAAGCTCCGTTCGGATGTGAGGGCGGCCCGTCAGACTGCCTATGAGCTCTGGGTCGGTTCGACTCCGAATTGCGGCGGTGACGTGTGGAAGTCCGGGAAGGTCGTCTCCGATGACCAGCTTGACATTACCATCCCTCCGACAGTGACCCTTGAGGAAGGGAAGCGGTACTTCTGGAAGGTAAGAATTTGGGACGGCTCCGGCAAGGTCTCTCCGTGGACAAAGGCGGCCAGCTTCACAAAGTCGATAGACAACTCCTGGGAGGCTGACTGGATCGCGACAGGGAAGACTGAGGACGGGCCGTTCCCATATTTCCGCAAAACCTGCTTGATCGGCAAGGGTAAGGTCCGCAGGGCTGTTGTCTATCTCTGCGGCCTGGGCTGTTCGCAGCTCTACCTCAACGGCAGGGCGGTCGAGCCTGACAGGATTCTCGATCCGGCGCAGACCGACTACGACAAGGAAGCCGGCCTGCCTTTCATGATCGCCCCCGGAAAGCGTCTTTGCGGCGTCGCTTCCCCTGATTGGGGAACGGCGGTGGTGCAGCTTCCTTGGCATCTTTATGTGTACTACGGCAACAAGCGGATTCTCCGGGACTATTACGACATGATGAGCCACTGGGTACGCCACATAGCGTCCACGGCTGTTGATGGAATAGTCTATGAGGGTCTGAGCGACTGGTGTCCGACATTCAGCAGCCACGAGCATAACGGCACGGTGGTCGAGTTCTCTTCTTCGGCCTTCCATCTTCTTGATCTCGGGATCATGGTCAAGACGGCAAGGCTGCTCGGCAAGGAGGAAGACTTGGAATGGTTCGAAAAGCAGGAGGAATATGTCCGCAAGGCCATCGTCTCCAAGTTCTTCAACCCTCTCAAATGTTCTTTCGGCGGCCAGACGGCCGACGCTATGGCGCTTGAGCTCGGACTTTTCCCTGAGGATCGTCGTCAGGAGGCCACCCAGGCCATTATGTACGACATCAACACCGGCCATAAGTTCTTGGATGTAGGGGTCTTCGGCCTGTCAAGGATAGGAAGCGAACTCTCAAGGAACGGAGCCTCTGCCCAGGCTTTCGGCCTCTTCACAAAGAAGGGCGAGAACTCATTCGGCGTGATGGTGGACTCCCTCAAGGTGACCACACTGTGGGAGATCCTGCCTGTCCAGAGTGACATCTATGCGAAGTCCCACGGATCACACAACCATCCTATGCAGGGTGGTTACGAGTCCTGGATTCTTGAGGATGTCGCCGGACTAAGGCCCGTTGAGGATAATCCTGGTTTCAAGACCGTCATGTTCTACCCTCGGCACACCGCCGACCTTGAGTGGGCGAATGCTACCGTGGACACCCGCTACGGAGTTACATCCACATCCTGGAGGAAGGAGGCCGGAAAACTTGTCTGGGACATTGTCATTCCTGCCGGCGCCGACGGCCTCGTGCATATTCCTGAAGGGAAAAAGGCAACCGTGGACGGCGAGGCCGTGTCCTTTGGCATAAAGTCACTGAACGGCGAGGACTTCCAGGTCTTCCCGTCAGGATCCTACCACATTGTGGTGGAATAATTCAGAATATTCATTTAAAACCGCTTATTTGATTGTGAAAAGAGTCTTTCTTGCTTTTGCGCTTTTGTCCCTGGCGATGTCGCCGTCGTTCTCCCAAGGGGTGAGCAGTGACTCATGGGCCGCTACTGACGCTCTTGGCCGAAAGGTCAGATCCTACAATGACGCTCCGTCGAAGCGAGACGGAAAGTTTGTCGCGATGTTTTTCTGGACCTGGCATCAGGGCAACGATGACACCACCTACCGGGTGAAGAACATCACCGAGATCGTCCGCAGGTATCCCGAGGCCATGAAGGATTACAATCATCCAGCCTGGGGAAGCAAGAAACCAGGATTCTTTTTCTGGGAGGAACCGCTGTTCGGCTACTACAAGACCACGGACAAGTGGGTTCTCCGCAAACAGGCGGAGCTTCTGGCAGACGCCGGCGTGGACGCTGTGTTCTTCGATTGCACCAACGGCTCGCTGACCTGGAAGGAATCCTACGAGGCTCTTCTCCAGACGTGGGACGAGGCTCAGAGGGACGGCGTGAATGTCCCGAAGATCGCTTTCATGCTTAATTTAGGCCCGTTCTCCTGGACTCGCACTTCCCTTCACGAACTCTACAATGATCTTTACAAGCCGGGCAGATACTCTAACCTGTGGTTTGTCTGGAAAGGCAAGCCTTGCATCATGGCTTATCCAGAGGCGCTTGATGATTCGCCGCTTGACAGGGAGATCGCCGGGTTCTTCACCTTCCGTCCAGGTCAGCCGGACTACGTTGACGGCCCTACCAGAAATGACCAGTGGGGGTGGCTGGAGAACTATCCTCAGCATGGCTATGTGGCCTCCAAAGGGGGTGACGGCAAGGTTTCCTACGAGCAGGTGACGGTGGGAGTCTCCCAGAACACGAGTCCTGACCGCAAGGGTCATTGCGGGGCATTCAACGTCAAGGATTCCCAAGGACGCAGTTTCTCTGTAAGGAACGGATTCGACCCTCGTCCCGACGGCTATCTCTATGGCTGGAACTTCTCCGAGCAGTGGGACCGTGCCTACGAGCTTGATCCGGAACTGGTGTTTGTGACCGGATGGAACGAGTACACTGCCGGAATGTGGCTTCCGCAGCATGGCTGGCAAGGGGATCCGTTCTCGTTCGTGGATCAGTTTGACTGGGATCACAGCCGTGACATCGAGCCGAACAAAGGCTGGGGAGACAAGGGGGATGTCTACTATCTCCAGCTGGTCGACAGGGTAAGGAAATTCAAGGGAATGACTCCTGCCGCGTCGGCAAGCGAAGAGAAGACGATCAGCCTCAGGAATGTCAGGGACTGGGATGATGTGCTGCCTTACTATCAAAGCTACAAAGGCAACACCATGCACCGTGACGCGCGCGGACGCTATGACATGTACTACACCAACAATTCCGGACGCAATGACATCGTGGGAGCCAAGGTCGCCCGCGACCAGGAGAACATCTGGTTCTATGTCGAGACCGCCGGGGAGCTTTCTCCGCAGTCCGACCCGCACTGGATGCAGCTGCTCATCGACGTTGACAGGGACAAGTCCACTGGCTGGAACGGCTATGATTTCATCATCAACCGCGTCAGTCCAAAGGGGCGTAAGGCTGTCATGGAGAGGAATATTCAAGGAATATGGATGTGGGAGAAGTCGTCCGAGTGCGAGTTCAGGACTTTCGGCAACAAACTTGTAATAAAGATTCCTCGCAAGGCCCTGGGATTGTCTTCCGGATCACTTGACTTTGAGTTCAAGTGGAACGACAATATGCAGGAAGAGGGTAACATTATGGACTTCTACGTCAATGGCGACACCGCTCCCGGAGGCCGGTTCAACTATGTATATACAACACAGTCTAACTGATTTTGAACATGAAAACAACTTCTTTGTCCCGGCTTTTCTGTGCCGCGATGTCACTTGTCATCCTCTGCTCGTGCGGTGATGACAAGCCGGAGCCTAATGTCATCGTGAGACCGAAGGATCCGAAGGCGGTTATGGCCGCCAATCTTGGGGAATATCTTTCAAAGGACTATCCCTCAGATGTTTCCTATGTCGAGGTGACCTCCGACCAGGTCATCGTGAAAGGTAGTTGCTCCGGATCCGGAAACTACGTTCTTGCCGAGATCACCCCTTGGCAGGACGTGACCGAGATGGAGATTTTTCCTTACACGGAAAGCATTTCCGGCAAGTCCTTCACTGTGACCATGAAGAGAATCGTTCCGGCAAGGGAGGGCATCAGGTACGACCGGGTGTTCTCCAAATGGGCCGTAGTAAAGGTGGACGGGGACAAGCAGGTTCTTGACTCCCACGCCCGTTATGCCGACGAGGTGGCTCCGAAAGCCAGTCCCGCGGCTCTTCCGCTAAGAAACAAAAAAGGTTTCGGGGCTGGAGACATAGACCTTTATTTCAGTGACTGCAAGGAGATGAACGTGGGCAGCATCACGATGAATGTTGTCCTCAATGACTACATCACGGGAGAAGGCTCCGGTTACTCCTATGGCGGCCAGAACTATTCTTTGGGTGCCTTCAAGGACTATGTTGACCGCGTTACCCGCCGGGCCGGAGAAATGGATCTCGTGGTGTCCGCCATCATCCTCTGCCAGACGAACTCCATATTCAAGGATCCTGAGAATAAGGGGGGCAACTACACCATGCCGAACCTGACGACTGCAAAGGCGTTCAATCTCTACGCCGCCGCCCTTGAGCACATGGCCTCGACTCACTGCACACCGGGCAACAGGATCTCGCATTGGATCATGCACAACGAGGTGGATTTCGCCAATGAGTGGACGAACATGGGTGATCAGCCGATGATGCGCTATCTGGACCGCTACATCAAGTCGATGAGAATCTGCTACAACATTGCCCGTCAGTACGACCAGAACGCATCGGTGCTTGGCTCCTACACCCATTGCTGGGCCAAGGCGGACGGCAGCTTCGCTCCGAAGATGATGCTGGAGAAGACGGTTGAATATTCTTCCGCCGAGGGCGATTTCCGTTGGGGTGTGGCCTATCATCCTTATCCCCAGAATCTGACAAAGCCGTCGTTCTGGATCGATGACACGCAGGCGACCTATTCATTGAACTCCAAGTACGTGACTTTCAAGAACCTGGAGGTGATCGACGCTTGGATAAGGCAGAAGGAGAATTTTTACAAGGGCAAGACGAAGCGCGTCCTGTTCCTTTCCGAGCAGGGTACGAACTCGCCGTCCTATTCCGAGAGCGACCTCGCCCTTCAGGCCGCCGGTGGAGCCTGGGCTTGGAAGAAGATCTCAAAACTGGACGGCATCGATGCCATGCAGTGGCACAACTGGGCGGACAACAAAGCCGAAGGAGGTCTCAGGATAGGTCTTCGCACTTTCGCTGAAGGTAGTGTCTCAAATCTTACCCCTAAGCCTGTCTGGTACGTCTGGAAGGCCGCCGGCACCTCAGAGGAGGATTCCGTTTTCGACAAGTACAAGGCAACCCTCGGCATCACCGACTGGAACTCCATAATGGGTCAGGTCGAGTAGACCATGTCCGGCTCCGTCAGGTCGCCGGGCCTCCCTTCAGGGCGCTACACGTTGAAGAGGAAGTGCATGATGTCGCCGTCCTGGACGACATATTCCTTGCCTTCGGTGGCGAGTTTGCCGGCGGATCTGACGGCGCTTTCGCTGCCGAGGGCGACGTAGTCCTCGTACTTGATTACCTCGGCTCTGATGAAGCCTTTCTCGAAGTCCGTGTGGATGACACCTGCGGCCTTCGGGGCTTTGTCGCCCTTGTGGATTGTCCAGGCGCGGCACTCGTCTGCTCCGGCGGTGAAGAAGGTCTGAAGTCCGAGCAGGTGGTAGGCGCCCTGGATCAGCCTCACGACACCTGACTCCTTGAGTCCCATTTCCTCAAGGAACATCTGACGATCCTCGTAGGAGTCCATCTCGGCGATTTCGGACTCGGTCTTCGCCGAGATCACGAGGATTTCGGCGTTCTCCTCCCTGACGGCTTCGCGGACAGCATCCACGTACTTGTTGCCGTTGACGGCGGATGCATCGTCCACGTTGCAGATGTACATCACCGGCTTGTTGGTCAGCAGGAACAGATCCTTGGCCATCGCGGCCTCCTCCTCGTTGAGGAGTTCCACTGTCCTGCACGATTTTCCCTGCTCAAGAGCCTCCTTGTAGCGGAGCAGCAGAGCCACGAGCTTCTTGGCGTCCTTGTCTCCTCCTGTCGTGGCCTGTTTCTGGCTCTTGGCAAGGCGCGACTCCACCGTCTCAAGATCCTTGATCTGGAGTTCGGTGTCAACAACCTCCTTGTCCCGGACCGGATCCACGGTGCCGTCCACATGTACGATGTTACCGTCGTCAAAGCATCTGAGGACGTGGAGGATGGCATCGGTCTCTCGGATGTTGGCAAGGAACTGGTTACCAAGACCTTCACCCTTGCTCGCACCTTTGACGAGTCCGGCGATGTCCACGATGTCCACCGTGGCCGGCA
>ERZ779922.1362-NODE-1362-length-17339-cov-3.321569_pt1 | contig 17339 bp, 9 predicted proteins | sample MGYA00511544_ERZ779922 | MGnify/ENA primary metagenome ERZ779922 (study PRJEB29588, sample SAMEA2154516) | human gut metagenome | biome: human gut; feature: human-associated habitat; material: faeces | place: Denmark | collected 2008/2010 ... | reverse complement strand
AATACCTGTCAAATCCGAATATATCAACAAAAAGCCACAAGCCGCCTTCTTCAACACCAAGGCTGAAAAGCCTTGCCGCAAAAAACTCAGGCACTTCTTTTAACAAAATCTTAAAAGCCCAACTTTTCGACTCGAAAACCCAAAGCTTATTTGTAACATAGGCAAAAACAACAGAAATAAACCAAGCAATTACATTGCTTACCAAATAAAATTTTTCACCTAAAATTTTATTAAATACCCAAAATGAAACAAAATTTACAAGAGTTGTAAGTACGCCGAAAACAACGTACAAAATTACTTCTTCGTATTTTTTATAAAGCTTTTTTTGTTCCGCTTTAAATTGAGTAGAGCTAATTTTCCGATTCTTTAGCTGGTCATTCTCTTTCTGTAAGGAGAATAGAATTTGTTCGTATTCATCTGCCTTTTGACTATTGATTTTATACGTTCTCATCATATATTCCTTGCGTTTACCGATGTTTACGCCCGGAATAATTTGTGAAAAGCCCACACTTCCTATTAAAAGTAAGGACAAAAACAAAGTAATTTTTTCATAATTTTATTATTTAATAGTTAGAAATAATTTTACCACCATATCTGTTTCCCATTTTCATAAGTGAATGGACGTTCTTCACGGCCTTTAGTCAAATTGCGCAACCATAACAGAGCTTTTTGAGGTACGTTATCATAAACGACACTATCACCTATTGGTCGTTTCCGGCCTAAACTTATCCATTGATCCTGCCAATAAAACAGTTCATAAGTGTCTGTTGAAACTATTGCATTATCGTCATTACGTGGAGCAAATCCAATTTTTGAAATCTTCACAGGTTTATATAAATCCACACCAACCCATAAGTCTATGCCACCACTCACTTGATAATAGGTAAGTGGTTGTCCATCGAAAATATTAAGCATAGTACTGTCTTCGTATATAGCATCACAAGCTATAGGGTGGAATGGTAGAAGCTTTTCATCAGATTGATATAAACAAAATTCTGCGATACTAAAGGTCCCTTTTGGTTTTCTATAACGTATGTAACGATAGGCTTTCTCTGCAGATATTTCTATCTTTTGCATTTTGCTTTCCGGAGTTTTTGTTATTTTATAAAGTTCCGTTGCATCAGAAAAGTCTGCTTTATTTGCCCCTTCAAAAACTCCCATAATCATCAATTTTGAGAAATCAACAATTCGCATATTCAAAGGGAATTTGCGTTTACATACTACTCTTTCAAGATGTTTAGTGTCTGGTTTTATTTCCCTTACTGAATCCTCCGATACTATTATTGGGCTGCCTATTGGAATGGCCTCTTCATTTACCCAGTGAGTTGGGAGATAAACTATGCCATCACCTAAATCAATAGCTTCCTTATTACGATCAACATTGTATATATTTCCAGTCCCAATGTGATGGAATGTTTGAGAAGAGGAAAAAGCAACAGGTACCCATCTTTTTGGGGAAAATACAGATAAAAAATTTTCTTTTTCTTTATTTATATTAGTCGAGACTGTAACATCACAAGAGCCGATGTTGTGCAATTTTGTAACATCCAGTAGGTCATTGTGACGAAATAATTCGGGAATATTGTCGATGTGTTTGGCTAAATCTTGTATTGAATACATCTTACGATATATTTTAGGAGTTTTACGTGATAGGTAATAATCTCCGTTTGCTTGTTTGTCTGTGTTTTGTAATGGATATATTTTATTGTCTGGTAATATAATTGAAACAAAAGAATGTCCATTGTTATTGCTTCCCCAATAAGGTACAAATTCAAATGCGGCAGGAATTCCTACTGACCGTAAGGCCATAGTAACTAATGCTGTTCTATCATCACATTTACCATATCCTGTCTTTATTATTGATGAATATGATTTTAATGTATCTTTGTAAAATTCGGGAGATAGCTCTATTTTAATTTGAGCATTTATATTCTGTGCTGTTTGAATAATATCGTTGGTACATTGTTTCTCAAATTTTCTACTACAGTCCCATTTCCAATAATATTGTAATGATTCATCAGCGACTCTGTATGGTAAGATGTATTCGCAGAACTGTTCGAATGTATAATTTTTCAAATAAGGACTCTTTTCTTTTAAAAAGAATGAATGCTCTAGTGATTTTATGAGAGAGTCAGCTTTTACTATATCAATATCATATATTTTCTGTTCTTTGCCATTGATGGAATATTTGTTAGGCATATTTTCTATCAGAAAGCAAGCAGCTTTATATTTATCTTTGTCCTTATTTGTTTTATAATGTTCTAAAAAGCGAGTAAGTTCCTTTTTATTTGTTTGAGAATTGTTTGCTATTTCCCATGCTAGTTTTTCACTGGATGAAGTACAACTGAGTAACAAGAGAAGTAAAAATACGGTGTAAATTGTTTTCATAGTATTATAATGTTAAAGTGTATTCTTTGTTTGTATGTTGTTACAAAGGTGAGGAGAAATAAGTATTTAGGTATGAGTAAATGGTACATTAGTAGGATGAAAACGTACATTATTTGACCGTAGACGAATGGAATCGGATATTTCTTTAAAATCTTTTATTTAGAACGTAATAACGAAGTTTCTTTTGTGCCTTGATTTGAACCAATTTTAATGTATAAAAGTATTGCAAAACCAAACTTGTTACTATCTTTGCGCCGTCAATTAAACTATTAATTTATATAGTGTTATGAGAGCTAAAAAGTTTGTATGCTGCTTGCTGGCTATGATGCTGCTCGCAGGTGTTTCGTTTATCTCCTGCGGTAATAGTTCCAAGGCAAAAGCCGATAGTGAACTGACTACACAAGACGGTGAAGATTTCAAATCCTTTCTGGATAAATTTACTTCCAGTGCAGCCTTCCAGTATACTCGTATCAAGTTCCCATTAAAGACTCCGATCACTTTGTTGGCAGATGACGGAGAAACCGAGAAAACATTCCCTTTCACTCGGGAAAAGTGGCCGTTGCTGGATAGCGAAACCATGAAGGAAGAACGTATCACCCAGGAAGAGGGAGGTATTTATGTTTCCAAGTTTACGTTGAATGAACCGAAGCATAAAATCTTTGAGGCAGGCTATGAAGAATCCGAGGTTGATTTGCGTGTCGAGTTCGAGTTGCAGTCGGACGGGAAATGGTATGTGGTAGATTGCTATACAGGTTGGTATGGATATGACTTGCCGATTGGAGAGTTAAAGCAGACTATTCAGAATGTGAAAGAAGAAAATGCCGCATTCAAAGAAATACATCCTTAGAAAGGAGAAATAAGTATTAAGTATCAAGTGTTGAGTATTAGCCAGTCATTTGATGTTAATACTTAATATTTGATACTTGATACATGATATCGATTACGGTTCTCCGACATAATATCCCAGTTCAGATTCTTTTCCATCCACCATCTCTCTGACAATACCATTTTTGGTGTTGAACTCTTGATAGAGTTCTTCATAATCACGTGTATAGTCTGCATCGGGGACTACGTTAACATCAAATTTAAGTTCGGCTCTCCCGTCGGGGAGCATATTGCCGAAAATCCGGATGCGGTGAACCACTTCGCCTACATTCTTGATGCTGTTGTAGGTTGCTTTGAATTGCCTGATACCGTCTTCGGGAATGATGATATGCGAACTTTTATCCAGAATGATACAGCCACAGGAAGGTTGCATTTCTGAAATGATTAACGGAGCGTCTCCCGTGTTGGTGATGGTAAACATGATATCGAGTTGCTGACCTTGCTTGATAGGGTAATAGTGCCTGACGGAATCTTTTATCGTCATGCTGGTGGGACGTACTTCCTTTCTGCACCCTGTAAAGTAGAGCGGAAGTGCCGTCAGTAGTAAAATATAGAATATAGATTTATTCATTGTTGCCATTTATTTTTGTTATATCACTTTTTCAGCATTTAAGGGATGAATGCAATTTCATCGATACCCATTTGCGTTCCCGGCTTCTTTAAACAACTGATTTTTATGCTTAATTGTTCTGTTCCGTTCAAGTCTGCCGGAACGGTGGCTTTCATCATTTCTCCTTTTTCTGGGGAGTCTTCCGGTTTTAAGTCTATTGTTTTATAGGCTACTCCGTCTTTCAACAGTTGAACTTGCTGTGGAGCATAGATGCGGTGGCGGGGAAGATTCAGAAAACTGATATAGAATGTTCCTGATGCATTGAGTCCTTTAACCGGCAGGTTGATGGTACATTCTTCTCCCGGAATGATAACCCAACCGCAATGATAGTCTCCGGGTAAACCGTGAGTGCCATCGGTCAGTTTCTTTGAATCATTTTTATTTAGTTTAGGGGTTGCGGAAGGATGCATTCCCAGAAACAAACTTTTCTTTATGTCGGAAGCAAGTATATATTGTTCCCATTCCTTTATATAATAGTCAATCTCATAAGCTGACTCATTATAATATCCCATTCCGGCAAATGCTTGATGCTCTTTGAGCTGGGTGACCCATTTACGAGCTTGGGGAAGCGGTTGAATATCCTTTCCATTCCGCTTGGCATATCCGTAAGCGTCGAAACTGTGGTCACGTGCTAATTCCATGCGCGTGAAAGACAAGGCGGTCTGGAGCTCGTGCAGCTTTTTGCGCTCTTTCCCTTTTGCTTCGGATACAAAATCTCCCATTTCATCATAGAATTTGATAAACTTCTCCGGATAGAGGAATCCTTTTTCCGATTCTCTGATACCGGCGTAAAGTCCGAGCCGCTTTCCGGATTGGGCGTTGTTTTCTAGCTCTGTGTAGTAATCGTACAGCCATTTTTTGGATACCGGGTATTCCTGATTGAAATAGCTTTTAATTAACTCATCAACCGGAAGCTCCGGGTTGATAAGAAGGGCTGATAATACAAAAGTCCTCATTTCATCGAAGGAAGAATAGCTGTAACCGCTTCCGTTGAAAAATATGCCGCTGGCTCCGTGTTGTTTGAAAAGTTGGAGTCTTTGCTGGGCTATCTTTAATATGGGGAAAGGAGTGAGGTAGTCGTCGAAGTTGTTGATATAGTCCCATATATAGATGTTGTTCGTTACTTTCTTCCAGTTGTCGAGTTGTTCCGCAAATTTCTTGTCTTGCTCGTCCTTGCCGTCTGTCCGGCGGAGCGGGTAGTCGATAGCGCTGACAATTACCCCGACGTTAGGCGGGAGCTGCTTGTCTGTGACTTGTTGCGTAGTCAGGTAGGAAGTCGTAAAGAACGTGTGTTTGGGAAAACGCTGCGACAGGCGGAGGATCAGTTCCGTAACGGCGGGAGTTGCGTTCTTCTCTGTATTTCCCAATGCGGTGCAGGTGGCACACGTACAGGCGTACGGAGTATCATCCGGTGCGATTACAAAACGGAAATTCCCCTTTTCACCGAAGTTATCTACGATGTAACTTTCTATCTGGCGATACATATCCTCGGAAGAAAAACACAATTGTGAGTCATCTGTCTTCCCGTGAATGGTGGCATATACTTTCTCTGCATCTTTTCCCAAGACTTTTCGCTGGTTGTGTCCCCATATTCCCCAGCTGTCGTCAAAGTTGTCCAGGCCGATAACGCCTGTATGATCGGCGTTCAGGCCGTATGGAGAATAAATACTTTGATAGTCAAATGCAAAAGCTCCGCAAGTATCGTTGAGATTGATAAGGGCGGGAGGAAGATCCGAACCGTCTATACGCGGGTCTTCTTTGCTGATCTTCTTTATCAGTTGGTATTGCAGCCATAACATTTGTTTGTCGTCACTTGCGGTCAGTCTGATATCAGAGCCTTTGCAGGCTACTTTGAATCCTCTCTGCAATGTTGGGTCTATCTGTATGATGATGCGCCACATGTCCATTTCGGAAACGCCAAAAGCTACTATTTCATCGTCGTTTGCACGCTTCTTGAGATGTTCGTACAGGTATTTCGCCCACCGGGTGTCTCTGTCGGTCGGATCCTCACCAATGGTGACGAGATACCCTTCTTTAGATGGGAACATCTCCGTGCGTGCCTGCATACGGCAGCCGGATAAAAGGCAGCAAATACATATCATTCCTGCCAATACAGGGCCAAGCGTATCAGAATGAAATATAAACTTGTGCATAGATGTTATATAAGTTTTTATAGCGTGTCGATATGGATTCTATCGGGTTGAGCGGACTGGGCCCTCGCACCGTATTGGTTTGGTTATAATAGGTGTTCCAAGTGCCCATCAAGCCTATGGTAATGTTGGGACTGACCATATACTGACCTCCCAATCCCACCATGGTATTGGTGTGAGAGAAAGAGCCGGGCAGCGCATAGTCCAGTACGGCCGTTTCCGGTGCCGATCCGATGCTTGCCATGGCGTTGATATTTGTCTTTGTATCGCTCGCCGGGAAGTATTTGGCGCCAATCTGCGCATTGTAATAGAAGTTAGAGTTGAAGAAGTGCATATCGATCTTCGTGTTGAGACGAACCACTTCAATGGTCTTGGCTAATTCTCCGCCTACAGTGAGTAGGTTAGTCTTTGACTCATTCCAACCCGTAAACAGATAGCCATTGTCTCCGGTGCCGCCTGCAAAGAATTCATCGTTCCATTCATAACGCTTTGTGTAGGCGGCTACCCGTCTATAACCCACATGTGCGCCTATTTCCCAATCATTCTTGAGATAATGCCGTAAAGCGACATCAGCCGTTATGTCCGGGAAGTATTTGGTCGCAAAGGCTGCATTGGCCGTGAGGCTCCACTTCGGTGAGAAGTGATGCGTCCACTCACCTTGTACCTGAATGCCAACCCCTCCTGGTGTCTGTTCTTCAGCCTCCATGCTGTCGCTTGCCGAGCCACTTCGCCCTGCATAGTTGAGGCGTCCTGTGTAGCTGTTCTTCTGGCCTTTTCGGGTATATTCGGCTGTTGCAACAGAGGTAATGATATCTTCTTCTCCGTAGCGTGCACGGAGATAGGTCAAAGCAATCTCATTCTTGAGCATCATGCTTCTAAGGCCCGATAAATGTCGTTGGAAAGAGCGATATTCCATGATGGATGGCTCGTAGTACTTTTGGTAATAATAGGCTGAATCCGCTTGACGGTTGGCTTCATATACCACTCCCTTGGTGTACTTCAATGATTTGTTCTGACTGTCATAAAGCAAAGCTGTATCAAGAACAGCGAGAGCCTTTTCCGGTTCTTTGGCTTTTGTCAGTTGCAGGGCACGGTATTCACTGCTCTGTGAGAATGCGCCTATAATCTCTTTGTTGCTCGGGTATTTGTTGAGTATCGGCTTCAGAAATTCCAAAGAAGCTTCGTATCTCTTGTCACGTTCAAGCACGGTAGCTCTTTTAGCCTGATAGAATGGTTCTTCAGGATAATAATTGATTCCTTGTGCTGTATATTTCTCGAATTCATCGTATTTTCCGAGTAAACCGGACGAATTGATGGCATACCGTAATCCGAGATCGCTCGATGGATTCAGGCTAATTAGCTTAACAGATTCCTCGTATGCTTTCTTCGTAGCTCCGGCTTCCATACATTTCTTGATGTACGGCACTGCTAGTTCCTCGTATCCGATAACATAGAAAATGCGCATATCCTCATCACTCTGCTCGATGGCAGATAGATACAGTTGCAAAGCCTCTTCGGTTTTATCCATTTTATCGAGAATAAATGCCCTTTTCAACGTGCCGTTTTCGTAATCAGGGAAGTGAAGAGTGATGGTGTCCAATGTTGCAAGTGCTTCATTGTAACGTTTCATATTGATATAGCAACTCAAGGCTTTTTCCCATGCGGCACCGTTCACTTCATTGTCGTCTACATGTTTTTGAGAAACGAACAATACGTGCGGCAATGCTTCTGCGTACAGACCAAGTTCCATCAGTTTTTCAGCTTTCTTCATGTGTTGTGCGCTCATGGCAAGCGTAATATCATAATCATCAGGATACATCTCATACATCTTTTTCAGCGTTGAATAGGCAAGATCATCCTCATTCATCTGGCGATAAAGCATATATTCTTTATAAAGAATTCCTTTATCATTGTTGCCATATTGTTTTTTAGCTTCTCTGATATAGAAGAGTGCGTCATCGGTATATCCCCGGGTGACGGAAGTGTTCAGCAGGTAGTCTAATGCTTCCTTGTTCTTATTACCTCCTTCGTAGGCCATGCCATATAATACATAAGGATCCCGCTGCTTCTCTGCTCGGGCAGCCTCCATTAACAGATCGTTATACATACGCCGTATGGCAGGGCTGTTGTTTCTTCGCATTTGCTCGCGTATAAACACCAGAGCTTCCGGATAACGTGCCAATTCACTAAGGATACTCGCCCTTTTGACGATAAGCGCACCGCTTCCCGGTATGGCAGCCAAACCGTTGGATGACCAGCCTAGAGCAGCTTCCCGGTTTCCTTCCTGTAAATGCAGGTTAATGATGTCCAGATAATATTCTTCGTTTTGAGGAGATACTTTGATAAGCTCCGTCAGCTTTTCGATAGCCTCTTTTCGGTTACCACCTTTTTTCATTTGCTGGTAGCCTACCTCCATGCTGTAGATATAATCCTTCCTTAGAATCGTATCGTTCGGGTAAATCTGATTGATTCGTTTCAACAGACGATCTGCTTCCACATCGTTGTTCTGCTTGCGGTACAGTTCAATCTTTCTTCGCCATAAACCTCTCCAATACGGATTCACTTCCAGCAACTCATTAACGTAACAAATAGCACTGGAATAATTCTCGGTGATATCTTCTACGTCTACCAGCAGATGTTTGGCATTGACGTTGTTGTAATTGTCATCTATCGCTTTGACAAGATGATAACGCGACTGGTCATAGTTCTTTTCGTGGAACCAGTATTTTCCCATGAGCCATTCAAGGTCAGAAACATTCGGGTATTTCTGAAGGCCCTCCTCCAACAGCTCTTTCCCTGCTTCCCATTCCTCGTTCGCAAAATGCTCCTGTACAATCTGGGCATATTGCTCCGGTGTCTGGAATCCGTTGTCGGTCCCGGAGGAAGAGGTTATCAGTAAAAACAGACAACCTAATATGGTGATCTTATGGAGAAATTCTCTGTTCATTCTATCTTGTCTTTAATCTTTCTTTCTTGTTTAAATCGTAGCAGGTTCGGGCTTCATTGCCGTTATATCAGTACCGTCTGCACTTTCTTCTTTCTGCTTGAATCCCTTACGTTCCATGTTCTTCCACTTGAAGTCTCTATTGGTCAGATAACTGAGGTATCCTCTCAATGAACAGAAAGTGATGATGGGATGATAGAAGATGGGCTCCAATATGGACGCAATGATAATCCACAGGTATTCATATCCTCTTTTATATAGCATCCCGACATAGTAGTCGTAGGTAATAACAACGATGGAAAGGAACTGGCAGAACGTATAGATCGTCAGGTAAATCATCCATGCCGTGTTCCAGTTGACTGCTCCTGTAAAGGCCAGATAGATAAATACTATCAAACCGACGAGCTCGATGATCGGCGCTAGAAACTCAAAAACGAACATATAAGGCAGAGTTAACAGTCCCATCTGTTTATACGTCTTTTTGAAAATCATCTTACGATGGATATTAAGTGTCTGGAACAATCCCCGTGCCCAACGGGTACGTTGCCGGTAAAGCATTGCCAGGTTGGGAGGTCCTTCCGTCCAACAACAAGTATCAGGAATCTGTACGATCTTATAAGGACGGGAGAAGTCGCACATATATCCTACCATGCGGGTAATGAGGTCCATGTCTTCGGCAAAAGAGGGAGCATCGTATCCTCCGGCTGCAATCGCTACCGAACGATCGAAAAGACCGAATCCACCGGAAACATTCGGCATACCATTGATAGCGGACCATCCCATCTTACCAATCAGATAAGAGCGCATATATTCCAGATTCTGGAAAAGTGGAATCGGTGTACGGGGAGTTCTAACGTCTATGATTTGTCCGTCTTTCACGACGCATCCGTTAGCCATCAACATCGTTCCGCTGACTGCAATTACTTGTTTTTCTGAAGATATAATGGGCGAGATACAACGATAAAGAGCATACTTTTCCAAAATGCAATCCACATCCGTGCAGATAAAATAAGGATGAGAAGCAACGTTGATACCCGCATTGGATGCATCCGCTTTGGTTCCTCCATTTTCTTTGTCTACAACGATGAGTCGGCTGTATTTCGGGTTGGAGGATTTGAGGAGTCTTCGGAACGGTCTGGTTTTGATTCGCTCGATATAAGCATAGGGCACTTCTACCAGTTCATAATATTCGGTCATATTTTCCAATGTACTGTCCGTACTTCCATCATTTACAATAACCACCTCGAAAAGCGGATATTCCAATGCAAGCATGGAGTTCACATTATCAATGATTGTCTTTTCTTCATTGAAGGCAGGAGCAATTACCGAAATGCCCGGTGTATAGGGGGATTCCTTGATTGTTTTCCGCATATAGCTTTCCACATAGTAATCCTTTCTCCGTTTTAGAGAAATGAAAGAGAGGAAGGCGGATGTGACGAAGAATATCGCCAGCATGCTCGTATAAAAGAATACGAAATAATTGAAGAATGTAAATATTATATCTCTCATGTTCTCTAGTTTAACTGGTTGATTAACGGATGCTTGGTGTGGGCAAACAATATAGCTGTGTGGGAATCTGCTTTTCTTTCCAATTGATCGAATGTTTTCCTTCCCATTGCACTATACTCATAGAGGGCTTTGAGTATGACTCTCTTGGTTCCCCAGTTATCTGCTTCATCATAAGCATTGTAAAGAAATCCTAAAGCCTTATCGGTCTTTAGATCCGCAATAGCCGAAATGATTTGTCGTTTGACTTCTTCCGGTTGTACATTATACATTTCAATCAGCTTAGGTTCAACCTCTTTGTATTTTAGTTTACCTAAAGTCTTGATCGCTTCACCTCGTATTTCCACAGAACGGGCATTGAGTTGCTTCGCGAGAATTGGGGCACTTTCGGTTTCATTATATAGCCGGATTTCGTTGATAAAGAATATCTTAACGTTTTCTTCAGCTGAAGTATTCACCCATTTAATAAAGGTGGGTGTGTTATATCCCACTTTCTTACGGTGCTCCAAGATAGCGTGTAACTCCATCATGTCCCATTGCCTTAACTTCATGCCGATGTCTTCGTCGAAGAAGCGGAACGGGTCACCCTGGCTTAACCACATATAAGTGTAGCGTGCCGAGTTTCTTAGTTCTAGTTCACGATGATAGAGGAAACGCACCAATACCGCTTCAGAAGCATACCCATTGATGGACTGAATAAGTTTCAGAGCTTGTATCTTTGATCTTTTGGAACCGAATTGAAGTTCGCGTTCAAGGAAACGTGTGATTTGGAATACGGTTTGAATCGTTTGATAGTTTAGTTCATTGATCTCATCTTCATGCACACTCTTGATTTCTGTTAATAGTTGAGTGATAATGCGTAACTCGTTAGGTTTCGGGCGCTTTTTCGTATCATATTCTAATCTGTCAGCTATCTCTTCTTCACTCAATGTGTTGGAATCTAGTGAGATAGATTTCATTTCTTCATAATACTTATCAAATGCTTTATTGTATTTCCGCTTCTCTTTTCGCCTTTTAAATATACCATATATAATATGGAATAGGAGAAATAAGTACGCAATAATACAAAACATTACAGCAATTGAGCATATTCTTATGATTAAAGGATAGCCAATAAACTTGTAATATATCCAATAGAAATAATATTCTATGTAATCTATACCATACAGTACTTGATCCATTTCCCTTGATATATTTATATATAGAACTTGTATATTCGGAATAAAAGCTCTATATTTGTTGTATTGAATGTTCTGTCTAATGCAAATATACGAAATAACTTGTATATATTATCCAGTGTTCATGAACAGGCCTTTTGAGCCCTATTTTAGCTCTTGTGATTATTCTCGATGGAAAGGATTGAAATTACAAATAAAGGCAAGCAAAAAGCTATTAGGCGTTAAATATATTTTTGATAAGTTAACAAATGGAGCCTGGAAATAAGTGTGATAAGCCAGGTTCTCATGCGAAACAAAAACAAACAATAAATTTAAAAATTAAATTAAGATGAAAATTAAAAGTTTGATGTATGTCCTTATGGGGACAATGTTGGTTACTACTTCCTGCTCTGATAATGAGTTGGAAAAAGGTAACGATGGTTCGGGAACTGTTGACCCGGTAAATGCTTCTACACTTGTGAATGTATATTCCGATAAAAGTGGTTCTGAAGCGAGTCTGCTTGTGGGAGATGTATTAGTGAAAGATTCCCGTACTCTTACGTTGAATGTTCCTGCTGCTTGCGAGAAAGTGTATATGAAATACAATACAGTTTCGGGAACAGAAGCTACAAAAGAATTTGCTTTGTCTCCTGTTAGTCGTGGTGTAGATCAGAGTACTGGTTTCAATTTTGAAACAAACCGTCTGGCATTGGTAACTCTTGCGCTTCCTGAAGATGCAGTGCAGCCGACAAATGAAACGGACCAAGGCTATCTTTTCTATCATAACACAGGTGTGGTGATGTTCGAAGATGGTTGGCCTATTCAACTGGATTCATGGTATGATGAAGATTTCAACGATGTTGTATTCGAGTATGACTTGAAGGTGACTGAATGTCATAGTCAACAGATGATGGAGACTGTAGGAGGTAAAGAAGAATTGTTGTTGACTTTGGATGTTCGTGCTGTAGGTGGTATATACCCGACTGTGTTAGGTGTTGTACTGGATGGTTTGAAAAGCGAGTATGTTGATCGGATTACTGCAAGCCTTGTACTAAAAGGTGGTCAGGGAACAATGACAGACTTAGCTAAAGAGGAACTTTCTACAAAAAATATAGTGAAAGTTGAAAATAAAAATTGGAATTGGAGTAATGATACTCGCAAAGAACCGCGTTTCGCAATATTGACAGTGGATAAAGCACAAGCGGAAGGAACTGTTATTACACTGGATGGTTTAACTTCTTTGATGGATAATAATCAGGATATGTTTCAGGTAACACAAGGAAAAGTAAGAGAAGGACTACCTATGTTGCGTGCTGAAGTTAGACTGATTGGTAAAGAAGGATTAACTGGAGCTGAAAGAGATGCTCAGCTTGCAGCATTTAGAGAGTTGATTTTAGATACTAATAGACAGAATTTCTTTATTAAGGTGAACGGTGGTAAAGAAATACACATGAGGGGTTATGCACCGACTTCTGCTTACAAAGCAGAATATGAAGCATTGGTTGCGGGTGACACTACACTGGATGCAAATGTTTATTATTCAAATACCAAAGGTTCCACTTGGGGAGTTAAACTTCCGGTTGGCACACGTCATGCTTATGAACGTGTACCATTTAGAGAAGCATATCCTGATTTTACTAAATGGGTAGATAGTAAGGGTGCTTCAAACCAGAAATGGTATGAGAACTTTGTTGATGAAAAAACTATAAGATATTGGTAATGCAAATTATCAGTCAATACGTTATTTGAGTTATTTTGTACAATTTGAACCCCTCTTTTTTCGAAAAGAGGGGTTTCTTTGTATTCGGAAGAATAATCTTTAAACTAATACCGTAATGACGAAGCGATTTTTTATAGGCTACAGTTTGATTACTTTTTTTCTCTTAAATAGTGTGGTGCTTTTGGCACAGCACAAAGCTTCTTTTGTGCAGCAATGGAAAATAGAAGATGCATCCCATGCTTTGCAAATAATAGAACGTGCAGATACATTAGAATTGATAGTTCCGGACGGACTGACTATGTGGTATCGGCAACGATTGACGGGCGATTATGAAATAAGTTATCGTATTTGTATGGTGATGCAAGGTGGAAAGTATGACCGCTTGAGTGATCTGAACTGCTTCTGGGCTGCCAATGATCCTAAATACCCTGATGATCTTTTTGCCCGTAGTCAGTGGCGTGACGGCATCTTTAAAAACTATAACACATTAAACCTTTTCTACGTTGGATACGGAGGAAATGATAACTCAACGACCCGTTTCCGTCGATACAAAGGAGAATATTATGGAGTGGCAGATGACAAGGTGAAACCTTTATTGAAAGAATATACCGATGCCTCTCATTTACTCGTCCCCAATCAATGGTATGAGGTTCGGATTCGAGTGGAAAAGGGAATCACAACTTATTCTGTGAATGATGAAGAGTTGTTCCGCTATACCCTTGCGGGTAGTGAAGGTGACGGACACTTCGGTTTACGTCTTTTGCAGAATCACGTACTCTTTACAGATTTTAAAGCGACTATACTTTGACTTATATACTGAAAACCTAATAAGACTATATTTCCATGATGAAACAACCTTTTACTAAATTTGGAGTGACAACTCTGTTTTCTCTTTTGTGTTCAGCATTCCTTCATGCGCAAGTTGTAACAGATGAACGGATGTTTTCTTTTGAAGAACCGCAAATACCGGATTGTATCACCGCTACTCATTCCCGCCTGTCGGTATCTGATCTGCATTATAAAGATGGAAAACATTCGTTGGAATGGACATTTGAACCGGGTGGTATATTGGAACTCAAGAAAGACCTGAAGTTTGAGAAGAAAGATCCGACCGGCAAGGATTTATATCTTTCGGCTTTTATTGTGTGGGTTTATAATGAAGTTCCCCAAGATGCGACCATTGAGTTTCAGTTTCTGAAAGACGGCAAACGATGCACATCTTTCCCTTTTGGTATTAATTTCAGTGGTTGGCGTGCCGCATGGGTTTGCTATGAACGTGATATGCAAGGCACACCGGAAGAAGGCATGAATGAACTCCGGATTATTGCTCCAAATTCAAAAGGAAGCCTTTTCATCGATCATTTGATTACGGCTACTAAGGTTGATGCACGTCAACAGACGGCCGATCTGCAAGTTCCTTTTGTCAATGCCGGGACCACCAACCATTGGCTGGTTGTCTATCAACACTCGCTTTTGAAACCGGATATTGAATTGACTCCTGTAGACGATAAGCAAAGAGCAGAAATGCAACTGTTGGAAAAGCGTTTTCGTGATATGATCTACACGAAAGGGAAAACGACAGATAAAGAAGTAGAAACCATCCGCAAGAAATATGATTTCTATCAGATAACTTACAAGAACGGCCAAGTATCGGGAGTACCTATCTACATGGTACGTGCTTCAGAAGCTTATGAACGGATCATACCGAACTGGGATAAAGATATGCTGACTAAAATGGGAGTGGAAATGCGTGCTTATTTCGACCTGATGAAAAGAATTGCCGTTGCATATAATAATGCGGCAAATCCGGTGATTCGGGAAGAAATGAAGAAGAAGTTCTTAGCAATGTACGATCACATAACCGATCAGGGGGTAGCTTATGGTAGTTGTTGGGGAAATATTCATCATTATGGCTATAGTGTTCGCGGTCTGTACCTGGCATATTTTCTGATGAAAGATGTGCTTAGGGAAACCGGGAAACTTCAGGAAGCCGAACGTACGTTACGTTGGTATGCGATTACTAACGAAGTATACCCTAAACCGGAAGTTAATGGAATTGATATGGACTCTTTCAATACACAGACCACAGGACGCATTGCCAGCATTTTAATGATGGAAGATACACCGGAAAAACTACAATATCTCCGGTCTTTCTCCCGTTGGATTGATTTTGGTTGCCGTCCTGCATTGGGATTGTCCGGTTCGTTTAAAGTAGACGGAGGTGCTTTCCATCATCGAAATAACTATCCGGCTTATGCTGTGGGCGGACTCGATGGAGCAACCAATATGATCTATCTTTTCAGCCGGACGGAATTTGCTGTTTCCGAGTTAGCTCATGAAACAGTGAAAAATGTACTGTTGACCATGCGTTTCTATTGCAATAAGCTGAACTTCCCTCTTTCCATGTCCGGTCGTCATCCAGATGGAAAAGGTAAACTGGTTCCTATGCATTTTGCTATGATGGCTTTAGCCGGTTCTCCCGATGGAAAGGAGGAATATGATAGTGAAATGGCTTCTTCTTACCTCCGTCTGATTTCAGACCCAAGTATTGAAAATGACTCTCCTGAATATATACCTAAGGTTTCAAATACTGAAGAACGTAAGGTGGCAAAACTTCTTATAGAGAAAGGTTTCCGTCCGGAGCCGGACCCGCAGGGAAATATAGCGATGGGATATGGTTGCGTCTCTGTCCAACGTCGTAGTAACTGGTCGGCTGTGGCACGCGGACATTCCCGTTATCTATGGGCGGCAGAGCATTATCTGGGAGCAAATCTATACGGTCGTTACCTGGCACACGGCAGTTTGCAAATATTGACTGCTGCACCGGGACAGACAGTAACTCCCGCCACTAGCGGCTGGCAGCAGGAAGGTTTTGACTGGAACCGTATTCCGGGAGTGACATCTATTCATTTGCCATTGGAGCAATTGCAGGCTAAGGTGCTCAATGTGGATAGTTACTCTGGAATGGAAGAGATGCTTTACTCCGACGAGGCTTTTGCCGGTGGTTTGTCTCAACAGAAGATGAATGGTAATTTCGGAATGAAGTTACATGAGCATGATAAGTACAACGGATCACATCGGGTACGTAAATCTTACCATTTCATCGATGGAATGATTGTCTGTCTTGGTTCGGATATTGAAAATACAAATACGGAGTTCCCGACAGAAACGACTATCTTCCAATTGGCAGTTACTGATAAAGCAGGGCATGATTATTGGAAAAATTATCAAGGAGATAAGAAAGTATGGGTGGACCATTTGGGAACGGGTTATTATGTTCCAACTCCCATCCGGTTTGAGAAGAACTTTCCTCAATACTCGCGAATGCAAAATACAGGAAAGGAAACAAAGGGTGATTGGGTTTCTTTGGTTGTAGATCATGGAAAGGCACCGAAAAACGGAAGTTATGAATACGCTGTTCTGCCTCAGACGAATGAAACTCTGATGAAGAAATTTGCAAAGAAGCCCACTTATAAGGTATTACAGCAAGACCGGAATGCACATATTGTAGAGTCCGTTTCCGAACAGATCATTTCTTATGTGTTGTTTGAAACTCCTGAAACGACATTGCCGGGTAGTTTATTACAACGTGTGGATACTTCCTGTCTGGTTATGATTCATAAAGGATCTGCTGATAAGATTAAGTTGACGGTGGCACAACCGGATTTGGCTTTGTATCGCGGTCCAAGCGATGAAGCGTTTGATAAAGATGGGAAACGCATCGAACGTAGTATCTATTCACGACCATGGATTGAAAATGCCAGTAGTGAAATACCTGTGACTGTAACGATAAAAGGGCAATGGAATGTAGAAGAAACTCCGTTTTGCAAGGTGATTTCTTCTGATAAGAAGCAAACAGTTTTGCAGTTCAGTTGTAAAGATGGTGCTAGCTTTGAAGTGGAGTTAAGGAGATAAAAGTCAGACTGTAGTGTACTGAATAAGTTGACACTTCTCAAATTCGAAATTCACATGGAAGAAT